>Ga0222713_10000650_pt1 | contig 39187 bp, 30 predicted proteins | sample C33_649DmetaG_FD_165061 | JGI IMG/M metagenome (GOLD analysis project Ga0222713, IMG submission 165061) | Estuarine water microbial communities from San Francisco Bay, California, United States - C33_649D | ecosystem: Environmental > Aquatic > Marine > Unclassified | place: USA: California... | reverse complement strand
AATTCGTGACATCACGCAACTTCGGCGTCGTCAGGACAACTTCGCGCACTTGCACGAGGAACAGATACGGGATGTCGATGGTGACCTGTTCTTGGATCGTCCCATAGTCATCAACTTGGCGAGTCATATCAACCGTTGAGCGCGCATCGGCAAATGCTTTCGTAACGAGCGGGTTGATATAGCGAGTCGTATTGCCGCTAATCGCCGCTTGCTCTGCAGGAATTCCGCGGAAAAGCGGCTCGTAGGAATCCGGCTGCGAGGAATCAAAGCCGACCTGCAAGATCGCTTGAAACTGCCCGATTGCGGCGGCGAGCGAAAGAGTTGACGGTTCCACCAACTCAATCGCCATTTCGATTCCGGCATCCTGAAGTTGCCCACGCCAAAGCGAGGCCACACGTTCAAGGGTGGTTCCGGGAGCAACGAGAAGTCGGAAGGACAACGGGAGTCCCGTTTCTTTCGTGTACTCCTCCACCTGCTTCTTCGCTCGCTCAATGTCCCGAGCGGGAGCTGAATGATCGACGAACCATGGAGAGGTATCGCTCACCATTCCACGAGCGATTGAACCCTGACCCGCAAATGCCTTTGAAAGAATTTCGGCACGATCTGTGGCAAGGGCAACCGCTCGACGAGCGGTGATGCGATCAAAAGGAGCGCGACCGGTTTCGAAGGCGACATTGACTTTCGGACGTTCAGCATTTCGATCATCGTGAATCGTGATCTTGTCGTCTCGATTCTGGACACTTTCCATTCGCTCAAGCTGACGTGGTTCATCGACGGCGACCATTCCGACCTTGCCCTCAAGAGCTGCGGTCACACGATCAGCTGCCTCAGGAATTGGAAGAAATCGCACAGCGTCAAGGTGCGGCAGCCCCTTCTTCCAATAGGTGGGGTTCTTCACGAGGACGGTGATGCCCGCTTCGTCGACTCCTGACCACATGAACGGGCCAGTTCCGATTGGCCGAGGGTCAAATCCCAAGACCGTGAGCGGCGCTGCAATCGTCCCAATACGAGTGGTGAGCACGTCAGGAAATGTTGACCATGGCGTAAACATTGAAACGACAACGGTCTGGCTATCGGGAGTCGTGATCGCCGCAATCGGCGCGAGGAAATCTGCATTGGACGAATCGCCCTGTTGCGCACGCAAATTAAAAGCGACAACCTCAGCAGTAAGCGGCGCTCCATCGCTAAAGGTGACTCCGCTTCGGAGTGTGAGTGTCCACGAGGTGAAGTTCGAATTTGGCGCGGCCTTTGTGAGCAATTCCGGCACGGGTTGGTCGTTCGAATCTCGAACCATCAAGCGGTCGTAGACCGCTCGAGCTGCCTGCAATTCGTCGGTCGTCCATGGCCCCGAATTCGGCGCCCACTTCGCCGGCGCTGCGGCAACAGCGATGTCGAGGGTGCCGCCATCAATGGGTCCAGATGATGGAGCAACTGTGGAAGGCGTCGATTCAGTCGTCTCTGTTGGCGATTGCTTCGAACCCGAGCAGCCGACAACGACGAGAACCGAGAACGACACTGCAACTACCGCAGCAAGACGCATGAAGCGAACGAAGGGGGAACGGGAAGCGTTCAAGGCTTATGACTGTACGCGGCCGAGACTGCCTACCGATGTCGCTTCGCAGGAACCAACCACGCCAACGAGAGAAGTGCAAGGATCACCGAATGAGCAGCGCCATGAAGGTACGTGTGGGCATCGGACTCGGCACCCTGTCCGGAGCCGCATCTCCCGATCGCTTCCTCTCGATCGTTGATCGGTGTGAAGCTCTCGGATTCGATTCGTTATGGATGTCGGAGCGCATCGGCGCCGAGACACCCGACCCGATGATTGCACTTGCCATCGCTGCTGGGCGAACCTCGCGTATGAAGCTCGGTACTTCAGTCCTCGTACTTCCCGGGCGCAATCCCGTCATCCTCGCCAAGGAAATGGCCACACTCGACGTCCTCTCGGGCGGCCGCTTTCTTCCCGCTGTCGGACTTGGTGCGGTCGATCCACCCGAACAACGAGCGTTTGGGGTCAAACGTACCGAACGTGGTCGGCGCCACGATGAAGCACTTGCCCTCATGCGCGCGTGTTGGACAGGCGAGGTCGTGTCCCATCACGGCGAATTCTTCTCCGTGGACGACGTCCAGGTCCTCCCCCGCCCTACACAGTCCACTCTCGATGTATGGCTCGGCGGAATTGCTCCAAGCGAACTTCGCCGAGTCGGACGCGTCGGCGACGGGTGGTTGCCTTCGTTCTGCTCACCCGCCGACGTTGCCGAATCCATCCCCGTTATCGAGGCAGCGGCAAAGGAGTGTGGCCGAACGATGGATCCACAGCACTACGGCGCACTCATTTCCTATTCAGATGGTCCGCTCCCCCAACGCTTTGTCGATGTGATCGAACGACGTCGTCCCGGCCTTGATCCTCGAACTGTCATTCCAACTCGCGAGGCGCTTCCTGCCCTGTTGAAAGAGTTCATTGATGCTGGCGCCTCAAAGTTTGTGATCATCCCCCTTGTTGGCGATGCAGATCCTGATGTCGAACTCGGCGCACTTGCAGACGAACTCTTACCGCTCGAAACGTAACAAGCCGCTCGAGCATCCATCGACGTTCAACTCTTGAGTTGCAGCGGCTCATCGCTCAGACCCATCTGCACGCGATCAACGACGCCGCCGAACTTCTGTTTGATTTCTGCACCTACAGATTCGAGGTCGCCTACGACGGCAAACTCCTTGAGCATGTCGTCGGTGATCAAGTCACCCATCGCGACCCATTCGCCCTGCTTCGAAAGACGATTGAGCTCGTCACCGACGTCTCCCCAGCCGTGATATTCAAGAACACCGCGATACGCGGGCGTCGATCCGTAGAACGCAAGTTGCTGCCGGAGAGCCGCCAACTTGGGTGCGATCTCTGACTCGTCGCGGCCTATCGCCGACATGATCGGGACTGTCACTTCAACTTGGCCGCGTGAACGATTCGAACGCTCAAGACCCTTTGCGAGATTGATCATCGTCACGTTTCTCAAATAGGACGGGGTTGTGAATCCGTGGGCCATGAGTCCGTCCGCAACCTCGCCCGCAATCGTCGTCATGGCAGGACCAACTGCAGCGACATAAATACGCGGATCACCGCATTCATTCCGGCCCTGATCAAACATCGGCGTCATCAACGTGTGCTTGTAGTACTCGCCGCGAAAGGCAAGCGGCGTTCCGTCGTTCCACGATGCCCAAATCGCACGAATCGCAAGGACAAACTCGCGCATTCGGGCTGCTGGGTCGGACCACGGCATTGAGAAACGTTTGGTGATGTGAGGCTTGATCTGACTTCCGAGACCGAGAACGAACCGCCCATTTGAGAGGCGGTTGATGTCATTCGCGATGACCGCTGTGCTCATGGGATTTCGTGCGAAGGCAACTGCGATACCAGTGATCAAATCGACCCGTTCGGTCGCCGATGCCCCGAGCACCAAGGGCAAGAAGGGGTCATGGGAAATCTCAGCAGAGACGACTCCGTCGAACCCTGCATCCTCGGCCCGCCGAATCGCCACTTCAGCATTGGTCAAGTCCCCATGAATGATTGCATCAGTCTTCATTGAGACATTCTGCCCTTCACCTGACATAGGCCTGAGCGGCAACAGGTGGATACGCTGCCGCAGTCACACTTCTCTTCTTGGAGCGCACCCGAATGTCGATCGCCATTACCGAAGACCACCGCACCCTGGCCGATGTCACCGCAGATTTCCTCGAACGCCACGATTCACGCGGTGCCGCTCGGGAACTCCTCGAAGCAAAAGCCGAAGCAATGCCCCAGTTCTGGTCCGCCCTTGCCGAACTCGGCTGGCTCGGCCTGCACATTCCAGAAGAGCACGGTGGCTCCGGATTCGGAATGCCCGAACTCGTTGTTGTCGTTGAGCAGATGGGAGCGGGCCTCGCTCCTGGCCCGTTTGTCTCAACGGTTATCGCAAGCGCAGCGATTGCCGCTGTAGCGCCGACCGATGTCGCAGGACGTCTCCTGCCTGGCCTTGCCGACGGCAGCGTGGTTGCTGGCATCGGTTTCGGCACCTCGCTTTCGTCGAAGACGACCACCATCGCAGGCACCGCCAAGAGCGTGTTGAGTGCAACCCTCGCAAACCTCCTTGTTGTAACTGTTGGCGATGATCTGGCGATTGTTGATGCAACAGCCAAGGGTGTCGACATCCGCACCATGACCAACCTCGACCCGACACGCCGTAGCGCTCAGGTCACTTTCGATGATGCAGAAGCACTCATCGTTCCCGGCGGTGCACAAGCCCTTGTTGACTACGCACGTCTTCTTCTCGCTGCTGAAGCAACCGGAGTCGCACGGGCCACAACCGACATGGCCGCCGACTACGCCCGTGAACGTCAACAGTTCGGGCGAGCAATCGCAATGTTCCAGGCAGTGAAACATCACTGCGCGAACATGCTCGTCGAAACCGAAATCGCAACTGCAGAGGTTTGGGACGCAGCTCGCGCCGCAGCTGCTGGCGGTGATCAGTTCTCTTATGCCGCAGCCATGGCGGCGGCAACCGCAGCGCATGCCGGCGATCGCAACGCACAGCTCAACATCCAAGTACACGGTGGCATCGGGTTCACCTGGGAGCACGATGCACACATCTACTTGCGACGCGCTCTTGCCATTGAAGCGATTGTCGACGCAGAGGCCGCTGCAATCGACATCACCAACCTTCTCCGCAAGGACGTAAAAATCGTCCGCGCAGTTGAACTCCCACCCGAGGCCGAAGCATTCCGTGCTGAAGCTCGCGCTGCTATCGAAGCAGTGAAGGACCTTGATGGCAACGAACGAGTTCGTGCACTCGTCGCGTCGGGCTATGCAGTTCCGCATTGGCCAAAACCATGGGGTCGCGCAGCCAGCGCTGTCGAGCAGCTCGTCATTGAAGAAGAGTTCAATCGCGCAGGCGTGAAGCGTCCGAGCTACCAGATCACCGGTTGGGTCATCCTCACTCTCACCCAGCACTCGACCGAGGATCAGCTGGCACGTTGGATCATGCCTGCACTCAACCAGGAACTGATCTGGTGCCAGTTGTTTAGCGAGCCCGATGCTGGTTCCGACGCTGCAGGCGTCAAGACCAAGGCAACCCGCGTTGATGGCGGTTGGCTCATTAATGGCCAGAAGGTTTGGACAACCGGTGCGCACCTTGCGTCGTTTGGCCTCATTACCGTCCGCACCAACCCTGACCTCCCCAAGCACCAAGGCATCACCTGCATGGTCGTTGACATGCACGCCGAGGGCGTTGAGATTCGTCCGCTGCGCATGGTCAACGGCGGCGCCGAATTCAACGAGGTGTTCTTCAACGATGTCTTCGTACCCGATGACGACGTTGTCGGACCTGTCGACGGAGGCTGGACAGTCGCTCGCGGCACGCTTGGCAATGAGAGCGTGAGCATTGGTAGCGGCGACGGAGCAATGGTCATTCCTCCGTCCTCATTCCTTGCGCCGTTCGATGCGAACCCAGAACGCCTCGCTGGCGGAGCAGGCCGAATCGGTCGAGCCACCGCACGATCACAGGCTGCCGAAACGCTGAACGTCCGCAGTGCACAGCGCGCCGTCACAGGTGGCGAACCAGGACCTGAAGGTGCCGTCACAAAGCTGCTTCTTTCTGAAAATGCAGAAGAAGCGGCAGCAATCCTTTTCGAACTCGCCGGCCCCGTCGGCGTGTACATCGAGGACGAAGGGTTCATGGGCGGCACACTGCAGCTCATGCACCGGGCGCTCGCAATCGCCGGTGGAACCTCTGAAATCAAGCGCAACCAGATTGGTGAGCGCATCCTCGGACTTCCACGCGATCCGCTGATCAACTAGTAGTTGCGCAGCGAACCGATTTGTTCAGTCCCAGGGCGACCAGGTGCTTTCGGGATGAACAAACGCAACGTCGTTCACGTATCCATTTCCCTTAATGACAGTCTGCAGGTAGCTCTGCGTTTCGTGGGTTCGAGTGAAGTCACGTTGCCATGCGGCAAGGTCCATTGATGATGACGACGTCCAAACGTCATTCATGACAAAGCGAGCTTCATAACCAATTTCGGCCATCATCGCGATCGTGTCGTCGATATCAGTCATTCGTTCTTCGAGTTCAACGAAGAGAACCGGATGATCTCGTCCGATTGTCTTGAGCGCTCCCTTGAGGACTGCACGTTCGTGTCCTTCGACGTCAATCTTGATGAATCGCACATCGGTGAATCCCATGTCATCAATCCGCGTTGTTCGAACCGAGTGCGAACCCGCACCTTCAACTCCGGGAACGATCGTTGCCGTTCCCTCAGAGCCAACACTGAGATCTTGAAGCACGAGTTCTGCAGTTCCTTCGACATCAGAAACCGCACATTCATGAACGGTCACATTCGAAGCAACGCCACGTCGAAGAACAGCCGCCACTTTCGGATTCGGTTCAAACGACTGCACGTCGCGAACCCGCTTCGACAACCAATAGGTCCACGGCCCATACCAGGTACCGACATCGATCGCCGTTCCGGTTGGATCACAACGCTCAATAATTCCGCGCATCTCCGGCTCTGCACGCAGATGTAAGCGAGCTACTACGGGATGAAATACCGACTTCGGAACAACCGATGTCGCAACCGAGAGCACTCTCGTGGGCAATCCTCGCCGGTAGTCGCTTGCCTGATCTCCCATGGTGAAACGTGCCCCGAGTCGTCGTGCATCCACATGAGTGGATGTGCGACCGAATGTAGTGGACCAGCGCCGGTAACCTCGCCGAATGTCGTTTCGCGATGCCATTGGACGAGTTGTCTCGCATCCCACAATTAATGAATTTCAAACACGGCTATTAGGCCGCAGTCGCCTTGAAGCTCACCTGAACCCGGTCGCAGCAAGAACCTTTGCCGATGCTCCGGTCGGTACCGTTGTCGACATTGGTGGTGGCACCGCTCGGAGTCGAGCGATGTGGCCAGCGGAGTGGACCTATTACAGCATCGACCCCGACGCGCGAGTCCTCGAAGTTGAAGCGACCGACAAGCACATCGAACGTTTGGTGGGCGATGCAGCAGCGCTCCCACTCCCCGACAACAGCGCCGACGTCGTTTTGATGCAATGCGTCTCTCACCATCTCGATGAGTCCACTTGGCCGGTTTCGCTGGTCGAAGCGAACCGAGTCCTGAAGCCCGGCGGTTCGTTCATCTTCCTTGACGGCGTCTGGCGAAAGCGTCGCTGGTTCTCGCGAGTCTTCTGGAAACTCGATGCCGGGCATTACCCACGCACGTCTGATCAGTTGGAAACAGCAATCGCCAAGCAATTTCAGGTGGTTGAGACAGACCGATTCAATGTGGTCCACCACTCGATCCTGCTCACTGCACGCCCCTTCAGTTAGTCGGAGCAGAAATTTCACAAGGTGAATCGATTTCTCCACCCTTCGCTGACTAAGCCCCCCCCCTCCCCCCCTATCTAGGTAAGCCAAATCACTTAGACTCGTCCAAGTGGGGGCTCAGATCAGCGTTGTCATCCCGATGTTCAACGAGACAAGGGCCATTCCGGGCACGTTGCAAGAACTCGTGCGTCGATTCCCCGATGTCGATACCGAATTCTTCCTTGTTGACGATGGAAGTGATGACGACTCGGCTGGACTCGCACAACATTTGACTCACGGCGACCACCGCTTTGAGGTCATTCGACTTCCGAAGAATTTAGGCAAAGGCGCTGCGTTGCGAGCAGGAGTCGCGCGTACAACATCTGATGTTGTGCTCTTTATGGATGCTGATCTGTCCACATCGCTGGACGAGGTCGATGATTTTCTTGAGCGACTTGACCACTTCGACATCGTGATTGGCTCCCGAAGTGTCCCGGGTTCGGTTGTGAAGCGATCGAATGCCCTGCGAACGCTCATGGGTCGAACCTTCAACCAACTCATGCGCCTGTCGACCGGACTCAATATTCATGATTCTCAGTGCGGCTTTAAGGCATTCCGCGGCGACGTCGCTCGCCTCCTTTTCTCACTTTCCGAAAGCAACCGGTTCGCGTTTGATCCCGAAATCCTGCGAATCGGTATCGCCCTCGGCTATTCCATCGACGAATTGCCTGTCACTTGGGTGGCTAGTGACCATTCTGCAGTCCGACCCATCCGAGATTCGCTTCGCACCGCAATCGATCTCGTTCCCATTCGCTTCCGCACCCGTCAGGCTCGCGTTCGGGGCCTAGCCTCTCGGAGCAGGCTTTCAGTTCCAACACCGATTTCCAACGTGAACGACCGAGAGAGATTCGACTGACACATGCGAATTGTTTTTCTCGCGTGGCGCGATACGGCCCACTCGCAAGCTGGTGGCTCCGAAGTCGTTGTTGATCAACTCGCGTCGAGACTTACCGAGCGCGGTCACCATGTCGAACTCCTTCATGGCGGCCCATCGGGCACGCACCCCTACCGAAGCTCACGAATCGGTGGCAACTACTCGCAATATTTACGTGCACCATTTTCGTTTTTTCGCCGTCGCCATGGAGTCGATGTTGTCATCGACGTTGAAAACGGAATTCCCTATTTCTCACCCCTGTGGCAACGCAAACCTGTCATCGGCTTGGTTCACCACATTCATACCGAGCAATGGCGCATGCAGTTTCCCGAACCAGTTGCCGCTGTCGGACGTTGGCTCGAAGGACGGTTGATGCCGCTTGTCTACCGGCGCGCACCCTTCGTTACCGTCTCCCCGTCTACGACCAAAGGGCTGGCCGACCTCGGTGTCGTACCCAGCCACATCACGACCATCGAGATGGGACTTGATTTCGACCCACTCGAACCTGCTCCATCGGCCGAACCACGTTTCATCGTCCTCAGCCGGCTTGTCCCTCATAAACGGGTCGAACTCGCCCTCAAAATGTGGGACTCGGTGCGACCAGTCACCGGCGGGACACTCGTCGTTGTTGGCGATGGTCCAGAACTCGACAACCTCCGAGCAATTGCCGGCCCAAACGTCGAGTTCACAGGCTGGGTGGACGAGGAACGCAAACGCTACGAACTTTCGCAGGCTTGGGTGCTGATTCATCCAGCGCATCATGAAGGCTGGGGCACCGTGGTGATGGAAGCCGCAGCGGCATCGGTCCCAACTCTCGCCTTTGATGTTGCCGGCGTTCGAGATTCTGTCGACAACGGCGTCTCCGGCATGCTCGCATCGAACGAGAACGAATTCATCGAGAAGTGGATCTCACTCGCATCCGAACCGATTCGACGCACAAAAATGGCCGATGCGGCACGTCTGCGCGCTGCGACGTTTACGTGGGATCGAGCGGTCGACATGTTCGAGGCCATACTTCATACGACGGTTCGCGAACAATGACCAAGTTCCAAGTGAAGACCCGATGACCGCTTTGACCTCGGCTCCAGAAGTCTTTGAAGAGCCAACGTTGACTGAATCAGTCACGCCCTCAAAGTGGATCGTGCTTGCGACCTTGCCCGTCCTGTTTGGAGCATTCGCCCAGCGATTTGGCGAAATTGTCTACCTGACACGCCTTGATCGAGTCCTTGATCCATTCACGATGATCGGACGAGGAATCGACTTATGGAATCCCTATTGGGACATGGGTGCCGTCCAATTTCAGCAGAACGGTTATTGGTTTCCATTTGATCTCTGGTTTGGCATCGCCAAAGCACTGCACGTCCCGGCATGGATCAGTGAACGACTTTTCATTTATTTCTTCATTGCGCTCGCGCTGTGGGGATTCGTACGTCTCGCTGACGCATTCAAGATAGGGAGGCCATCAACACGTATCGCTGCGGGATTTGCCTATGCCATTTCCCCCGTCATCCTCTCTCGAGTCGGATGGCAATCGCCCTTCGCTATGGGAGCGGCATTCCTACCTTTGGTAGTGCTGCCACTCGTTCGTGCATCGAAAACTGGTTCCACACGCAAGGCCGCTGCGCAATCAGCGCTGGCGATTGCCCTTATTGGCGGTGCCAATGCGGCGGTGACCATCGCCGTTCTCCCGGTTCCAATCGTCTACCTCCTCACACGAACCCGAGGACCGCGTCGAGCAAGCCTGCTGCGCTGGTGGGCTCTCACCGTTCCATTGGCCATCCTGTGGTGGTTCGTCGGCCTCTACTTCCTCGCAAAATATGGACCCGATGTACTGCGCTACACCGAGTCGGTCAGAACAACAACGGGACCAACCTCGCCGTTCGAAGTTCTTCGCGGTACCGCTGACTGGGTTTCACGATTGCCTGGCGATACCAACCCCGGTGGATTCGCACTTTCCCTTCGGTCGGTACCAATCCTCGCGACGGCCGTTGTCGCCGCGGCTGGTCTCGCAGGTTTGGCGAGGCGTCGACTCCCCGAGCGAACGTTCCTCGTCACGAGTCTCTTACTCGGCGTCGCTGCAGTTGGTGGCGGCTTCGGAGGCCTCTTCGGGAATCCAGCAACCACGCAGTATCAGACATTGCTCGATGGAGCGCTTAACGCGTTTCGAAATGTCTATAAATTCCAGCCACTCATTGCGCTTCCACTTGCGTTTGGAATCGCGCATCTCCTCGCCGCGGTACTGGAGAGCAATCTTGTAAAGAATCGCCAGATTGCGAAGCAGGCTGTCGCCGCGGTCGCCATCGTCGTTCTTGCGTGCGCGTCGTGGCCACTTTGGCGAAACTCTCTCACGCGAGGTCCTGGTGCCGCTGAAATCCCCGCAGCGTGGGTCGAAGCCAACGAATGGCTGTCAGAGAATTCACCCGGCCGCACGCTGGTTCTCCCGGGAATTCCCGATGCTGATTTTGATTGGGGCTTCACTGCGCAGATTCCCATCCAGTGGGAATCGAATGTCACCTGGGCAACACGTAGTCAGGCGCCGCTCAGCGGTCTCGACATCCTCGAGTACCTCGATGCCACCGAATCGGCGATCGAGCGCGGCGGCGATACGGGGCTTCTGGGCTATCTCCAACGGGGCGGATTCACCTCGGTTGTTGTTCCAAACGATCAACGTTCAGAACCCTACGACGCTCCACCGCCTGAGACGGTTCGAAACGCAATGGTCGCTAGTGGATTTACGCTCAGTGCCGCATTCGGCGATCGCGCCTACGGCTTCGGCGACCTTCAACAAGTGGACATCTACTCGGTGCCCGGAGGCACTGTTGCAACGACCTACGCGGCATCCTCAACCACGTGGTTGAGCGGAGATATCGCATCGACACTTTCCGTGCCCACGTCCATCTTCGGCGATCGTCCCTACCTCCTCACCCGCGATCGGATTCCGTCACCCTTGCTTGTTTCCCAATGGATCGTCACCGATGGCAACCAAGCATCGACGATCGACTACGGACTCAATCGCAACAACAAGAGTTACATCCACAGTTCGATCGACGACATTGTTCCCGCCGAACAAGTCCCAGAAAGTCGGACCTATCAGAAGCTCGACGGTTTTGCATCGGTCACTGCATCAAGCGTTGGCCCGGGAATGTTCGTAGCAAATATTCCCGCTCATGACCCTGCAACAATTCTCGACGGCGATGTAAAGAGTTGGTGGGTCCCTCGCCGGATCGAAGTAGACGGCTTCGATGCATGGGGACCAATCGATCCGTTTGTCGAGGCGCAATTCACAACGCCGACATTGCTGAGTCAACTTGAAATCGCGCTGTACATCGGCCCGTACGCAACATTGTCACCCATAGACGTCACCGTCCGCACCGACGCAGGCGACGCGACAACCACACTTCTCCCAATAGAAGCGAAGCAAGCGCTCAACGTCGTTCCAGGCGTCACAAAAACAGCAAAGGTTTCTCTCTCCCGCAGTTCCTACTTTGCCCTCGACGATGTGATTGGGATCCGCGAACTCACGCTTCCCGGAACGCCGGTCACTCCTCGACTCGTTCTTCCCAGCCAACTCACGAGTGAGTTCTCCACTCCGGGCACACCAGACCCAGCGTGGGTGTTCACCCGAAACCGTGACGCAACGTCGCCGCTCGTTTCGCTCAACTCTGAGTCACAGATCTCACGCGAATTCACGATTCCAAAAAATGGTGAGTTCAAACTCCTTGCTACTGCTTCAGCGACGAAGGGACAGCAACTTCTCCGCTGGCTCGGCACCACACCAAACTTTTCAATCACCTCAGACTCGACCTGGGGAGAAAACCCTAAAGCTGGCCCTCGCAACCTTGTTGATCGGGACAGCACCACCCATTGGCGCAGCGGAAACGACATCACCGAGGCCGGCGGCAGCGCACTTATCGATATGAAATGGAACGAGCCGAGAACAGTTTCGTCGCTTGCTCTTGTTCGAGGTGCAGATGAAGCAATGCCCCAAAACGTCGTCGTCTACGCCGGAAACGATGCTCGCAGCGCCGCTGTGGCGGCCGACGGCACAGTCGCGTTCGAGCCAGTTACGACTGACTCACTCAGCATTCGCATCAATTACGCGCCCATTCCAATCGAGGACAAAACCTCTTCACGAGTGATCGGGTTCGGATCGATCGATAGTTCGTCGCTTACCGATCTCTACCCCGGGCCTGTCAATCGCTCGGCTCCGTACGTTGCAGACTGCGCTGCTGGACCAAACGTCGCCATCGGTTCGACATCGGTTTCGTATTCCATTGCCACCACGGCAGGTGCACTCATTGATGGCACCGCATTCAATCTCTCACCATGCGGCGACGACCGACGAGATCTGAGCGCTGGCGCCACACTGCTCAACACCTCAAGCGGAACGTCACTCGCCACGATCAATCAACTCGTTCTTGGCAATTCACCCACGATGGGACCACCGGCCGAAACTCCTCGATCATTCGCCGTCACCAATTGGGGAACCAACGATCGCACCGTCACCGTTGCATCCGGCGCCGAAGGACTTCTCGTCGTCAACGAAGCCTTCAACGAAGGTTGGGAAGCAACTCTCAATGGAACCAAACTCACTTCGCTCAAGATTGATGGCTGGCGCCAGGCATTCATCGTGCCCGAGGGTGATGGCGGCACGGTGGATCTGCGTTTTGCACCTGACCGCATCTTCAAACTCGGGACCATTTTCGGTTTGTTCACGTTGCTTGCAGTCTTCGTCATGGCACTGTGGCCTGACCGAAAGAAGCGTCACCTTCAAGCGCTCAACGAAGGACAGCCTACGAAAGCGCTTCTTGTCTCCGTAGTTGCTATCGGCGCTGTGTGGTGCACCGGCATCGGAGCTGTGCTTCTTCTACCGGTCTGGTGGCTGCGAAACCACCGACGCTCGTTGCTGGCACCGATTGCCTTCCTCTCGATGAGCGCGGCCGGTGTGCTCGTTGTTCTCGGCAAGAGGATCGTCGACTACCCCTCAAACCTGTGGGGCGCGGCGTCCTACCCCGTGAGCGCTCTTGCTGCAGCGGCTTTCCTGTGTGCCCTCGTGACCCTGCTTCCAAAACGCGCGTCGACCAAAGCGGAACCGCAAACACAGAACTAATTCCTGCACAGCACTTCTTCAGCAGGGAATACTTGCGCATGCTTCGTCCCCAAAACTCCGCAACACGAGACGCCCGTCGTCTCGACGGACTGTGGTCGTTCACGCACGACCCTCTCAGCATTGGTCATACAGAACACTGGTGGTCCGCCCCCTTGCCGGATGCGGTCCTGCTGCCAGTTCCGTCGAGCTTTAACGACGTGCTCGCACAGAATGATCTCCGTAACCATGTCGGCGACGTTTGGTATCAACGAACAATTGTCGTCCCGTTCGGTTGGACAGATCAGCGAATGCTGTTGCGCTTCGATGCAGCGACTCACCGAGCGACAGTTTGGATTGACGACACACTTGTCATTGAACATGAAGGCGGGTACTTGCCGTTCGAAGCCGATCTCACCGAGATCCTCGAACCCGGAACGAGTGCCCGGCTCACTGTGTGCGTGAATAACGAACTCTCGTGGGCAACGATCCCTCCTGGCGTCGTCGAAGAAACCCCCAATGGGCGTCGACTCAAAACGTTTCATGACTTTTTCAACTACGCCGGTCTTCACCGATCAGTATGGCTGCACACAACTCCGCGCGCTTTCATTGACGACATCCGCGTCACGACCGACATCGACGGACGTGACGGGTTCATCACGTGCGACGTGTCCACAGTTGGTGCTGGAGATGTTGTTCTCCTCCTTCACGATTCCGACGGCCAACTCGTCGCGCAATCAGAGGGCAACTCGTCAACGCTTTGCGTCATCTATGCACAATTTTGGGCTCCCGGCCAAGGCAATCTCTACGACCTCACGGTCCAACTCGTTGAAGGATCGCAAGTACGAGACAGCTACACGCTTCCCGTCGGCATCCGAACAGTTGAAGTTCGGGGTTCACAATTCCTCATCAACGGCAAACCGTTTTATTTCAAAGGTTTCGGCATGCATGAGGACCATCTCGTGCGCGGGAAAGGTCACGACGACGCAAACATGGTCCACGATTTCGCGCTGCTGGAATGGATCGGCGCGAATTCTCTCCGAACCTCACACTACCCCTACGCCGAAGAAGTGCTCGACTACGCCGACCGTCGCGGAATCGTTGTCATCGATGAAACCGCTGCGGTCGGACTCAATCTCGGCGTGGCCGGAGGCCTCATGGGTCTGCCTGCGTCGTCGACCTTCGGCGACGGACCAGTCGGTGCCGAATCGCAGTCGGCACTCGTTCAACAAATTGGCGAACTCATTGCTCGCGATCGCAACCATCCATCAGTTGTGATGTGGTCAATCGCCAACGAACCAGAATCCGATACCGATGCATCGGTTGCCTATTTCGAACCGGCATTTGCCGCAGCCCGAGCCGCAGACCCGACCAGACCCGTCGGATTCGTCAACGTAATGCTTGCGCCCGCCGACCGCTGCAAGCTCACCCCGCTCGCCGATGTGGTGATGATCAATCGGTACTTCGGCTGGTATGTCGACCACGGCGATCTCGATGCCGCCGAACGAAATCTCGAGGCCGAGCTTCGACAATGGGCATCGCTCCACAACAAGCCGATTCTCATCACCGAGTACGGCGCTGACACGATCGCTGGGCTCCACAGCATCGATGCTGCTCCCTGGAGCGAAGAATTTCAGGCCGAGCTCCTCGATCGCTATCACGCGGTGTTCGACCGAATCGATGAAATCGTTGGCGAGCACGTGTGGAACTTCGCTGATTTCGCGACGACGGCATCGTTCGTTCGGGTCGAAGGCAACAAGAAGGGCGTCTTCACCCGCGACCGGCGACCCAAGTTGGCCGCACATCGTCTTCGCGATCGTTGGTCGCCTGGTGCCCGGAGTGGGATTTGAACCCACAAGCCCCGAAAGGCCGGGGGGTTTAAGCCCCCTGCGTCTGCCAATTCCGCCATCCGGGCTGGAATCTGACAACGGTACCGCCCCATTAAGTGGAGCTCAGCCGCAAGGACTACGCCACCCGTGTCTGCGGGTGTCCTGCAGGCTGCGGGGCCCTGCGAGCGGCGTGGCCGGCTGCAGATCGCCCCGAGCGCCGCTGAGCCCGCAGTGAGGACTCCTGCAGTTCGCTCCCGCGCATGACATCGGCCTCGACTGCTGCCCACATGACGGTTCGGGCTGCACCCGCCGTTGGTCCACTCAGATCATTGGCGACAAGTACGCCGTCGATCATGTCGGCCAGTACCGAGACCCACGGGCGACCCTTTAGACGCACCGACACGGTAACTGACTCGACCCCGACGCCATCGACCTGGCGCTTGATCGTGCGATCGACACCATCAATCCGAGGAGGACTGCGGAACCCCGGCACGATGAGCCCCGCGGCGCGCGCCACCTCACCAAGAGTTCGGGCGGCGGCTGCGAAGCGCAGCGAGGAAGCTTCCATGGCCGCGAGTGTGCCGGAGACCTGTGACAGTCCCTAGCGGTGTCCGAACCGGTCCGTACGATGCAGCGCAATGACTGACGCCGAGACTCCGCTGAACCCAGCACAACAAGAAGTGCTTGACCTCCTCGGCGCAGCCCCCGAGGACCGTCCCACGTTTCCGGCCACACTCAAGGCCACGCTTCGTGCCGACCTCGAAGATGCGCTAGCTGACATTGCAAATGAGATCAGTCCCGAGGCTGCCCTCTTCGTCAACAAGCACGACTTGGCAATGGTCCATGGTTGCGAACTTCGCCACTTGGCCGAAAAAGAAACGCCTTTCGAGTGGAGTCCTCCGCTCGCCCGAGGAACGATCGCCCACAAAGCCATCGAGCTCTCGATGCATCAGCGCCGTCGACCAGTTCCGCTCGAACTTGTCGACGAAGCAATGGACCGCCTTGAGCGAGCCGATGACTCCATTTCCGGTTGGCTGGCCACCTGTTCTGAGGTCGACCGGGCCGAGGTTCGCGCCTTCGCCAACGAACGCGTCGCCACCTTTCTTGAATGCTTTCCGCCGATCAAACCAGGTTGGGCTCCAGTCACCGAAGCCCGAATGCGCCTCGAAGTTCTTGAGCACCGCATCGTGATTTCCGGTCGATCAGACCTCACCCTTGGACGCGCCGACGGTCTCACCGCTGGCAAGGTCATCATCGATTTCAAGACTGGCTCCATGTCACCAACGCACATTGACGACCTGCGCCTCTATGCACTCCTTGAAACTCTGCGAATCGGAACGCCGCCTCGTCTTGCTGCCTCCTACTACCTCGATGCCGGCGTCGCCCAGGCCGAGAACATCACCGAAGGAGTCCTGCATTCTGCGGTCGCCCGCACCGCCGATGGCATACGCAAATTGCACGAACTCTCCGTTGGCACCCGTGCACCCGTCATTCGACCAAGTTGGGGATGCCGCTGGTGTCCAATTCGCAGCACCTGCGTTCAAGGCAAAGCTCATCTCGGCGAACTCGACCAGGACACCGAGCGTTTCGACGACGACTGACCTTTATCAAATGAACTCAGAGCGGATCGATTGCCGCCTCGGTTGCTTCCGCCTCGGCAATATGAAGAGCATCCTCAGCACCGAACACGTGATCAACAGCATCCATCGTTGACAGCCGGTTAAGGATGAAGCGCAGTACAACAAAAACTGTCAAGAACAACGCGCCGGCACCTGCGACAGTTTTTTGCACGCCGATGATGTCGACAAGCCAACCTTGGACGAGGGCGCCAAACGGAACCGCAGCAGTAAGCACCATGAGATAGAGCGCCATTGTGCGGCCGCGCATTTCTTCTTTCACCTGCAACTGAACCGTGGTGTTGAGGCTGGCGGTGATTCCGAGATACCCGGCACCAGCGACGAGCAGAGCCGCCGCACCGACAAGCACAACTGGTGCGGCGCCAAGGGCGACTAGCGCAGTGCCGTAGGCGACCATTGCGATTGTGAGCACTCGACTGCGACTCGCCCTTCCGCCGCGACCTGCGACGATCGGCGCAACGATGATTGCTCCGGCACCCAAACATCCGGCGAGCATGCCGTAAGCACCGTCACCGATTTTGTACACGTCGGTCGCGAAAACGACGAGCAAGTTAAACAACGGACCGCCGAGCATTCCGAGCGAGAACACCACAATGAGGCACGTGACAATTCCCGGCACCGTGCGCACGTAACGCATGGCATCGCGCATCTCAGCAATTGGTCGGGGCTTCCCGACTTTGACCGCACGCACAAGCGGTGGCACCGAAACTAAGAGCAGTCCGCCAACCATGGCGAGGAATGACATCGCGTTGATAAAGAAACACCAACTCACTCCGAGTGTTGCAAGCACCACGCCACCAAGCGCTGGACCAAACGCCCGAGCTGCATTGAATTGCGCTGAATTCAACGTGACGGCATTCAGTAAGTGTTCTCGAGGAACGAGTTCAGTTACGAACGACTGCCACGCAGCGACGGTGAATCCACCTGCAAACGCCCCAAGCGTCAGGATCACCAGAAAGAATCCGATATTTCGGACACCTTCCACCCACACGATCCAGAGCACGAACGTGATGGCCGCCTGAATCACACCGCCGATGATCAACACTTTGCGCCTATCGAAACGATCAGCAACCGAGCCGGCATATGGTCCTGTAATCACCATCGGCGCGTAGCCAAGGAAACCGGCAAAGCCAAGCCATGCTCCACTCCCGGTAATCGTGTAGATCACATACGGAACTGCAACCATCTGCAGCCACGATCCGCTACTTGACAGTAACGATGCACTCCACATGTACCGGAAATTCCGGTACCGAAATGCGACGAACGCCCCGTCTGGAGCCGGCGCGGCTTTCCCAATCGCAGAGTCGGTCACGAGAGCCACGCTTCGCAGAGCGCCGGCCCATGTTCCAACCACTCTTCGAAGGTGATTCCGTAACGAACGTGGTCTTCCCAGTTTCCGTCAATCTCGAGGAACCCTTTGGCAAGGCCCTCTTCGCGAAGTTGCAACTTCTCAACAACACGACGGCTTGCACTGTTTCGAGGAACGATCGCAATTTCGAGTCGGTGCAAGTGGAGATCGTCGAAGCAGTACTTCGCGAGGACAACAACAGCCTCCGGCGTATAGCCATGTCCCGCTCGCGCTTCATCAATCCAGTAGCCAATGCTTGCGCTCTGGAATGGCCCCCGCTGCACCGACGACAGATTGATCTCTCCAGAAAATTCGCCGTCGACGAAGATTCCGAAGCCGTACCCGGAACCCAGTTGACGTTCGCGTTGGCGTGCACTGCATCGAATTGTGAATGCTTCGCGGTCTTCAATGACGTCGGGTGCACCTGGCGGACGAGTTGGCTCCCATTTAGTGAGCCACTCACTATTTCGGCGGCGAACTTCGCGCCACGCAGGGAAGTCTGTCGCCACGAGTGGACGAAGAAGTACACGACGTCCGAACAAGGTGGTCACAAGGGCGATCCTAGCGACCTGCCCACAGTCCAGATCAGTCCACGCCACGACCCGCGGTCGTTCAGATCTCAGACATTGGCGAGAAGCGACATCGCTAGGCCATCAAGAATGTCCGACTCCGAAACCAGACATTCAGAAAGCCCAAAGCGCCGCATTGTCGCCACAAGAACGCACAGTCCGCCGACTATGACGTCGGCCCTCTGTTCTTCAAGTCCAGGATTTTCCTTGCGCTGTTCGATTGATTCGGTAGCCAGCGTACGAAATACATCCTCAACTGCAGGACGCGTGAGTACGAGATGGTGGATTTGCTCTCGGTCGTACTCGACCAATCCAAGTTCCACCGACGCCGTGTTGCTCACTGTCCCTGCAAGACCTACGAATGTTTGCGCGTCGCCAAGGTTGGGGATTTCTCGCAGAACATCATCAAGGTGAATGTCGATGACGGACAATGCTTGTGATAGTTCTTCGGCGGTGGGCGGGTCATGATGAAGCCAGGCTTCAGTCATTCTCACGCAACCCATGTCAACCGAAATCGTCGATTCCGCCTCGGTCGTTCCGAAAACAAACTCGGTAGATCCGCCGCCAATGTCGCAAACAAGGAATGGCCCGAGTGCTGGGTCGAGATCAGCGGTGGCACCAAGGAAGGAAAGTCGGCCTTCCTCCTCGCCGGAAATCACTTCAGGCATCACACCCAGAATCTCCTTGGCCGCGTTGAAGAATTCGTCGCGGTTGGACGCGTCTCGAGATGCTGAAGTTGCCGCCATACGCACGCGCTGCACACCGTGGCGATCAATGACTTCGCGGTATTCACGCAAAACAGCAAGCGTTCGCTCAATCGCTTCAGGATCGAGTCGACCGGTTGCATCAACTCCCTGACCAAGGCGAGTGATGCGCATCAAGCGTTCTATCTGCGTTCGACCGTCAGCGGTGATGAGTAGACGAACTGAATTCGTTCCACAATCGATTGCCGCAACTGGTGCAGTCATCGTTGTACCCGTTTCGGAGCGTCGACGGGAAGCAGCCCGCGTTCAATAAGTCGTTCGTTAGTCCACTCACCTACTGGATCATCGCCGCCAGCGAGCCAGTGCGCGTAATGAGCGTGCAAACACTTGAGTCCCTCGCGCGTTCCTCCAACACCGCCGTAAGGAGAAGGTCCAGAGTGGTCGGCAGGCATCGCTTTGTCGCGTTCGGCTGCGTAGTCAGCATGCGCGGCGGCAATCGCTTCGGGCCCGAGTTGGGCCTCGGCATCGCGAACGCCACCGTCGGACTCGATCGTTCCTATCGCCGAGCGCACAGCGGGGTCGCACAGCCAATAGAGCGTGGGCATTGGGGTGCCATCGGGAAGGATGGGCGCGTTCCGCAACACCGCCGGATCTCCATTGCTTCGGCGAACGACAACTTCAAACTCGCCCATCGGGGCACGACCGAGCAGCTCGGCAACCCGGGCCCGCTCGTCAGTCACTGCGGTCACTTCCGGCGACGACGGCGAACGAGTCCATACACAATGAGCGCACCGATTGCGACGCCCAACACCGGAACGGCACGCTTGAGCACCGGCGAACCCGCTTGCTCAAGCAAATTGATTGCTTCCGGTTCAGGCTGATTGATCTTGCGAATCGTGGGGGCCTCGTCGGCCACCGTTTGCGCCGTAGCTTCTGCCGTAGCTTCTGCCGGAGTTTCTGCCACCGCTTCGGTCTCCCCCGGAGCAGTCGCAGGCGCTTCAGCAGGCGGTGCGGTGATTGCATCGTCAACAAGAACGGTCTGTTCAAGGTTGTCGACAAATTGTGTGAGCAACTTGGCGCTGACATCAGCCAAGACACCACGGCCGAACTGTGCGACCTTGCCAGTCACGGTGAGATCAGTCGTCACCGTTACCTGCGTACCTTCGCCAGCAGGTTGGAGTTGAGCCGTGATGATCGCGCTGGCGTTACCTTGCCCGCGGGTGTCGCGACCGGATCCATCAAGGACCGCTTTGAAGTTCACGTCATCTCGTTCGATGAACACGGCCTTGCCCTTGTACTGCGCCTGGATCGGCCCAACCTTGACCTTCACGATTCCGCGGTATTCGTCGCCTTCGATTTCCTGAAGTTGTGCGCCGGGCAGACATGGAGCAATGCGCTCAACATCGGTCAGCACCTTCCACGCCGTGTCAATCGGCACGCTCACTTCGAAGGTGTTGATCAGTTCCATCGGTCGAGATCCTCCACGGTGTCGACGTCCGACGCGTCGCCTTGGCAGGCTACCGCTGCCACGAGGTCGGGCCTTCTTCGCAACAGCACCCGAGCGCCTTCATCACCGGCTTGCGGTAGCTCCGGCCAGATCTCTGCATTGAGTCGCACGGGATTTCCACGCGCCCCGTCGTAGGTCGCCACCACGATCGGCAGATCCGTCTCCGCCTGGGAGACCTGTCGCCAGGCTTCGGTGGTGACTCCAGGCTGGTCGGCCAAGCCAACGACAATGGCCTCGGCACCCGCAACCTGCGCCGCCTTCAGAGCCACCTGCAACGAACTTGCCTGCCCTGACGCCCAGTCCGGGTTCTCAACGATGCTGACACCTTCGGGAACCCTGCCATCGAGAGAAACCGCTCCCGCCACCACGATCACCGACGCGAAACATCCAGCATCAAGCGCGGCTTGTGCTGCGATCGCCACGAGGGTGCTGCCCCCGACGAGTGCGAACTGCTTTGCGCCGGCCGCAAAACGCGAAGAGGAGCCAGCCGCCAAGACCACTGCGACCTGCGGATTGGGGATGCGCACTCGCACAGTCAAGCATCCACGGAGCGGAGTTGTTCCCATTGCTCGGCTAGTCTGCAACCCATTCGCCGGTGCACTTCCGGCGGGTTGGCACCGAGGGGGAACATGCAGATCACGGTGACGGTCAATGGCGTCGAACGGTCCGGCGACGTCGAACCTCGCACGCTTCTCGTGCATTTCCTCCGCGATGAGTTGGGCCTCACGGGCACCAACGTCGGCTGCGACACGTCTTCATGTGGTGCATGCACCATTCATGTCGACGGTCAGTCGGCGAAATCGTGCACGATGCTCGCCGCTCAGGCCGATGGCTTGTCAGTCACCACCATCGAAGGACTCGCCGACGGCGACACTCTGCACCCCATGCAGCGGTGCTTCCAAGAGAACCATGGCCTTCAGTGCGGGTACTGCACTCCGGGCATGGTCATGGCAGCGGTGTCACTTCTTGACGAGAACCCCAATCCTTCCGAAACCGAAGTTCGCATCGGACTTGAAGGCAACCTGTGTCGTTGTACCGGGTACCACAACATTGTGAAGTCCGTTCTTGCATGTGCCGCAGAATCGAATGGGGCAACCAAGTGATCCCCGCATCGTTCGATTATCTGAGAGCCGATTCTGTCGATGCAGCGCTCGCCGCTCTCGCCGAGCATGGCGACGAAGCGAAGCTTCTCGCTGGTGGCCATTCGCTACTGCCCCTCATGAAGCTGCGCCTTGCCACACCTTCCGTTCTGGTCGATGTTGGTCGTCTCGACGATCTTCGTTACATCAACGATGCCGGCGACTACATCGCCATTGGTGCACTCACCCGTCATCGCGATCTCGAAATCAGCACCCTTCTCGCTTCGGCAGCGCCGCTGCTTTCACATGCTGCCGGACACGTTGGCGACCCTCAGGTTCGTCACCGCGGCACGCTCGGCGGATCCCTCGCCCATGCCGATCCCGCATCGGACCTTCCTGCGGTGATCATGGCTATGGGCGGAACGCTTCTCGCTACAGGCCCCAACGGATCTCGCGAAATTGCTTCCGCCGACTTTTTCACCGGCTTTCTTGAATCAGCGCTCGCTCCTGATGAACTCCTCACCGAGATCCGCATCCCGAAACTTGATGCACAAGGGTGGTCGTTCCAGAAGTTCAACCGTCGCGCGCAGGACTGGGCCATCGTTGGTGTCGCAACAGTTCGAGCCAACGGCTCAACGGGCGTGGCGCTCGTCAACATGGGATCTACTCCTCTCCTCGCCACTGCCGTCATGGACGCGGTGAAGTCCGGAGCCAGCGCCGCCGACGCAGCAGCGCTGGCCACCGAGGGAACCGAAGCCCAGAGCGATATCAACGCATCGTCGGACTACCGCGAACATTTGGCCCGCGTTCTCGTTCGACGATCACTCGAAGAATCCGGCTTGGCCTAACGCCCGATCACCATTCTGGTGATCACAAACGAGGTGCGGTGGCTAGTGGATACTGCCGGTCGTATCGCTAAGCGACGCGCTCACGCGGCCGGTTCTCGCCGCAATAACTTCGGCACAAATAGCGATAGCCGTCTCTTCGGGCGTACGTCCACCAAGATCAAGTCCGATCGGCGCGTGGAGCCTCGCCGTAACTTCGTCCATATCGGCACCGGCTTCGGACAAACGGGTGAGACGTTCCGCACAGGTCCGCCGACTTCCCATCGCACCGAGATAGCCAACCTCAGTTGCAAGAGCAGCTTGAATTGCTGGCACATCAAACTTGTGGTCGTGGGTGAGAACACACACCGCATCGCGAGGGCCTAAACGATCACCAACTTTCTCAAGATGACGATGAGGCCAGTCGACAACCACTTCATCGGCCGCAGGGAAACGACGCTTGGTTGCGAAGACTTCGCGAGCGTCACAGACCGTGACGCGATATCCCATCACTTTGGCGACCTTCACCAACGCGCCAGTGAAATCAACTGCGCCGAAGATAAGCATGTGCGGTGGCGGCGCGAACGATTCAATAAAGACAGAGACCGCATCTTCACGGGCCTCGCCATGAGGACCGTAGTGGCGGATACCGCTTCGACCACCTGCAAGTTCGCCGATGGTGTCGCGAATCACCACGCGATCAAGATCAGGATCGCCGAGAGTGCCAACGGCGACGATTCCATCACCGACGATGATTTTCATTCCTATGCCTGCACCCTCAATCACTGTCGCAATTGCGACAGGACGATGGTCGTTGACCGCCGCACGCCAAAGTTCGTAGATCGACTCGGACATCTCGCTTACCAATCCAACGGTTCGATAAAGAGATGGATCGTGCCGCCGCAGGTGAGGCCCACGGCAAATGCTTCATCATCGCTATAGCCAAACGTGACCACGCGACGATCGCCTGTTGAGAGGATGTCGAGTGCCTCAGAGACCACCGCTCCTTCGACGCAACCGCCGGAAACAGAACCGGCGACTTCACCAGTTTCGGCGACAGCCATCGATGCGCCTGGAAGCCGGGGACCAGAGCCTTCGATATCAACCACCCGAGCAAGTGCAACCCGATGACCAGCGCGGCGCCAACGATCGATGTCGTCCATGATTTCCTTCATCGGTGCACCTCCTCGACCTGTTGCGTGGCCCTTGATCGTACGGGTCTGACCCCATCGCTTGAAAGGATGGACGACAAGCGATCCAGCGAGTCGAGGGAATGACCTTCGATGAACTCATCGACATATGGCAAAGCTGCCGCCATCCCTCGTGCCAACGGCGCATACCCATCAGACGCCTTCAACGGGTTCAACCAAACAATCCGATATGCGACCCGAGCGAGTCGCGCCATTTCCGTGCCAAGAAGTTCGGGTTCGCCGCGATCCCATCCGTCGGAGAGGATCACCACAATCGCTCCACGAGCCATTCCCTTGGTCCCCCACTCGTTGTTGAACTGTTGAAGGCCCTCGCCGAGACGTGTACCTCCTGACCAGTCCTCCACTGACCCTGAGGCCCGCTCGAGCGCTTGATCGGGGTCTCGAGTATCGAGTTCACGCGTCAATCGAGTCAGACGCGTCCCGAGAGCGAATGCTTCAACCTGCCGACGTCCAGCAACCGCTGCATGAGCAAAACGTAGAAGGGAACGACTGTAGGAAGACATCGATCCGCTGATATCAGCAATCATCACAACGCGCCTCGGAACGCGTTTGCGCTGCAATGTGCGCACGTGAACCGGTTCACCACCAGTTCGAAGTGATTCTCGAATCGTGCGACGAAGATCAGGAACGCCGTTGGTTCGTTTCGAAGCCTTGCGTCGACGTGACTGTCGCGTCATCGTCCCCATTCGCATTGCGGCAATTAATCGATCGACTTCGGAACGCTCGACGTCGTCGAGTTGAGCGAAGTCCATTGAGCGCAGCGTTTCAGTACGACTGAACCGCAGCACTTCTGCGTCTTCCGTTTCAACTTCGGAAGAGTCGGGTTGCCCTGCATTGACAATTTCTTCCTCGTCGACCACAAGAGCCTCGGGACGGCGGGCGACGGCTTCGGTGAGTCCGATTTCTGTACCGAGGATCCAATGCCGATAAACACGGTCATAGGTTTCGATGTCAATTGGCGATTGCGTCAACGTGGCGCGTCCACACCAGTAGATAGCACGGAGGTCGTCGCCAGCGATGTCGACTGCCTCAACAAACGCAATCACACTGCCAACAGGAACAACGAGACCTGCGGTTCGAAGTAGCTCAACGAGTCCTAGGACTCCTTCATCGTTCATATGCGGTGGCTCAGCCGAGGTTTCGGGCCGACTCAACAAGAGCATCAATACCTTGAGCGCGAACTCGCGCTGCGTCCTCGCGGTATTTCACAACAGCCCCAAGCGACGCATCAACAGCACTGGCATCAAGTTCTGTCGCACCTAGCGCCGTGAGCGCCATCACCCAGTCGATGGTTTCGGCCACACCTGGGGGCTTGAACAAACCGATCGTCCGCAATTCGGCCACCAATCGCCCAACTTGACGGGAAAGGAGGTCGCTCGCTCCGGGAACGCGGGACTGGACGATTGCAATCTCACGATCCAAATCTGGATGCTCCACCCAATGGTAGAGACAGCGACGCTTTAATGCATCGTGAACATCACGGGTTCGGTTTGAGGTGATGATCACGATTGGTGCCACCTCCGCTCGGAAGGTTCCGAGTTCGGGGATCGTGACAGCGTTGTCGGCAAGCACCTCAAGGAGAAATGCTTCGAACTCATCATCGGCGCGGTCGAGTTCATCGATCAGCAGCACCGGCGCAACTTCGTGCCGATCAGAAATCGCATCCAGAAGCGCCCGGCGAACAAGAAAGCGCTCGCTATAAAGCTCGTTTTCGATCGCGTCGACATCCGAGGAGATCGTGCCAGCCGCTTCGGCAGCCCGAAGGTGAAGCAACTGCCGTGGGTAATCCCACTCATACAGCGCTTGGGACGCGTCGAGACCTTCGTAGCACTGGAGACGAAGCAGTTCGCCTCCAGTCAATGCACTGAGTGCCTTTGCGACCTCGGTCTTGCCGACTCCGGGTTCGCCTTCGAGCAATAGCGGCCGACCCATGGAGAGCGAAAGAAAGATCGCAGTCGCGAGGCCCTCATCGGCGAGGTAGCCGTTTTCGGCAAGGCCCGAGATGACCTCGGCAACAGACGAAGGGGCGGTTGAATTCACGAGGCGCAGGCTACCGGCGACGGCTGCCGACCTTCGAAGTGACCGTTAGGCAGTCGCCCAGACGATGATTTCGGCACCTGCGGGACCGGCACTCAGCATGTGTGCACCCTCATTGGTCAAACGCACTGCGTCGCCCTCTTCAAGAGGCTGGGAGCCGTCGAATGAGGCCGAGCCGAGCGCAACAAAGAGGTGGACATGGGCCGCCACAGGAATTGGGCAGGTCTCCCCTGGCTTCAGTCGACCCGCGTACATCACTGCGTCTCGTTGATTGATGCGAATGACCGCACCGCATTCGGGACCACCAGCGATTGCCACGAGACCGCCTTGGTCAAGCAGATGACCCACTTCTTGTTGCTCGTAACCCGGCTCGATTCCCTGCGTATCTGGCTGCACCCACATCTGCACGAAATGTGCTTCGACATCGGGACTCGGGTTGTGTTCGGAATGGCGAATACCCGTTCCTGCCGACATGCGCTGAGCAAGACCCGGGCGGATGATGCCGTGATTGCCAAGCGTGTCGGCATGCTCAACTTCACCGGAAAGCACCCACGTAATGATTTCCATGTCGGCATGGCCATGCGTACCGAAACCGGTTGCCGGAGCAACACGGTCGTCGTTGTTTACGAGTAGCAAACCGTGACCCGTATTCGAACGATCAACATAGGAACCAAAACTAAAACTGTGCTTCGAGTCAAGCCAACCGATCTGCGTCTCACCACGACTTGCTGCTTTGTGAATCTCGACGGTCATGACGTAATTAACCTCGAAGGAAAAGCAGATAGAAAACCAAGAACATCCCGACCGTCACACCAACAGAAGCGACAAGCGTCCACTTCGCTGAACTTTGCCAGCGCTGTTTGGTCGCATGTACTTCGCGAGGTTTGGGGTTGATCGGCTGAGTCATTGTGAAGAGATTCGACTCAGAGTCCGGTAACGGCGCGCCACACGCGCTCTGAGGTGAACGGCATATCGAGGTGCGTCACGCCAAACGGCGACAACGCATCGATCACGGCACTTTGCACTGCAGGAGTTCCACCGATCGCACCTGATTCACCAATGCCCTTTGCTCCGAGTGGATTCACAGGCGAGGGAGTCTCAAGAGGGACGAGATCGAAACTCGGGAACTCCGCCGCCGAACCAAAGGCATAGTCAGCGAAGTTGGAAGTCTGCGGGTTGCCGTCTTCGTCGTACATCATGTGCTCAAACAAGGCTTGACCAACGCCTTGAGCGATGCCGCCGTGGCGCTGCCCTTCAACAATGAGTGGATTCAAGATGCGCCCTGCATCATCACAAGTCACAATGCGCCGCAATGTGACCTTGCCGGTTTCGGTATCGACCTCGACCTCGGCGACATGTGCACCGAACGGGAATGTTGCGTTCTCTGCGCTGAAGGTGAGCGAGGCTTCAATGGGAAGACCGGTTGCCCCGCCACCCATTGGGTCGACAATGTCGCCAGCAGTTCCAACCTCGGCCCACGACTTCGTGATACTCGGCGTGCCAGCAACGTGGAACACACCACGATCCACGTCGAGCTCGATATCGGCGACATTGGCTTCAAGAAGTTCCGCTGCAACCTGTCGAGCCCGATCGACAACTTGACCAGTCGCATTCCAAACGGCAGATCCTCCCAATTGCAGCGAGCGAGATCCCATCGTGCCAGTGCCTTCTGCAACCCGATCAGTATCGCCCGCAACAACATCGATGTCGTCCATGGGAATACCTGTCAGTTCGCTGGCCAACATCGCCCACGCGGTGTTGTGGCCTTGGCCATGCGATGACGAGCCGGTGTACACCGTCAGGCTGCCGTTCTTATGAAGAACGACCTTGGCGAATTCGCCGTGGCTACCTGCCGGACCAGCAGTGATCTCAACGTAGACGGCAACGCCGATACCAAGTTGCACGGGATCGCCTGCGGCGCGTCGTGCTGCTTGTTCAGCCCGAAGCCCGTCGTAGTTGGCTGCGTCAAGTGCGAGATCAAGTGCTGCTTGATAGTCGCCGCTGTCGTAAATCGCACCAGTCGGCGTCGTGAATGGAAACGCATCAGCACCGATGAGATTGCGTCGACGAAGTTCAACCGGATCCATTCCGATTTCGGCCGCAAAGAGATCGAATGCGCGCTCAATCGCCGCTGTTGCTTCGGGACGACCTGCACCGCGGTAGGCCTCGATCGGAGTCGTGTTTGTCATGACCGACTTGACGTTGCACTCGACCTTGGGAATGTCGTAGGTGCCAGGCGCCATCGTGCGCGTCATGAATGGAAGGAAGGTTCCCATTCCCGGATACGCGCCGACGTCCTGCAGAACGGTAAGTCGGTATGCCTCAACCTTGCCGTCCCGTGAACCACCGATTTCAACTTTGTGCACCTGACCGCGGCCATGAGGCATGGAAACCATCGAATCACTGCGCGACTCACTCCACCGAACGGGGCGGTCGAGCTTCCGGGCAATCCACGGCAGCAAGAGCTCGTCTGTCTGAAGGTTGATTTTCGCTCCGAAACCGCCACCTACTGCCGGTGCAATCACGTGCACCTGCTCTGGTTCAAGTTCGTAGACCCCGGCAAGTTTTCCTTTGACCGAATGCGGTGCCTGCGTAGAAACCCACGCAATGAGGCGCCCCTCGTGCCATACAACCGCAACTCCACGCGGTTCGAGCGGTGCAACCGCAACGCGCTGATTCACGAGATCTCGAGTAACGACGACTTCACAACCTTCAAAAAGTTCCTCGGTGTAACCGAATGGAACTTCAAGAGCGGTATTCGAGCCGTGCTCAGGGTGCAGCAGGATCTGATCGGTTGCGGCAAACACCGGATCGACGACTGCATCGAGTGGATCGAAATCAACAATGACGAGTTCCGATGCGTCTTCTGCCGCAACCGGAGATTCAGCAACGATGACAGCGATGGCCTCGCCCACATAACGGACGACGTCGGTTGCGAGCCACGGCCGGGCGAGGATGTCGGGGATCATGCCGGGAATTGCGGGAGGCGGGGCAGAAAGATCGCCCGACTCGGCGACATCAGCGGCGGTGAAGACGGCGACGACACCGGGGGCTTCGAGGGCTTCTGAGACATCGAGTTCAGTAATGCGCGCGTGAGCAATCGTCGAACGAACGAAGTGGACGTGAAGCGCCCCTTCGAGCAATGGCTCCTGAAGATCGGCGGTGTATCGGGCTCCGCCAGTCAGAAACAGCGGGTCCTCCCGACGCTGAACACGGGTTCCCATCACGCTCATGTGGTCCACTCCCCCTCGAGACGCCGTTGCGGCAAAGGAAGGTTAGTGGACGGCTGTCGTCGACTTTCTCAGCGAGAAAGAGAAGATCCCAAACCCTCAAAAGGCCACGAATCAGGAACACGAACCGGGTCCTGAGCCTCGGGAAGTAGGTGGTACACCTCTTCACCCGCCTTGGCGTAGCCGTATTGCTCTCGTGCAAGACGCTCGATTTCTGCATCGGTCTTCAGAGCGTCGGCCTGCGCTTGGGCGTCGGCATTGGCTTGGTCGATCTCCGCCAAGCGCTGCTCTGCGGTCGATGCCGTGCGGCGCTGATCAAGCAACGTGCGAGTAGGAGCAAGAAATGCGACCACAGCGACGGTGAGGATCACCAAAATGACAGGCGTGACGATCCAGGTTGAGCGAGCCAACCACGAACGTTGCGACTTTGCGTGCTTGGGCCCCGAGGATCGCGCGGGCGCGTCAGAACGCTTCCGCGGCGCGGCAGTCTCCGCGCGAGATCGACGGGGACGAAGGGCCATGGTTAGCGGCCGACCTGCTTGAGAGCGGCGGCGCCCCAGTAGGCAGCGGCGTCGCCGAGATCGTCTTCGATGCGCAGCAACTGGTTGTACTTCGCCACGCGATCGCTACGAGCCGGCGCACCGGTCTTGATCTGTCCACAATTGGTCGCTACTGCGAGGTCGGCGATCGTGGTGTCTTCGGTTTCACCTGAGCGATGAGACATCACCGCGGTGTAACCCGCACGAGTTGCCATCGCGACGGATTCAAGGGTTTCGGTGAGTGAACCGATTTGGTTGACCTTCACGAGAATGGAGTTCGCGACACCGACTTCGATTCCGCGAGAAAGTCGGTCGACATTGGTGACGAACAGATCGTCGCCAACAAGTTGCACCTTGTCGCCGATGGCGGCGGTGAGCTTCGACCAACCGTCCCAGTCCTCTTCGGCCATTCCGTCTTCGATCGAAACGATCGGATACTTGGACACCAGTTCCTGCAGGTAGCCAACCATTTCCGCCGGCGCGAGCGATCGGCCCTCGCCAGCGAGAACGTAATTGCCGTCTTTGTAGAACTCTGTGGAGGCGGCATCAAGAGCGATGGCGATGTCGGAACCGGGAGTAAACCCAGCCTTTTCAATGGCCTCAAGCAGCAACTTCACTGCGTCTTCGTTTGAGGCGAGGTTCGGGGCGAATCCGCCTTCGTCGCCAATGGCGGTGGAGAGATTGCGATCGTGCAGAACCTTTTTGAGGACGTGGTAGGTCTCGGCACCCCAGCGGAGGGCTTCAGAGAATGAGGCCGCACCCACCGGCATGATCATGAATTCTTGGATGTCTACGTTGTTGTCGGCATGCTCGCCGCCGTTCAGAACGTTCATCATCGGGACGGGAAGTACATGTGCGTTTACGCCACCGATGTAGCGATAAAGGGGCACCGCAAGTTCGTCGGCAGCAGCGCGGGCGACAGCGAGTGAGACACCGAGGATCGCGTTTGCACCGAGGCGGCTCTTGTTGTCCGTGCCATCGAGTTCAAGGAGTACCCGGTCGATGTCGCGCTGATCAAGGGCGTCGAATCCGACGAGTGCGTCGTAGATTTCGTCGTCCACATGAGCAACAGCGTCAAGAACACCCTTACCCATGTAGCGGCCTTCGCCATCACGAAGTTCGACGGCTTCGAAGGCACCAGTGGATGCACCGGACGGAACCATGGCACGACCAGTTGCCCCCGACTCGAGGATGACTTCAACCTCAACCGTCGGGTTACCGCGGCTATCGAGGACCTCGCGGCCGGCGATGTGTTCGATGATGCTCATGGGATCGGGGGCTCCTCGTCGATGGGGCTTCGGTGGAAGTTTTCCACGTCGACGCGCGAGCGGTGGGGACGGTCAGAGACCCGCGCGTCCTTCTAGTTCAGCACTCCGAGCGGCATCGCGGTAGTTCACCGCCGCCGCGCGCAATGCGGTCTCGGGATCGACCCCTGCGCGCCGAGCCTCGTCGACTACCGCGAACAACAGCGCGCCGGTAGTGCGATCATCGGCTGTTGCCCCGAAATCGCGCAGCGCCAGCTCGACCGTTGCCGGAACCGGGAGCGAGTCCGGATCGATATCAACGAGAGAACCGGCCTTCTTCTGGATCTTGAGGGCATAGAGCAGGGCGGGAATCGCGTCGGGAACCCCGTCAAAGACGCTTTCGCGACCCTTCTCGTCCTTTTTGATTTGCTCCCAATTGCGCACGACGGTGTCGGAATCCTTCGCGTCGACATCACCGAAGACATGGGGATGGCGCGATCGCAACTTGTCGTGAACGTTCTGAGCAACGTCCGCGATGGTGAACTGACCCGCTTCCGAGGCCAGTTGGCTGTGAAAGAGCACTTGAAAAAGGAGATCGCCGAGTTCTTCTTCCAAATGTTCATAGCCCGTACCTGCCTCAACATCGAGCTGGTCAATGGCTTCGAGAACCTCGTACGATTCTTCAAGAAGATGCCGCCTGAGCGATTCGTGCGTTTGTTCGCGATCCCACGGACACTCAGCGCGAAGAACAGCGACAAGTTCCACAAAGCGCACCAATTCATGCGCTACCGGCGATGCGAGTTCCGGAATGTAGAGCGAGGTCAGGTGATCAGCATCGATCCGATCAAGTTCTGTCCACGGCATCTCTTCAACAACTTCGTCGGGAAGTCCGAGACGCTGCAAAACGGTGACGGTGGCATCAGGCGCAAGACAGGAATCGATCCCTGCATCGAGCGCCAACTTCACGTCACTGAGCACATCGGCAGAGTCGCACTGAGCGACCAGCAGTGGCCCGCGCTCTCCTGCCGCTTCGATGGCAAACCTGTGGCCATCGAGAATCCGAACGCCAACAGAGACTGGATCGATGCCGAGCCTGGCCCAGGTGAGATCGAGAAACGAAAGGGCGGGGATGATCTCCACTTCGCATCGAGAATCGGCCAGTAACAATTCCACGGTGCGCTCAGCAACGATCGGCGAGCCTGGAACAGCGTAAAGAATTTCGCCCGCTTCGGTTGCTGCTGCAATTAGCCGTTCGACAATTGCTGGGTAGACATCGTCGATAGCCGATGCACCCTCGTACACCTCATCGAATGAGGTTGCCGATTCCATAATCGACGCAGCAGGGTGTCTGCGAGTTCGAACGAATTGGGTACCGATCGTGTTGATCGCGTCGCGTGTGCCGACGGTCAAAAGTTCCACATCACCTGGTCCGAGACCAACGATGACAACCCGCGGAGTCATCTGCGATTGCAGATCACTGCAACGGAAGTCCGGCGACGGTGGTCGGAGTTGCTCCAGATGGAGCCGTGATCTTGGCCGTCGTAGCGTCGAACAGTCCGTAACGAAGATTGACCGAAATCGTGGCGGTCGCAGCGATGCGCACGAGTTCAGCACTCACGATTGCATCGGCGTTCTCGGCAACTGATTGCTTAAGGGAATCTTTCAATTGTTCGAAGGTCAACTGGCCCCGGGCGGTAACGAGAATGAGGTGGTAGCCGAACTTGGTCTTCACTGGTTCGCCAACGACGCCAATTGGCTGGTTCCATGCTGCGTTGTCGAATTCGGTTACGAAGGTTCCCTTCGGGCTACACGGAAGTGCGCCACCGGCGGCAGATGAACCAGTGTCCTGCGACTTTGCCGAAGCGACCGCTGCAAAATTGCTGGCGCCGCGCAGTTGAGCCTGAGTCTCCTTAATGGAGGTCAACGCCGTCGCATACTGAGCGTCTGTCGGCACGGCGTTGCTTGAACCGGTTCCTGCAAGCACGAGGATGTGGCTCGCACAGACAAGGTCGTCCTGATACTGATCCTTGGTGGACTCATAGAGCTTTCGAAGGCCCTCATCAGTCTGAGCTTCGGCAATAACGGCTGCACCGAGGACGTTTTGCGCGGCAACACCATCGATAAGTGTCTGCTGATACGACATCGGAAGTTCGCCGAACACGGATGTACCCGATCCGTTGGTGAAATTCTCTTCGAGCAGTGCTTTGGCACTCGCTCGGTCGGCGTCAGTTACTTCAAGTCCACGCTCTTCAATGCCGACCTGAGCCAACTGGAGATTCAACTGATCATTGAGGAATGCCGAGGTGTAGGACGTCGCCCAAGAGTTGCCGTCAGGCGACTTGAGCTGACTCGCTCCACCTGAGGTCGAATACACCTTCGAGAACGCTTCGATCTGTGACTGGAACTCGCTATCGGACAACGTCCACTGGTTCACGGTCAGAGCGGTTGGGTTGACCGCCGAGCATGACGTGCCCAAGAGGGACAGCACGAGGGCGAGCAGAATGGCGGCGATGGAGATGTTGCGGGTCTTCTTCACAAGGTTGCTCACACTAACGGAGCCAGCGCAGGGCCTGATAGTCAGCCCTCGTCCTCAGGGACAAGGTCGGTCAGTGCCGAGACAAGGTCTTCGATGATCGAGCCCGCCGAGTTCAGATGGAGCTGCAACTGCTGCGGTTCGGACTTGTACACCGAGCCCTTGTAGAGCCGATCGAGGCGAATCGTGGCCGAGGTTCGCAGAGACAGCGGCGAGATCCGGGCGACGAACTTCGGTCCACCAAAACCCGGACCCTTCGTCACCGTGACATCGGTGACTCCAGTCCGAACACACTCGGCACGAAGTCGAGCAACCTCGAGCAGCGCTTCAGCATCAGCAGGGACGGGCCCGTAGCGGTCCTCCCATTCGGCTCGAATATCGGCGACCTCGGCAGCCGAGGTAACAGCGGCGAGACGTCGGTAGGCCTCAAGACGGAGATCTTCACGTTCGACATAGGAAGCCGGGAGCGATGCATCGACCGGGAGTTCAAGTTTAATTTCGGCGGGTTCCGGAATCGGCTCTCCCTTCAACTCGGCAACCGCTTCGGTCACCATTTGGCAGTAGAGGTCGTAGCCAACTGACGCGATGTGTCCGCTTTGTCCCGTCCCGAGCAAATTGCCCGCTCCGCGGATTTCAAGGTCACGCATTGCGATTCGGAAACCTGATCCCAATTCGGTGGCCTCGCCGATCGTGCGGAGACGCTCGAATGCCTGTTCCGTGAGGGCTCGGTCCTGCGGAAAAAACAGATACGCATACGCGCGGCTCCCCGAGCGACCAACGCGCCCTCGCAACTGATGGAGCTGCCCGAGGCCAAGCAGATCAGCCCGATCAACGACCAACGTGTTGACCGTTGGCATATCAATTCCTGACTCGATGATCGTGGTGCATACGAGAACGTCGAACGCGCCTTCCCAGAAATCAAGAACAACTTTCTCGAGCGTTCCTTCGTCCATTTGCCCGTGGGCGACAGCAATTCGCGCCTCAGGAACAAGTTCGCCGAGATGCGCAGCTACGCGATCAATATCCTGCACTCGGTTGTGCACAAAAAAGACTTGACCTTCACGCAGAAGCTCCCGTCGGATTGATTCCGCCACGGCTCGTTCGTCGTACTCGCCGACATAGGTCAAGATTGGTTGACGCTCACTAGGTGGCGTATTCAACAGCGTGAGATCGCGGATACCGGTGAGACTCATCTCCAGCGTTCGTGGAATCGGAGTTGCCGAAAGTGTGAGCACATCAACGCCCACCTTCAGGCTCTTGATTGCTTCCTTATGAGAAACACCGAATCGTTGTTCCTCGTCGACGACCAACAGGCCGAGGTCTTTGAACGCGAGATCACCTGCAAGGAGTCGATGCGTTCCGATCACGACATCAACGTCACCAGTTTCGAGGTCAGCAATGACTTTCTTCGCCTGGGCGTTCGTGAGAAATCGGCTGAGCATCTCAACACGCACGGGATAACCCGCGAATCGTTCACTAAAGGTCTGCAAGTGCTGCTGAGCAAGAAGCGTGGTGGGGACAAGCACGGCAGCCTGCTTGCCATCCTGCACAGCTTTGAAAACTGCTCGCACTGCAACTTCGGTCTTACCGAAACCGACGTCGCCGCACACAAGGCGATCCATCGGAGATTCGCCTTCCATATCGGCCTTGACCTCAGCAATGGCGGTCTTCTGATCGGGCGTCGGTTCAAAGGGAAACGATTCCTCGAGTTCGTGTTGCCAAGGAGTATCAGGGCCAAAGGCATGGCCGGGCGCATGGATCCGCTTTTGGTACAGAACAACGAGTTCCTGCGCGATCTCCGTTACTGCTTCGCGAACTCGAGCTTTGTTCTTCTGCCATTCGCCACCGCCCAGTCGACTGAGGCTCGGTGAATCTCCGCCGGTATAAGGCCGAACGGCATCAACCTGATCACTTGGGACATACAGACGATCGTCACCTCGGTATTCAAGGAGGAGATAGTCCCGTTCAACGCCACCAATGGCACGCTTGACCATGCCGCCGTAACGACCGACGCCGTGTTGGTAGTGCACAACGAAATCGCCTGGAGCGAGATCGTCGAAATGTCCTTGAGCGACTGCTTTGCGCGGACGTGCCCGACGGTGTGCGCGTCGACGACCAGTGACATCAGATTCGGCAAGAAGAGCGAGACCGATCTGCGGAAGTCGGACACCTCGTTCCAACGGCGAGACGACAACGTGTCCGCCCGGCGTTGAAAGATCCTCGAGTCCGCGTTCATCAAACGAAAGGTGCACGCCTTGATCGCCCAGAAGCGTTACCAAACGATCCGCAGAACCGCTTCCATCCGCAGCAACGACAACTGTCGCTCCCTCAGAAAGCATTGATCGCAACTGATCAACCAAAACCGTTCCGTCACCAACAACCGGATCCCATCCAGATGCACCTACGACCGGGGTACTAGGTGCATCAGGCACATCGAGCACAGTCCACATTGGCGCCGTCGTTCGGCCGAGGAGACGTTCGAACGGAACATGAAGTTGAGGGAAGGAGCCTTCTGCTCCCCACGTACGCGAAAGGGACTGCTCGAGGTCTTGCTCCTCGGCGAGGATGTCTCCAGCGCGATCTCGCATTCGGCGCGGTTCAATCAGCAATACCTGCGCATCGTCGCGAAGCAGATCAAACAACACATCAGGATCATCTGCGTTGTCATCAACGAGCCACGGCAACCAACTCTCCATGCCATCGAACATTTGGCCTTCGGACAATCGCTCCCATTGCTCGCGGCCCCACGGTTGCGTACCGACGAGCGCAGCGGCGCGCTCACGAACTTCATCAGTCGGAAGAAGTTCGCGACACGGAAAGATCGTCACCTCTGCGACCGAAACCGTTGCGCGCTGGTCCGCGATTGAAAATTCGGTCAGACGATCGACTTCATCTCCCCATAAATCGATACGAACCGGAACATCTGCGGTACTGGGATAGATGTCAACGATCGAACCTCGAACCGCTACCTCACCGCGATGTTCGACCTGGACTTCTCGTCGATACCCGAATCCGACGAGTTTCTCGATCAACGCAACTGGATCAGCAACATCGCCAACTCCAATCGTGATCGGTTCAATTTCACCGACATGGGGACCCAATCGCTGCACGAGCGCCCGCACCGGGGCCACGATCACTGCCGGGGCCCGCTCCGGTTCATGGAGTCGCCACAGCACGCGTGATCGCCGACCCATCGTGTCGATGGCAGGGCTCACCCGCTCGAAGGGAAGCGTTTCCCAAGCGGGAAAGAGTTCGACCTCGGCCGAGCCAAGAAATGCCGCCAAATCGTGGACGAGACGCTCAGCCTCTGCGGTCGTGGGAACGGCGACCACGACAGGCCGGCGCTCGGCTCGTTCAACCAGCGAAGAAATCGTGATGGCCCGGGCCGGCTCAGGGATGACGATTGACCCCTCACGACGACCCAGAATTGAGACCAGCGCAGGCTCATCAGCCATCATCGGGATCAGATCAGATAGAGCCATGAGACCTCAGGACACGCGCATTTGCCCGGCACGAACCGAGCCGGGGGTGGGCTGATGAGGTTACCCAGCGATCGCCCCTACGCCCGCCGTCCGGGACGGATCAAGATTCGATTCAGGTTTCGTATCTGTGAAACCCGTCATCGGTGATTGCGCTGGAGGCCTCAACGGGTGTCAACTAGCCCTCGTATGACTGCACCCACAGAGAGTCAACCTGCGAGCGGACCCGCTCCATTGCCACCTTCGTCTCGAACACGTATTCCGGAAAGCCGAACGTTTCGGTTTAAGAATCGTCTCCTCGGTCGTCCCCTTAACACCGACCAGCTTGAGCACGAACGTTTAGGAAACCCAACTGCCCTCGCGGTCTTTGCATCCGACAACCTTTCTTCTGCGGCCTACGCCACAGAAGAAATCCTTCATACGCTGCTACTTGCCGGCATCGGCATCGTGGCGTTCCAGTATGTGTTGCCGATCACGTTTGCGATGATCGCCGTACTCATCATTCTGATTCTGAGTTACCGCCAAACGATCAAGGCCTACCCGTCCGCTGGCGGCGCATACATCGTCACCAAAGACAACCTTGGCGTGCTTCCCGCTCAGGTTGCCGGCGTCTCACTACTCACTGATTACATCTTGGTTGTCGCCGTCTCCGTATCGGCTGGAACTGCAGCTCTCTATTCCGTTTTCTCCGAGCTGTATCCGTACCGTGTACTCATCGCACTTGGATTTATCGCAATTATTGCGATTGGCAATCTCCGGGGAGTGAAGGAATCTGGCCGAATCTTCGCTGTGCCTACCTATGCATTCGTTGTCGCCATGGCGATGATGATCGGATACGGCCTGTACAAGGCAGGATTCGGTGGCGGGCTCAACGAGATCACCATTGACGAAATGAATCCAGAGCAGGCCCATGAGGCACTCGGAATGAGTGCTGTTGGTTGGTTCCTCGTCCTCCACGCATTCGCTTCGGGCGGTGCTGCTGTTACCGGCGTCGAAGCCATTTCGAACGGCGTTCCCGCGTTCCGCGAGCCATCGTGGAAAAACGCCGCCAAGACTCTCGTCATCATGGGAACAATGCTCGGCCTGATGTTCATCGGCATCTCTTGGCTCGCATCGGAGTTGCACACGATTCCAGTTACGGGCAAGACCGTGATCGCTCAGATCGCCGAAGCGGTGTACGGCAGTTCAGGACTCGGTCGAGTCATGTTCGTCTTCACCCAGTTCGCAACAATGCTGATCTTGGTCTTGGCGGCAAACACAGGCTTTGCTGACTTTCCCCGACTTGCAAGCTTCCAAGCCGAAGACTCATTTATGCCACGCCAACTCACCAAGCGCGGTCATCGCTTGGTCTACAGCAATGGCATCTTGGCTCTAGCTGGCATTGCCGCGGCCCTCGTGATCATCCTGAGCGCCAGCGTCAGCAAGCTCATCCCGCTGTACGCAATTGGCGTCTTCCTTAGCTTCACGCTCTCCCAGCTCGGTATGGCTCGGCGACATCTCCGAATTAAAGAACCAGGTTGGAAAGTCGGCCTTCTCATCAATGGCACAGGGGCAATTGTCACCGCAGTCGTGACACTGGTCATCAGCGCAACAAAGTTCCTCGATGGGGCGTGGGTCATCATTGCGATGATCCCGATATTTGTATGGGTCGTTGTTCGCCTGAACCATCAGTACGAAGCAGAGAAGGCTGAACTTGAAGAAGACGCGACACTCGCAGCGACTGCGCCCATCCTCAAGCGTCACGCCGTCATCGTGCTCCTCGCCAAGATTGATCGCACCTCGGCTCGTGCGATTCAGTACGCACGCACACTCAACCCCGATCGCCTCAGCGCAGTTCACATTGCGGTCGATGAGCAACACGCTGAAGAACTTTCGAAAGAGTGGAGCACATTGCCTCTCAAGCAAATCCCACTTGATGTGCGCGAATGCCCCGACCGGCGCATCAACCGAACCGTGCTCGAAGTGGTGTCAGAGATGGCGGCTGACGGCGACACAGAAGTAACTATCCTCATTCCACGACGCGAATACCGATCAGCGTGGCACCGACTTCTCCATGACAGGACCGCGGATGG
>Ga0222713_10000646_pt1 | contig 39244 bp, 35 predicted proteins | sample C33_649DmetaG_FD_165061 | JGI IMG/M metagenome (GOLD analysis project Ga0222713, IMG submission 165061) | Estuarine water microbial communities from San Francisco Bay, California, United States - C33_649D | ecosystem: Environmental > Aquatic > Marine > Unclassified | place: USA: California... | reverse complement strand
AAAATCGTGGTCACCCTGACCGAGAACGCCGAGAACGAGGACATCGCCCAGGCCTACCGTGATCTCAAGGGCCTGCTGCGCGAATACACCTACGTCACCGAGAACAGCAAGGTCGGTAAGATCGATGTGCAATTCATCGACGTCTACCAGCAACGGCGCGAGGCGGACCAGCTGGGCATCGACCAGCCAAATACGGTTCTGTTAATCTGCGGTGATCAGCGGCAGCTGGTCTCGCTCGGTGAGCTCTACGGGGTGAAGGACCGGGTGCGCACCGATTTCCGCGGCGAACAGGCCATCACGGCCGCGATTCTCAGCGTCACCAAACCCACGCGTAAAAAGATTTATTTCCTGACCGGTCACGGCGAACTGCGACCCGATGACGTGGATCCCGCCCGGGGCTTGTCCGCGTTGAATGATGAACTGCGATTGCGCAATTTCGATTTGGAATACCTCCAGCTCAGCACCGCCCGGGCCGTGCCCGCCGATGCCGATCTGGTCGTCGCCGCGGCTCCGCAAGGGCGCTACACCGCCTTTGATCAGGAGCAACTGCGGGAATATCTCAACAAGCGCGAAGGGCGGCTCATTCTGCTGCTTGCTCCGGGCATCCCGCACGGACTCGACGATCTCCTCTACGACTGGGGAGTCCTGGTGGACGACGTCGTGATCTACGATACGGATCCCGACAGCTTCGCCGACAATGGAGATCTGATCATCCGGAATTTCTTGGCGCACCCCATCACGCAGACGTTGCTCGATTACAAAATTCCCCTGCAACTCGGGTTGAGCCGCAGCGTGCGCCCGGATCCGGGTCGCTCAACCAGTGGCGGGCTGGAAGTGGAGACCTTGGCCGCCACCTCGACCTCGGCCTGGGGTGAAGTCAGCTACCGCCAGCGTCAGGTGCCGGAATACAACCGCGGAGTTGATCTCAAGGGCATGGCCAATCTGCCTCCGGCCAACCGCCTTGGGGTGGTGGTGGCTTCCGAGCGCGTGCAGGTTCGGAATAATCTGCCCTTCAGCGTGCGTAGCGGCCGGCTGGTGGTCATCGGCACCGACGACTTGGTCGCCAACTATCGCATCGCCGGCGCCGGCAACCTGAACCTTTTTCTCAATGCCGTGAACTGGGCGATCGATCGGGATACTCAACTCAATGTCCCGACCCGGCCCATCGAGCGCTTCCAACTTTCTCTCAGCCAGGCGGAACTCCTGAAGCTCCGTTTCACTCTGATCTTCGGCCTGCCGCTGGCGGCGGCCCTGCTCGGACTCTTTGTCTACTGGTCACGCCGCAACTAGCCCATCCACCATCATGCGCACCAAAGTCACCCTCATCCTCGTTTTTCTAAACGTCGCGCTCTTTTTCTTCATCTTCAAATTTGAGCGCGGGTGGCGCACCGAACAAGCGTCACTCGAGGCTCGGCGTCGGGTGCTTGGCGCAGAAACGGCCGACATCCGCAGCCTGCGTATCAGCGGACCTGAGACTACTCCGATCAATCTGATCCGGCAGGGAGACAACTGGTCACTGACCGAACCGATTGAGTGGCCGGCCAATCCCCATGCCGTCAGCCGGATCATCAATGAGCTGCAGTTTCTCGAACACGAAACCAGCTTCAGTGTGGCCGATCTGGCAAAGAACAACCAGTCCCTCGCGGACTACGGACTGGAGCAACCGCGATTGACGGTCACCTTCACCACCGGGACCAATACCACCGGCGACGAAACGAACACCGCCGACAGTTACACGCTCAAAATCGGAGACGAAACCAAGGTGGGCAACCGCCTGTATATTCTGTCACCGGACGGCAACCGGGTGCACGTGGTAAACCTGAGTCTGGCCCGGAGTCTCGGCCTGCCCATCGAGGATCTGCGGGCGGATACGATTTTCTCCATCCCCGTTTTTGAAACCCGTTCACTCAACCTGCAAAACGCCGCCAATCTCCGCGTGCGCATTCGCCGTGAAGGCAGCAACCGCTGGACTTTTGAGGCACCGATCATTGCGCGGGCCAGCAAGACAGCGGTCGAGTTGAGCATCAATGCCCTCAACGCCCTGCGCGTGCGCTCCTTTGCGACCGCCGGCAATGTGGATGCGAATCCGGCCAGCAATCCCACGATGCGGATCACCTTGGAGGGAAACAACCGGCGCGAAACCCTGATTCTCGGCAGTGAAATCGGCGCGACCGCCATACCCGCAGCGGCCACCGAAACCACCGGCAATCCCGGCACCAAGCCGGACATCGAATTCAATGCCATGCTGGAAGGTAAATCCACCCTCTTCACGGTCAGCCTGCCGGCTGCATTGGTGGAGGCATTGCGCAATGCGCAGGAAATATTACGTGAGCCCAAGGTCTTGGATATCGATGCCAGTGCCGTTTCCGCCATCGTTATCACCGCCCCCAATCAACCGGATCTGACCATCCAGCAACTCGAGACCAGCGTCGCCGGCAACAACTGGCAGATTGTCCGGCGGGATACGCAGCAGGGACCGCAAACCCAACCGGCGGATGGCAAAATGGTCGAACGCCTGATCGAACAATTGCGTCAACTCTCCGCGCTTAAATTTGTGAGTGATGCCCCCAGCGAAGCGGATCTGGAAAACTGGGGCTTCAACCGACCCGAACGCGAAATCACCCTGACCCTTGGCACGGGCAACAATGCCCGGACCGTCAAATTACAAATTGGGGTTTCCAGCAGCCGCGACGGTAATGTCTATGCCCGGCTCGGCGATGCCCGCTTTGTATACGTGGTCGATTCCGCAGTGCTCGAACAGACGGCCCCCGTCCCCCTCGACTATCGTCAAAGACTGCTGCGTGAATTACCCGCCGCCGCCCGTATCACCAACCTCAGTGTGAAGGATCTGCAGACCAACACGATGGTGTTGGATAAAATCCTGCCGCTGGAAGGCACCAGCGATGAACCCATCAAGACCCTGATCAACCAATTGCGCAGTCTTCGGGCGCAACGTTTCGTTGAGGACGGTTTCCCCGCCAAGGTGCTGCTCTCCGACATCGAGCGCACCTGGCGTTACCAATTGGACGCGCGGATTACCCTGCCAGGGGGCACGGGCGAACAGACGGAGACCATGACCCTGTTCTTCACGGAGCGACTCGGCGGTAATGTGCAATTTGCCGGTTCGAATGAAATCGCAGCTGTGTTTGTGATCGAACAGCCGTTGCTTGATGCCTTGTGGAAAGTGACCTACGGCGACAAGGATCCCGGTCCGCCGGCTCCACCTGAAACGACCCCGGCCGCACCCAGCACGCCCGCACCCTGATCCCATGACCCGGGTGGCACCACATCGGTATTCGCGTCTTGAAGGTTCCGTCGCATGAAACCCTGGATGCAACTGTGCCAGCGCTGCTCGCGGTTCTGCTTTCACTGCGCGCTGTCGTTCTGCTGCTGGACGCTGTGGCTCGGGCTGGCGCTGGTGCTGTCATTCCAGCTCTACATTGTATTTGCACGGGAACTGCCGGTGCCGGATTTCCTTTTGCGTTCACTGGAATCGAGACTGGCTGATTCCGGCGTGCGAGCGAAGTTTGGCCGCACCACCTTCGATCCCACGGGCAATGTGCTGGTTGAAAACCTGCGCCTTTCGATCGGCTCATTTGAAGAACCCGTAACCACGGCCCGGCAGGTTTACGTTGAACTTGATCCATGGGAACTCATCGCCGGGCGTTTTTCTCCGCACCATTTTCGCGCCTACGGGGTGAATTTGCAGGTGCCCGCCATGCTGTCGGACAGCGGCCGGGGAGAGGATCTGCTGCAAAACATGGATGTCGTGGCCACATTTCACGAGCGCTCCATTGAAGTGCATCACTTGAATGCGCGCCTGGCGGGTTTATCGATCACGGCCAAAGGAGTGATCGACCTCAGTTCTCTCCCGAAGCCCAAGGGAGAGGCCCAGCCGCTCACCACGCGACTGACCGAGGATTACCCGAACCTGTGCCGTCACCTCACCGAACTATCACGTCAACTGGCCGGGGTCGCTTCACCAAGACTAAATCTGCAATTCAATCCCTCCGAAAAACTCGGGGCCATCATTCAAGCCACCCTCGATGGTGCAGGCTATGAAGATAAAAGCCGCAGCGCTTACTCATTCGGCCCATTTCAACTCAGCACTCGCCTGCCCCTGTGGAGCCAGACCCCGTTCTTTGCCCGGGTCGTCGCCCAAGTCGACCATGTCACTCATCCCACTTTGGGCCAGGCAAGCAATCTGCACACCATCCTGCGGGCCCGCGTCACCAGTGATAAATTTCAAGTCGAGCCCCAAAGAGCCGAGCTCGAAATCAGCCGGTTGGAAACCTCGGGCATCACCGCGGGAAATCTGTCGGCCAATATCCGACTGGGAAAACTTCCGGAAATACAGGGCGAGGTTCTGTTGCAAGTTGGATCAGAAACCGTGCACCTCACGGGCACGGCTAATCTCGAGGAACGCAGTGCAATGGTGCACGCCACGGGTCGTTTCGATCCGGCCTTGCTGATCCCGATCGGGGACAAATTAGGTCGCGATATTCGACCATTCATAGATTTTGGCACCCCACCGGCATTTGACCTCGATGCGAAATTTTTACCGGGCGGAAAGTTTGCCGGCGTCGAAGGCAACGTGGCCGCCACCGTGGTCCATGCCTATCATGTTACCTTTGACCGCATCGGGGGACACATCCGCTTTGACGGTCATAACTTCGTCGCAACGGATGCCGCCGCCACCATCGGCACCAATTTTGCCCGGGGTAGTTACAGTCAGGACATGGCCACCAAGGAATTCAGATTTCTGCTCACGGGTCAGTTAAGACCGCTCGATATCGGCGGTTGGTTTCGCGAGTGGTGGCCGAACTTCTGGACCAATTTCGATTTTAGCGCCTTCGCTCCCGATGCGTCCGTCGATGTGCAGGGTCAATGGGGCTTGGGTTACAACACCAGCGTATTTGTTTATGCCGATGCGGATCGGCCGGTGATCAAGGGCGTGGCCCTCGATCATGCCAACACCCTGATCTACCTGCGGCCGTTTTATTACGATGCCATGGACATTCGGGTGAACCGAGGCACTGGAGCGGCCCGGGGAAATTTCGTCCGCCGGTTGAAGGACGGTGACTATGCGCTCCAACGCATGGATTTCGATTTCAGCTCAAATCTTGATCTGGTTACGGCGGCCGGTCTGGTCGGTCCGGAAGTGGAAAACGTGGTCGCCCCTTTTGTTTTCAGCCAGGCCCCGGATTTAAAAATCCATGGCTTTCTTTCGGAGACTGGTTCGGGTCCAGCGCGTCAGATTACGGTGGAGGGAACCGCACCGGGAAACCTGACTTTCCATAAATTTCCGCTCAGCGACCTGAGTTTTAATGCCGAGATGACCGATGACAATTTGGTGATCGAGCCCCTGCATGCTGAATTCGCCGGCGGACATACCTCCGGTCGTTTGCAAATTCGTGGTGCCCCGGGCAAAGAGCGTCTCGGTTTCGATCTGGGGCTCAAACAGGGCAATCTGCAAAAAGCAGCGGTAATTCTGTCGGAGTATTCCGCTTCCAAACATGGCGAAAAGAAACCCAAGACCAGTGCGTATATTCAACAGACCGCCAATGTAACCGTCGACCTGGATGTTTCGGCGGAAGGTGATCTGGCCGATCCCTACAGTTACAACGGCTCGGGCAACGCGGAACTCCACGGCCGCGGCTTGGGCGAGATCCGTTTGCTCGGTTTGCTGTCCGAGTTGTTAAATTTCACCGCGCTGAGATTTAACGACCTGCGGGCAAATTTCACGGTGGAAAAAGATCATCTGCAATTTTCCGAAGTCAGCATCACCGGTTCCAACTCTGCGATCAAAGCCTGGGGGAGTTATGCCCTGGAACCTCAGAAACTGGATTTCAATGCCCGCATTTATCCTTTCCAGGAGAGCAAATTCATCCTGAAAAATGTCATGGGGGCGGTTTTATCTCCATTGTCCAGCGTGCTCGAGGTCAAGTTGACCGGGGCATTGGAAAATCCCATTTGGGCATTTCTGATCGGTCCGACCAATTTTTTCCGTCAATTAACTCAACCGCTCGATTCCAATCCGAATTCACCCCCCCAAACCGGTAATCCCTCGGACATGCCTGATATTCCCCCGCCGCCTCAGACCGCAATACCTAGCGAAAAAAAGCCCTAATAAATACATAAACAACTGATTTTAATTCTTTTGTGATTGTTATTACAGACGGTCTTTGAGTGAAAATATCAACCCGGGGCCGACAAAACGAATTGCACTGAGCGGATTGAGCCTTCTAATCTAGGGTAAATACCTCAATGGATTCGAGCAGTATCACACCTAAAGCAACTTGGTGGGGACGGATTTCCACCATCCTCGCATGGGTGTTAGTGGCCATCGGGATCGCGACTATTTTGGGGTGGCTTACCGGTAGCAGCCTCTTGCTGCAACCATTGGCGGGGATCGCTCCCATCAAATTCAATGGAGCGGTTTCTCTGTTCTTGGTCGGACTGACGATTCTGGGTCTGGAATACCAGATCAAACATACCGGTTGGTTGGCCTTGATCATTGCCGGTCTGAATCTGGCTACCCTGGGCCAGCATCTGTTTCAAATAGATCTCCATATCGACGAACTGATCATCCATGACCCGTCGGTTATTGAAACGATGCGGCCGGGGCGGGTTTCATCCGTCAGTGCCCTGATTTTCTTTCTGATCGGGATGTCTCTGTTCTGGAAAGCACAAGGCACAAAACCGCGGTTCAGATTACTCACCGAGGCAATTATTGGTTCGGTGGCGGGCTCAGCGGGTTTCTCCACCTTGGTAGGCTATATTGCCGAATTACGACGCCAATGATCAGGTCAATACCTGAACGGATCAAACCAAGTTGCGCAGCCGGTTGAGATCGGCCCGCGCCGACGGATCAGCCACCAGATTGTGCAACTCGTCGGGGTCTGTAACCAAGTCGTATAAGAGCCACGGCTCACCATCGGCCTGCAGGATTAATTTGTGCCGTGCGGTGCGCACTCCCCGCCACTCGCGATCACATTGATCCGGCAAGTTCACCACACTGGGCATGGAAATCACGGCATGATCCCGTGGACAAACCCAAGTCGCGCCTACCGCCCATGCCTGGGTCATGGCCGGAAAATCCAACAAGGAAACCGTCTCATCATTGCGCCCTGCGGCTAGTCCCGGGTGCCGCACCAACAAGGGCACGCGCACGCTTTCCTCGTGGGGCCAGCCTTTGCGAAACAATCCATGGGAGCCATGCATGTCTCCGTGCACGCTGGTGAAGACGACCACCGTGTCCTCGCCGACCGCGCTCAGCAATCGGCCAATGGCCGCATCCGTGGCCGTGATATGCGCATAATATCCGGCCAACTCCCGGGACGCGCGATCGGCCGCGACCGCCGGAACATTGCACCGCAACCGCACATCCGTCGCCGCCATGGGCGAAACTTTTCCGGCCGGTGCATCATAAGGTGGGTGCGGTGATTCGAGACTGACTACCCCAAACCACGGTTTCGTTTCCCGGGACAAAAATTCCGCCGCGCGCTCACAAACGACATCACTTTGATAACCGTGATACTGCACCGGTTTCGGCAACCGCGTGCCATGCAACCAAGGATCATTGATTAAGAATCCGCTCTCGAATCCTTCCCAAAATTCAAATCCACCCCGATGACTCGCCGGCACCAGGGTGCGGGCATGCACCTCGCCAACCAAAGGAGCCTGCGGATCGCGCGGCGCCAAGTGCCACTTGCCAAAAAACGCGGTTTGATATCCATACGCACTCAGCGCATGGGCTACTGTCGGAGCGAGTGGCGGCAAGGGATCATAATAATCCTGCACCCCGTTTTGCGGCGACGGCACCCCGGTCAGCATGGCTGCGCGCGCGAAGGGGCCAAACGGATGCGGCGTCACCGCTTGGGCATAGTTGACACTCATTCCAGCCAGCGCATCCAGCACCGGTGTATGCGCGTTGCCGTCTCCCATGTAGCCGCAGGCCTGCGCCCGCCACTGAGTGGTCACAATCCAGAGTATATTGGGCGCAGGGTCAGACATCCGTTCGCATTACCCCGTTACCGCCAGCTCGACATTGGTGATTTTCAAGGGGGCGGCGGCGAGCACTACGACTTCATTTTCTCCGTAAATCAGCTCGCTCCCATCCACCTCAAAGTCCCGTGATCTTGCTGGGTTCGGAACGGTTTGATCATAGGGCTCATCAAACAATTGTGTAGTGGAGGCTGCACTCCCCCCGCCCAGACCATGACCATTAAGCTGCACGGTCATAGCCACGTCACCCGCCGGCTGATCCGTCGTTACCCGCAGCCTGCATTGACGTGACCCGGCATTCGACTCACCCACCATCAACTTCAAGACCAAGGGATATCGCGGGGAAACTTCCCCGGGCAGCAGGGCCAGCGGATCAACGAAGGGATGGTTGAACATCGGCGATACCGCATCGACCGCATAGAGTTTGCTGGTTCCAGCCAACGTCTGTTGATCTCCCACCTGTCTCAGGATCTCCACGGGTTCCATGTGATGCCACTCTTTGCCGGCCGGGTCGCAGTTGTTGCCGCGGCAGACATACATATTGAAAAGCGACAGAGCATCCGAACCCTGGGCATAGAGCGCGGCGGCCACTCCTCGATATATCTCCGCCGTGGCATCGCGTGAACCCACGTAGACGCCGTGTTCACCCTCGCTGGTGAGCACGTAGTCGATGGACGTCAGGACCGGCAGGCCGGGTAAGGCACGCTTAAATGCACCCACGGGTAGTTCATAATGAATCTGCAAAAAACGACCGATCGTGAGAAAATCCAAATACCCGCGACGGTGCCAGTCGACGGGATCCAGACCCACCCGGCGGCAACCCGACAGACTCGAACTCACCCGCACCGCCAATTCAATTTTTCGCCCCAGCTCTTTGCACACCCGGTCCAACATGCGGCGGATTTCGCCGATGAATTCCGTCATGATCGGGATGCTTCCTTCACTATAATCGCGTGGATAGGTAATCGGATGCTGACCATAGTAGGGATTATCCGGCGGAGTATCTCCGGGGAAAAACGGCACCCCGCGCATAAAATCCAATTCCAATCCCGCAAATGGATACCGGCGCACCATTTCTTCTAAACACGCCAACCGGTGAGCCCGCACTTCCGGGAAAGCGTAGTTCAATCCACCGCTTTGCTGCAGTCGATATTCCGGATGCTCCCGGTAAAACTTGTCGGTATAGGGACCGCGCCGCTCCTCCAGTGTCAGACAGTGCACATCATTCATCCGAATCGTGGCAAAGACCTCCAACCCCGCCTTCACCACGTCTTGCACCAGCACTCCAAACGCATCCATGCCGTGTTTCCGCCATTGTCGGGCGACCCATTCGGAAGCCCGGGCAAAGCGAGGCCCCATTTCATGATGAAAGACGGCCTTCTCCTCCGGTGAATGCTCCCGCCAGTGGCACAACTCAGAAACCTCGCTGGGATAGCACATACTCTGTCCAAAATTTGGGCTAAGCATGACGGTCGTCACCTGCGTGCCCTGCAAAATATCTACGTTTTCCTGGAGATCATCGATTGTCTCAGGCCGGATAAACGGTCCCCAGGCATCGTAGTTGTAGATGAGTCGACGTGATTTCGATGGGGTCATAACCGGGAGAGGTTTGAGGTATCTGTATCAGAGCATTGCCAGACAATAACACGAAGGCTTGCATGAAGCTATGCAGCCCCGAGGTTCCGGCAAACCCAATTGGTGGCAGTGGCCGACCATCTTGTCTTTGGATGCCGTCGCGGTGGCGGTGGTGTGGCAATGGCTGTTGGCCGAAACCGTCAACGACGAGCTCAATTAGTTTCATCATGCTATCTTGGGCATCTCCGTCTGGCTCGCATATTCGGCCGACCGATGGATCGAAGGGTGGTTGTTGCCGGCGGAAAAAATGCAGACGCAACGGCATCGGTTTTATTACGAGCACCGCTGGTCAACTTTCGGCGTTTGGCTGGCCCTTCTGATCACGGCGGTGGGCACTGCCCTGTGGAAGTTGAATGCCCGGGAATTTCAAGCCGGTCTCCTCATCCTTTTGCCGATGTTGGTCTATTTGCTCTCCCATCAGCTGCTGCACCGCAAACATCCCCTCCGCGTGCCCAAGGAATTGTGCGTCGCCTTCCTGCTTACTTCCGGCGTGGCCGGTTTCACTTTGGTCAGGCTAACTGATCCAACTGAACTACTCGGCGTTCCACTGGTGTTCTTCGCCCTGCTCTGCTTCGCCAATTGCGCCCTGATATCAACTTGGGAAGACGAGGTGGATCGCCACCACGGACAAACGTCGTTCGTCCTGCAATATCCCGGCAGTCGCCGTATGGTGCGCATCCTGCCATTCGTCATCATGATCCTGGCCTTGGGCTTTGCGAGTTTTGAGGATGGGATGCGCCGCACCGCCACCCTTTGCGCCGCCGGGAGCGGGGGATTGCTGGCCTTGGTCGACTTGCTCCATCAGCGCAGCGGACGTCAGCTGGCCCGGGTCTTGGCCGACGGCGTTTTACTGACGCCGGTCATCGCGTGGCTCTACCTTCACTTTGCCCGGCAATGAATCCGAGCAGCCGTAGCTTTGACCGGTTGGCGGGAATTTACCGGGCCCTCGAATTTCTGGCGTTCGGTCGGGATCTGGAACGCACCCGCTTCGGCTTGTTGCCCCATCTGCAGGACCGGCGAACCATCCTGGTGCTGGGTGAAGGGGATGGCCGTTTTCTGGAGCGACTGCTGACACTCAACCCAACGGCCTCGATCGATTGCCTTGATGTGAGCGCCGGCATGCTCGCGCGGACCAAAGGCCGTTTGGGCGAAAAGGCCGGCCGGGTAAATTTCATCCACGCGGATGTCACGACGACTGAATTTTCCCCGGGGCGCTATGATGCCGTGGTCACCTGCTTCCTGCTCGATTGCTTCAATCCCGCGCAAACCCGGTCTCTGATTAGTCGAGTTGTGTCAGGCCTGCAACCCGGTGCCCTCTGGCTTTGGGCTGATTTTGTCTTACCGGATCACGGCCCCGCCCGTTGGCGCGCCCAAATTTGGTTGGCCGGTCTCTACACTTTTTTCCACTGGCAGACCGGGCTGCGCAACCGGACCCTGCCTCCGAGTGAAGCCTTGTTGGCAGGGGCTGGTCTGGTCCCTTTGGCCTCGGTCACCCGGCAGTGGGGACTTTTGCGCACGAGCGTATATCGGCTTACTGCAATCTGAGTGGCAGGGACCGATAACGTGCCACCATGGCATCGAGAATCGTGCCGGTTTCCTGGGCCATGATGTCGTCACCCGTTTTCAAGCTGCGGGATGGGAGAAAATTATTCACCACGGCGCAGTAGTCATTGTTGACCATGATGCCGAGCAGTTCTCCGGTCTTGCTGAAAACCAAGTCGCCCTTGGACGGAGCAAAGTCGCCAAACAGTCGTTTCATCAGCCGATTGTCCACGCGCACATAACCCTGCTGCGCCGCATCGAGCTTGAACGAAACCTCCCCATAGCCGAAACCGCTCGCGTTGATCAGCACGGCATCCGGAAATTTGAACGGCTCAAGGGCGGTCTGATAAATTTTTACGCCGAGCGCCGCGGCCTGGGCCTGTTCCACGGGCAAGGCAATGATCCGCGGATCGAGGGAAAGAAAATCCAAACGCGGCACCGGGCTGCGATAGCCCCCGTCCTTGGTATAGGCGATTTTTATACTTTCCCAATCGGCTCCGTTTTCCCGCAACGAGAACGGCGTGTCACTGATGTGCATCAGGGCATATATTTTGTCCCCATCCGTGATCAGGATGGTTCGAGCCGTCGCCTCCCGGTTGATGGGACCGAGGAAGGTCTTGCGATAGGCGGCGAACGACGTGGTGACGCGATTGGCCACAAATTCATTGAACAGCAGGTTGGCATTGATCGGCCGGTTGTCGCGAATCTCCTTGGTCAGCTCACCCGACTTTTCCGCCAGTTGGCCGACGCCCTCCGCCAGTTGCACCGTGGTTGCCTGCACCTTGACGCGCTCATCGCGTTCCGCCGCCGCCTGTTGCTTGAAGGTTTCCGCCGTATCCTTGAGCAGTTGTTTTTCCTGTTCCGCGACTTTAACCGCCACGGACAAGCCTTCGATTTTTTCGCGGGCCTGCAGTTGCTGCTGCTCGAGCTTGGCAATGTCCTGTTGCTGTCTTTCTGCCTCGGCCCGCTTTGCTTCCAGCTCCTTCCGCAGACGTTCCATCTGCTCCTTGGAAAGCGAGGCGTCACGCGCGGCTTGTTCCAATTGCCGTTGGATTTGAGCCGAAAGCATCGTGGCGGTTTGCTGGGTCTCACTCAACTTGGCGTCCACCTGGGATTTTTCCTGCGCGAGGCGTTGGAGGTTGCGCTCGCGCTCGGTGAGCGCCTCTTCCGTCCCGGCAAGTTTCTCGGCCAACGCTTCCCGCCGACTGCTTTCATCCGCCAACGACAGTTGCATCGCGGCGACCAAGTCCTGCTCACGGGGCGACGGTCCATCCCCGGGGTCGGCCGCGACCTCGGGCCCGATCTGCGCCGGGGGACGCGAGACTTCCAATTTCTCCCACTGCGTCAGGGCAATGAGGTTGAGAAACAGGAAATCAATAATGATCAGTAGCAGCGTTTTGTTCATGACGCGCGGGCGGAAGCAGTCTCGGCCTCAAGAATCAGGCGGCGCTTGAATCCGCGGACGTGGCGAATCTTGATCAAGGCCACGCAGACGAGGCCGAAGAGATTCGAGGCATAGGCCGCCAAGAGGTTATGATCGATCACCCCAAGCACCTGCAGCACCAGCGCGGTGGCCGTGCCCATCATGCCGATGTAGAGTCCGCTGTCGAAAAGGTTGTCCTCGTTTTCGACCAAGCGAAGTTTGAGCATGGGTGGCAGTTGTTCGCGGTAGATCTCGTTCAGTTTGCGCAGACAGAACAGGTAGATGGCAACTTGCAGGAGGGCGAATATCCCGATGGAGACGATGGTGGAGGTTTGCATGGCGGTAACGGAGTTGGAGTCGATGGGCGGAGGCACGGCCGAATTGGCCAGAAGAGGGATGACAATTTTAAAACGATACTCGGAAATTGGCGCGGCGTTGAGCAGGTAGGGTTCCGTGGCGAAGATGAAGAGGGCCGCCGCAAACAAAGCCAGCACCCCGCTTTGCATACCCGGCAGAGCGGGACCACTCGTGGCCAAACGAGGAAAAAATCCGCGCTCGAGTCCGCGAAACAGCAGGAACGCCCCGAAGAGGTAACCCAAATATTTCAGACCCAGCACCAGCTTCGGATGCAACAGCGCGATCCCCGCCATTTCACTGATGGCGGGGGTCCGATCACGATTGATCGGCACCTGTCGCAGCATGAGTTGTTGCACCGCGCCTTGTCCGTAGGCCAACGCGGTGCGCAAATCTTCTGCGCCCGGTTTGCCAAACTTGATCAGGTAATTGGCCACCCGGTCGGCCGAATCGGAAAAGAGCGCGGCCGTATAAATGAGCGGCAGTTGCTCCGGGGCCACCCGTGCAAGATGCGCGTATTCCCCGACCGTCTTGCTGTCGCTGGTGCGGCGCAGCAACTCGCCCAATTGCACCCAATCGAGCCGCTGGGCCAGCGAGAGCAAATTGATATAATACTCCTCGAGTTCGCCCAACTGGCCCTCCGCCACGGCGGTTTCCGCCAACAACCGCACTTCCCGTTGCAGATTGGGGGACAGATGCTCCCCTTGATAAAGGAGGGCGGTCAGTAAAATCACGGCATCCAGCGGCTGACCGCCGGCTTGGTTCGCCGGCACAAATCGGCCGGTGTCGGGCACATCGCGGGTTTTCAAAACCGCCAGCACGCCTTGGGAACGCGAGTTACCCAGATAGCCGCGCAGGCTGGTGCGCGCTTTCTCCGGGATCAAAAAATTCAATACCGGGGTGCTGACCGCCGGCGTGCTGGCTTCATGCAGTTTGAAAATCGGTTCAAGAAACGGATCCCAACCACCCCAGGCGACCAATCCCGCCTGATGCGCCGCCAGTTGATCCACCTCTGCCGCCAAGGTTGCCGCATGGGGATCCTCCACGGTTTGGGCCGCTGCCAGCACGAGTTGGGCGGGCCCGATCTTTTCCGTCGCCACCATTTGCCGGCCCAGTTCGGCCACCGCGGGCGTGCCTTGGCCGGCCGCGTGCAGCAACGCGGGACTGAACGATTTCAAATTCACCGGCAGCATCCAAGCGAGCAAAGCCACCCCGATACCCGCCGCCATGATGGCATAGGCCACCATGGGATTGCGGTTCTTGGGCGTTGCGGGGTTCATCGGACCGGGAGTATTGAATTGCGGGCGCGTAGAAGCAAACCAACGCTTCCCGCCAACCATCGACCGATGTCCCTGCCAATTGTTCACTACAACTCACCCGTGCTCCGTGAAAAAGGGGCCGTAATCACCACCTTTGACGCGGCTCTGCGAAAGCTGTCCCAGGACATGATTGATACCATGCATGAAGCACCCGGTATCGGCCTGGCCGCCCAGCAGATTGGCCAAGCCCTGCAACTTTGCGTGGTGGATCTGCGGAATTCCGATCGCGATTTCACCTGGGAACTCGACGGGGCCAAGCCGCCCCTCGACCTGTTCATGCCCATGGTGATCATCAATCCTGAGATCAAGGTGCTGCCTAAAACCGACGACTATATCTTTGAGGAAGGCTGCCTGTCGTTTCCCGGAATTCACGGCGATGTAATCCGACCGGATGCCATTACCGTCAAATTTGTGGACCAGCATGGCATTCCCCATGTGATGACTGCGGATGGACTGCTCTCGCGCTGCATCCAACATGAGGTCGATCACCTGAACGGCACGCTGTTCATTGATCGGATGGAAAAGAAGGTGCGCAGCAAGATCGACCCGGAGATCAAGGAGCTCGCCCTCGCGACCAAGGCGGCACAAGCCGGATCATGAACGGTCCGTCCATCGCCACCCGCACGGGCGACCATGGGTATACCAGTCTCCTCTTTGGCCAACGCGTGTCGAAGACGCATCCGCAGATCGAGGCCGTTGGCCGGCTGGATGAACTCAATGTGGCTCTGGGCGCCATCAAACCGCATATACCCGAAAGTGATTCCACTACCCGGGATCTCATCGAGGCCATCCAACAAAACCTGGTGGCCTTGATGGGTGAAATCGCCTGCGCCGAAAGTGATATCGCCCGTTACGAGTCAGCCCATTTCACCAAATTGGCGGCACCAGACCTCACCCGGATCGATGACGCCATCGCCAAATTGGAAAGTCAGGGACTGAAATTTGAGGGCTGGGCTACCCCGGGTGCGAATCTGCGATCCGTGGCCTGCGAAACTGCCCGGGTGACCGCCCGCCGCGCCGAACGCCAAATGGTGGCCCTGCCCCTCCACGGCCGACAGCCGCGTCCCTTGTTGCTCGAATTCATCAACCGGCTCTCCGACCTGCTCTGGCTGCTGGCCCGCGAGGCCGAAGCGACCAGATAATATTTTCTGTCAAAAACAAGGCCACTCGCTACGGTGGCAAATCATGTTGTTCGCAGCCGTTATCATCGTGCTGGCCGCCGGTTACCGGGTGGTCGCCGCGTGGGATCCAGCCCTCGTCAATTTCTCCCCCCTCATGGCCCTCGCCTTCTGCGGCGGGGTCTATTTCAAAAACCGCTGGCTTTGGCTCCTGCCCTTGGCCGCCCTCGCGCTGTCCGATCTTTATTTGGATTATTACTACGCCACCCAGTTCGGCTATACGTGGACTTTCGGTGGCGTGGCCATTCGCACGGTTTGTTTCGCAATGGCGATCGGGCTCGGCTGGATGGTTTCGCAGCACAAAAGCTGGCTCAACCTTTTCTCCGGCGCTTTGGGCGGTGCGATCATCTTTTACTTGGTGACCAATACGGCATCCTGGCTCGGCGACGCCACCTATGCAAAATCACTGGCCGGCTGGTGGCAGGCCATGACGGTCGGGCACCCCGAGTTTCCGCCCACGCTCTACTTCTTCCGCAATTCGCTCGTCAGTGACCTGCTCTTTACGGGCGTCTTTGCCGTTGTGATGGAATACAGTGCACTGCGTCAGCAGCAGCCCAGTTTGATCAAGGCAGACTCAGTCGCGTAATGTAGGGCGGGATCGCTGCATCCCGCTTCGCCAACCAAACCGGCGGGATCAGGCGATCCCGCCCTACAAGCTTTAGAGCAAGTCCGCCGCGAGTTCGGCCAGACGGGAACGTTCGCCCTTGGTCAACTTGACGTGAGCGGCGAGCGATTGGCCTTTCATGCAATTGTGGGCGTAAACCAATCCGTTGCTGCGGGCATCGACGTAGGGATTGTCGATCTGGGCCGGGTCACCGATGAGGACGATCTTTGAGCCTTCGGAAATGCGGGTGAGCACCGTCTTCACTTCGTGCGGGGTCAGTTGCTGGGCCTCATCCAGGATGAAAAACCGCCGGGCAATCGAACGTCCGCGAATGAAGGCCAAGGCCTCGATTTCCACGATGCCGCTGCGGAGCAGGCGCTCGTAGGGTTTGACCATGGGCACCGGACCCGAGCCACCGCCGTATCCGGACTGTGTTGGGGGACCCGCCACGGCCGCGGCGGCGTGTTCGTCGTGCCGTTTGTGCTTCTTCTTGGAAACTTTCTTGGCGGCAAACTGGGGATCCTTCGGCGGCTTGGAGGGAATCAATACTTCCAACGCATCATAGTAGGGCTGCAGCCATGGGCGCATTTTTTCCTCCAAGGTGCCGGGGAGAAATCCAATGTCCTTGCCCAAGGCGATCACCGGACGGGAGATGGATACCCCATCGTAGGGACAATCTTCATCGTAGGTTTGATGCAGGGCGCAGGCGATGGAGAGGAGGGTCTTGCCCGTGCCGGCCTTGCCGAAGCAGGTCAGCAGGTGAATGGAATCATCCAGCAGTGCATCCATGAAGAACTGCTGCTCGAGGTTACGCGCGCGAATCGGGATGCCGCCGTGCGCCTTCACAAAGTCCGGCAACTGCAGGCGCCAGACCCGGCCGTCCCCATAATACCGCGCCGGCATGGTCTTCCCCTCATCGGAGCGGAGCAGCACGTATTCATTATGGTAAAGGGTCTTGGCCAATTCCTCCTCGAGTTCGAAGGCGCCCTCCGAACAGAAACGCTGCATCTCATGCACCGTCACGGGGATTTCCCGGTAACTCGCCTCCTCGACTTCTTCCGGCACTTTGTCGTTGAGGTAATCCTCGGACTCGAGACCCACTGCGCGAGCCTTGAGCTGCACATTGACGTCCTTGGTCACCAGCACGGTCGGCGGGGGAAATTGCTCCTGCACAAACAACGCCGCGGCGATGATGCGGTTATCCTTCTTGGTCAGGTCGGGCAGGATCGCCCGCAACCGCTGCATGGCGGGTGAGGTGCGGCCCGGGTCCACCAGGTAGGGATTGATGATGACGGACAAGGTGCCGCCATTCTCAAGTTTGACCCCCTCGTGCATGGCGCGAGAGTCAGGTAATAGCTTCTGGAGCAAGCGGTGCACGCGGCGCGCATTACGCCCTCGCTCCGTCGATTGCTCATTCTTGATCGAGTCGAGTTCCTCGAGAACTTCGACCGGAATGGCGAGGTTGTTGTCCTCGAATTTGAAGATCGACTGCGGGTCGTGAAGTAAAACATTCGTGTCGAGCACGAAGGTTTTGACCTTGCCCGAAACCCGTTGCCGCGAAGTAGGGGCTGTCGCCCCGCGCAGTTTTTCCATCGGTGTGCGTAAGTTGTGAATAACTTGCGCACTTGTCCATGCTGGAGTTGCAGACTTTGCAAAATGTTTCACGCCCGTCACCGCGTCGGGGGACAAAAAAAGAGGCGGACCGCCTACCCCTAAGCGGTCCGCCATAGCTTTCTTACTTACTCCATTGTCTCAACCTGAGGTCGCAAACAATGGAAGTGCTAGGATAGACGCGATCGGATCGAAAAAGTTTCATCCCTCTGCAAAAATTATTCCCTCGGTCGCCGGCTGGGACTCAACGCGGCAAAGATCACCCCGCCAAAGGATCTTTTTTCGGCTTTGGCCGGGGTTCAGTCCAAAGCCGGAGCAGATAATCCGCCAAATTGCGCATACTGGTCCGGGGCAATCCCTCCCGGCCGGCCTGGTCCCGAAACGGCGAGACGACGGCACTTCGCTCGACCACATAGTGCCATAATTCGACCTCCAATCGGCGGGCCGCCTCATGCCCATCGGATGTCTCCCGCGCGATCGTGCGAACTTTATCCACCCAGAAGTGTCTCTCGTCGGGTTGGCCCTCCAAGTAATCAAAAGTCATCTGTTCGGTGCGGTTGAGACTCACGGGGGCCAACGTGCGTCAACCGGCCCCAAAAACAACTGCAAACCCCACCCCTAGCTCGACATTGCATTTTCCGGCCAATAAACCTACAACCTGATTCCCATAGCCCCTCACAACCCAACACACCCATGTGGCAAAAACTGAAAGATCAATTCCCCACCATCCTGCTGACTGCGATCATCGTGGTCGGTGCCGCCTACTGGATACACCTGCAAACCGTCGCCAACATGGCTGCCTCGCAACAGCGGGAACTCGAACCCCTGCGCGAACAAAATGACGCCCTCAAGGCTTCCTCCGAAGACAACCGCCGGCAGATTGCCGCGATTGATACCCTCCTGAAGACCGCCATCACCAACCGTCAGGCCGACATGTTCATGACCGAGGAAGAGATCTCCAAGCTGAACGCGGAAAAGGTCGACGCCCTCGCCGAGGCCATCGCCAAGAAGGTGCAGCCCTACAATCCCCTGCCCTCCACCCCGGAAGAAGCCGAGCAGATGCAGAACGAGCAGGTCGACAAGGTGTCCTCCCGCATGGCTGACAAGATCTCACCCATTCTCGCCGAGATGTCGAAGGACCAAAATCTCACCCGCGAATCCATCGACGCCTACAGCAAGCGCATCTCGAACCAAGTTGGCGTGGTGCTGACCTCGGAACTGGCGAAGAACCAGCAACTGAACAACAACCTGATGGAAACACAGGCGGCGGCACAGGAAGCGCTCAAACTTTCGCACGAGCTCACCGCGCTGTATCTCAGCTCCCAAAAGGATCAGGGCCTGATCACCCGCCTGCTCACCCTCCCCGCCAACATCGTGAAGGACGTCGCCCACTTCAATATCGTGGACAAACGGGACAAGGACAAGGTCGCCCAAGACTTGATCGAACAGATGGCCGCCATCGAAGCCCGGCTCACCGACGTCCAAGCGCAGCAGCCCAAGAAATAATTCCGGGCTCCCAATCTCCAGCCACGCGGTCCGCCGCGTGGCTTTTTTCGTGCCTGCGATAGGTGGACGCGCAGGTCCCTCTGCGCGTCACACGTTTCCTGCCGGCACTGGGACGTGCCGGCCCACCTCAGAACCGCAGCACGATTTCACGGCGTAAACAGAAAGCCCCCTAATTTAAAACTTAACCTTCAAGCCCACGGATCCACCGATGCCCGGCATCGGATAACCCGGCCGGTAGCGATAATCTCGATCCAACAGGTTTTCCCCCGCGACAAACACTTCGCTGCGCTCGCCCAGTTTATCGATTGCCCACGCCAGCCGCGCATTGAGCAAGGCAAAGGCGCCGACGTGTTCAACATTGGGGGCGCCATTCGCCCGCGCCTGCGCCCCGGCGTATTGCGACGATAGGTAGGAACCGTCCAGATTCAGCGTCAGCCGGTCCGTGATTCGCCAAGTCGCTCCACCGACCACGGACCATTCCGGCGCATAGGGCAGATCATCCGGCGTGGTCTGCAAAACCGACACGCCGCCGAATAAAGACAGCGCTGTGTCAGGATGCAGGGTCACGGTAATCTCCGCGCCTTGGGTGCGGAATTCCTCAAGGTTCAAATATTTGAACGGCGGCGGAGGCGGAGGCACGAACACATAGCGGTCACGCCCTTCATTGCGGAACAGGGTCATCGCCAGGGTCGTCTTGTCATCCAGCTCCACGCTCCAACCCAATTCATATTGATCGAGCTTCTCCGCGTGCAGCGAACGCCACGACTGGCCCAGCGCCGGAATCGCCACCACGGAAAACGCCGCCACGTCGAGTCCCGGGAAATTCACCGCCCGCCCCGCACTCACATGCCACTGCGAGCGTCCATAACGTAGCACCAACCCGGCCTGCGACGCCGTTTCCGTCCCGAAGAGCTCGTGATCATAATAACGCAAACCGGCCGAGGGCGTCAGCTCCCAGCCGTTGGCTTTCCAGGTGTGATTCACCCCCGCGTAAACGGATACCAAGGCGAATTCCTCCGGACCAAACGTCACGGTCGGCGCAGCGCCCGGTGGCACCGACACGGTTTTGCCTTTCATCAGGTCGTAGTCCGCCCCCACCACGATCTCGTTGCCTTCGATCAGGCTCAACGCCTCGCGCCAGCGCACGCCGGAGAGCCGGTAATCGTTCAGACTGTCGGCGTTGTTGGACGTCGTCCGCCTCAGCCATGTCGCTTCACCTTCATTCGCATAGGCCTTGAGCGAGCCCGACGACTGTTCGTAATTCCACGCCGCCGTCAGGATGTGCAGCCAGTTCTCCGTCAGGTAAACATCGCCGCGGGTCGGCGGCAGACCCGAACCCGCCTCCGGCCCCGGATCCGTCGCGCGGTTGTCGGTGCGGTTGAGCACATAGGTCAAATCCCACTGCGCTGTCGGCTGCCATCCAAGATGCACCAGATAGTTGTTCAACTCCCCGTCGGAGTCAGGTCGATGGCCATCGGCCTCGCGATGGCTTTGCCCGGCATAAATATCAAATCCATCCGCCTTGTAACCGGCCTCAATCTTTTCGGCCAACGCACCAAAACTCCCGGCCATCAGCATCGCACTCACGGAAGCTCCCGGGTTCGTCGCCCGCGGCGTCACCAGGTTGATCCCGGCAAACAGATTACCGGCGTCCACCGGACTCGCCCGGCGTGTGACCTCGATCTTCGCGGCCATGTCGATCGACATCAGGTCGAGCAACGGGTGATTGAAGACCGCGTTGTAGTTCGGCACGCCGTCCACCAAGGTCTTGATCTCGCCGCCCGGACGACTGGAACCCAGTCCGCGGATCAGAATGGCACCACCTTCCCCACCTCCGAATGAACCGACTGCATTGTAGCGTGTAATCGTCACACCCGGGGTTCGGCGCAGAGCGGAGGCCGCATCGCCCGCATTGAGTCCCTCAATTTGGTCGCGCCCCACCACCGTCGTCTGGCCCGCAAACGCATCTACTTTGGTTTCCTCCACGATCGGCGTGGCCGTGACCTCCACGGGCTCCAAGGTTATGGGAGCCACGGTTTGCGCAGGGCCTCGGACGGGACCGACTAAAATAGCGAGCAGCGCAGCAGCGCCGGACAATGGAAAACGTCTGATCATGAGCGCGCCATCCATGCCAGCCGCAGCGGGGACTGTCGCGTCAATTCCGTGTCATTGAATCCGGTAAAACGGATTCGGCAGCTTGAAGGTCTTTTCCGCGGCGCCGCCGTCGAGGTCGCTTTGTTGGTCGCCGATGTTTGCGATGATCGTCCACCCGGCCTTTTCCAGGCGATGACGTTCGCTGGCTTTGAATTGGGCCGTCGGGCCGGGATAGTTGGCGGGTTTGCAGAGCAGCACGTGGTAATCGCCGAATCCGGCGGCGGCCAAATTCTTTTCCGTGCCCGGCAGATCGGATTCCTTTCGGCCCGTGATGAAGAACACCGTCACGTCCAGCCGCCGCGCCGTTTCGAAAACCCGCCGGACCGGCTTGATCGCCGGCGCCGTGCCCTCCGCCACCCATGCATCCCACAACGCCGGCACATAACCAAAATCCATTTCGCGCATGTGGCCAAGGTTCAGCAGCGAGGTTTCATCAATATCCAAAACCAGACCCAACTTCTCCTCCGCGCCCTTCTGCGCCACCCTCTGCTCAATCCACTGGTTGGCCTGCTCAGACACCGCCGTGAGATCCCGTTCATAGTCTCCGCTCTCCACGTAATGCAGCACCGCCTCCTTGGCGACGGTCAGATTCACCGGTTCCGCCGCGGTCAGGGAGCAGGCCAGCCCCGCCACCAACCAAAGGTAGCGGTATGATTGGGATTTCAACATGGCGGCAGTCTGGGGATTCCAATCATGAAGACAATCGGTTTAGACAGTCCGAATGACGCAGGAAGGGGTTGAGCTTTCCGCGCAAAAAGTGCCCGATGAGGCATGCCCTACTCCCCCGCCTCCGATCGCTACCAACGACTGCCTTATGCCCGTTGCGGCCGCAGTGGACTCATGCTCCCGCGCATCTCCCTAGGACTCTGGCACAATTTCGGCGGGGTCGATCCGATCGAAAACCAACGGGCCTTGGTGCGCCACGCCTTCGACCTCGGCATCACTCACTTCGATCTCGCCAACAACTACGGCCCGCCGCCCGGCTCCGCCGAGGAAAACTTCGGCAAGATCCTCAAGGCTGACTTCGCCGGCTATCGCGACGAACTCGTGCTCTCCACCAAGGCCGGCTACGGCATGTGGGCCGGCCCCTACGGCGATTTCGGCTCGCGCAAATATCTGCTGACTTCGCTCGAGCAAAGCCTGCGCCGCCTGCAGGTCGACTACGTGGACATCTTCTATCACCACCGGCCCGATCCCGATACGCCCCTTGAGGAAACGATGGGCGCGCTTGCGTCCGCCGTCCGCAGCGGCAAGGCGCTCTACGCCGGCATCTCCAACTACGATGCCGCCCGCACCCGCGAGGCCGCGCAACTGCTGCGCGAGATGGGCGTGCCACTCCTCATCCACCAACCGCTCTACAACATGTTCAACCGCTGGGTGGAGCCGGAGCTGCTCGACACCCTCACCGAGGTCGGCGCCGGCTGCATTCCCTTTTCGCCCCTCGCCCAAGGCCTGCTGACCAACCGTTACCTCGGCGGCATCCCCACCGATTCCCGCGCGGCCAAGCCCAGCGGCTTTCTCAAGTCGGACAACGTCACGCCCGCGGTGCTCGTGAAGGTGAAGGCGCTCAACGAAATCGCCACCGCCCGCGATGCCACCCTCGCGCAACTCGCGGTGTTGTGGATGCTGCGTCGTCCCGAGATCACTACGGTCCTGATCGGCGCCAGCAAGGTCAGCCAGCTCGACGACATCCACGCCGGCGTGCAATTGCCCCCGTTGACCCCGGCGGAGGACGCCGCGATCGAGAAGATTTTGGCAGGGTAAAATTTTGGGGCCTCACGCACGAAGCGCGGCAGCGCGAAGATGGTCAAACCGTAGGTTTGGCCCGAAGGGTGCGTCGCAGCGGGTGCCCTCCGGGCAACGAGAGCACAAAGCCGCGGAGGCGCAGAGACTAATTCAGAAAGCCGAAAGCGATGAATCGGAGTTCCTACTCAGGATCCGTGTATTCCGTGTGATCCGTGGTTAACAAACCTCTGCGACTTCGCGCCTCTGCGTGAGATAGTATTCCATCGCGATGCACGATTGTGCCGGGGCCAGTTTTCGTTTTGCTGGTGCCATGACTACTTTCCGGAAGGGGTTTCCCGTCCTGCTCGCCCTGATCGTTTCCATCGCCTTCACCGCCTGCCAAAAGCGCGAGTCCGCCGTCACCGAGGCCAACCGCACGCAAACCCTCCTGTTGGGCAATCTCTCCGAGCCCAACGACCTTGATCCCGCCTACCCCGACAGCCAGCAGACCGCCAACATCGTCATCGCGCTGATGGAGGGGCTCTGCCAATACGACGCGAAGACCTCGCTGCCCGTGCCGGCCGTCGCGGAAAGCTGGGAGGCTTCCAACGACAGCCTCACGTGGACATTTCACCTGCGCCCCACCGCGCGTTGGTCCAACGGCGAACCACTCACCGCCAAGGACTTCGTTTATTCCTACCGGCGCAACCTGAGCCCGGGGCTCGGCGCGGAATACACCACCATGTTGTTCGCCCTGAAAAATGGTCAGGCGTTTTACGACGGCACGGTGACCGACTTCGCCGAGGTCGGCGTCAAGGCCGTCGACGATCACACGCTCGTTCTGCAACTCAGCCATCCCATCCCCTATCTGCCGAAACTGCTCTGCCACACGATCTGGTTCCCCGTGCATCAGGCCACGATCGAAAAGTTCGGCCGCATCGACCAGCGCGGCAGCAAGTGGACCCGCCCCGACAACTACGTCGGCAACGGCCCCTTTATCCTGAAGGACTGGCTGCCCAACCAGATTATCCGCGTGACCAAGTCGCCCACCTATTGGAACCGCGACGCGGTCCGGCTCAACGGCATCAATTTCTACCCCGTCGAGGCGAACAGCACGGAGGAGGCAATGTTCCGCACCGGCCAGCTGCACATCACCGCCCAGATGCCGATCGACAAGATCGCCGTCTATCGCGACGACCCGCGGCTCGCGGTTTTCCTGCACCAGGCGCCGATGCTCGCCACCTACTATTTCCGCTTCAACACCCGCCACAAACCCCTCGACGACGTCCGCGTGCGGCGCGCCCTCGCCACCAGCATCGACCGCCGCGAGATGGTCGAAAAAGTCACCCTCGGCGGCCAGCCCCCCGCCGGCCACCTGACCCCGCCCGGCATCGCCGGCTTCGATCCCGACGTCGACCAGCCCTACGATCCCGAACTCGCCCGGAAATTGCTGGCCGAGGCCGGTTATCCCGGCGGCCAGGGCTTCCCCGCGCTCGAGTTCCTCTACAACACCAACGAAAGCCACCGGAAGATCGCCGAGGCCATCCAGCAGATGTGGCGGCGCGAGCTCGGCATCAACATCACCCTCGTCAACCAGGAGGGCAAGGTCTGGTCCGACACGATGCGCACCGGCCACTACGACATCGCACGCATGGCGTGGGTCGGCGACTACGTGGACCCCAGCACCTTTCTCGACATCATGACCACCGGCAACGGCAACAACGAGACCGGCTGGGGCAGCCCGGAATACGACCGCCTCATCGCCGAGGCCACCACGACGGCCGACGAGGCCAAACGCTACGCACTCTACGAACGTTGCGAACAGATCCTCGCCGACGAGTGCCCGATCGCCCCGCTCTACTTCTACAACCGCAATAACCTCATCCTGCCGTCCGTCAAAGGCTGGTATGACAACCCCGTCGACATGCACCCCTATGTAGGCGTGTATCTCGACGCCGAGGACACGCGGACGCCGTAAGGGGAATTGGGTCTCACGCGGGTCGTGACTGATTTGGTCTCACGCAGAGACGCAGAGCTGCAGAGGATTGCTAAAATATCACTCACAGCTGTTTGCCATATCTACGACCACTTTCAACTGAGATGCTGCCATCAGGCCAGATGTCTACCGGTAAGATGAAGTCTTCGACCGTCATAGCGTCATCGTAATCCCGCTCTCCATCGAGAAACTGTTGGATAAGTGTTAGGTGGTGGTCAGCGATTTCCCGCTGAGCGGCTAACTCCGACTCATAAACGACAGGGAGGCCCGTATCGCCATCATACCATGCGGGCATGTCGCCTTGTAAGAGGGTAGGCATAAAAATGGCATAAGCAGAGCGGAATGGTTGCTTGGTCTCTTGCACAATCTAAAAGTGTTCTAAAATGGAACACTGGGCAAGCAAGGACCTGGTATTGTGACCGAGTGGGTGTTCCAAAACAGAACAATAATCTTGTTGGGAAAAGAGTTAAGAAGGCCCGCTTACAAGCTAAGCCAAAACTCTCGCAAGATGCGTTGTCGGGAAAACTCGCCGCCCGTGGCGTCACCATAGATCGCGCTGGTATTGCCAAAATCGAAAGTGGCATTCGCTACGTGTCAGACTTTGAGGTCAAGGCCCTGGCTGCAGCGCTAGGTGTATCGGTTTCGTGGCTATTGGAACTAGAGCGCTGACAGTATGGCTAACGACATCATTTCTTATCACGAAATGTGCCTCAAAGAAGGCACTAGCTTACAACGAGGAATGAATTTCCGTCTGCACGGTAAGCACTCTGTAATCTTAATGTCTGTTCGCCCCAACGCTCCCTACGCTGACCGCGTCGAAGATGAAGGAAGAGTGCTTCATCTACGAAGGACACAATGAAAACAAAACAGCCGTCTGTAAGTATCCTGAGTTAGTCGATCAGCCAGAGTTTACTAAAACCGGTAAGCCCACGGAAAACGGCAAATTCAAACTGGCCGCACTAGCCTACAAATCGAATCAGCAGTCTCCAGAAAGAGTTCGGGTATACGAAAAGATCAAAGACGGCATTTGGTCCTACAACGGAGTGTTTCACCTTGAGGACGCGTGGATTGAACAAGCAGAGCATCGGAAGGTTTTCAAATTTACGCTTACCGCAGTAATCGGTGAGGAGGACGACTCCCAACCAGTTCCTACCCATCCAAACCCTGGACGTATGATTCCCACTTCGGTGAAACGTGAAGTCTGGAAGCGTGACAATGGTCAGTGTGCCCAATGCGGTTCGACCGCAAATCTGCACTTCGACCACATCATTCCTTGGTCTAAAGGTGGATCATCAACCGATATTCAAAATATCCAGCTACTGTGTGCCGCCCACAACTTAAGTAAGAGCGACGGGATTATGTAGATAGCGCCTTCGATGCTCTGCGTCTCCGCATGAGATACTACCTTACTTCAGCGACAGATCGTTTCGCTTCACGGCCTTGATGTTCCACTTCGTGACGGTCAGGCCCTTGGCGCTGCGGGTCGAAACGGGCACCTTGCTGAGGTCGAAGTCCAACTCGCGCACCCTCGCCCCACCCCGGCCATCGAGCGACACGTGCACGCTCTTGGGCATCGATTTCTCGTCCGGGCTGACGTCGAAGTAAACCACGCTGGACCCGTCGCTCTTGAGCAGCGGATACAGCTTGTCGCGGGACAGGCCGCCGATCTGAAAGCGCTTGGCGAAGGCCTTGCCGCTCTCCTTGTCCTGATAGATCAGGGTGTAGAAGTTGGTGTCGCCGTCCTTGGGCCAGATCGCGATGTGCAGGATCTGGCGGCCCATGAACACCTTGTCGGCCACCTTGGTGACCTTGAGCGAGCCGTCCTGCATGATGCAGAGCACGTTGTCCAAAATAGTGCACTCCTGCACGAATTCGTGCTGGCGCCAGTTGAGCCCGATGAAACCCTCGCTGCGGTTGACGTAGAGGCGCTGGTTGGCCGCCACGACCTCGGAGGCGCTGATCTGCTCCACGTCGGCGTGCTCGGTGCGGCGCTTGATGCCTTTGCCGAACTTCGCCTGCAGGTTCTCGAACCACTTGATCGCGTAGGGCGTGAGGTGCTTCAGGTCGTGCTTCACGGCCTTGATCTCATCCTCGATCTTCTTGATCTGCTCGTCGGCCTTGAACCGGTTATAGGCGGAGATGCGCTTGATACGGATCTCGGTCAGGCGGGTGATATCCTCGTCGGTCACTTCGCGGCGCAGGTCCTTGATGAACGGCTGCAAGCCCTCGCGGATTTCCGCGAGCACGCTTTCCCACGTCTTCGATTTCTCGATGCGGCGGTAGATGCGTTCCTCGATGAAGATGCGTTCCAACGAATCCCAGTGCCATTGCTGATCGAGTTCGCCGAGCCGGATTTCCAACTCCTGCTTGAGCAGGCCGACCGTGCGGTCGACGCTGCGGCGCAGGATCTCGCGTATGCCCAGAAAATGCGGCTTGTCGTGCTCGATCACACAGGCCGCCGGCGAGATGCTCACCTGGCAGTTGGTGAAGACGTAGAGCTGCTGGATGACTTGGTCGGGATCACTGCCCTGCGGCAGATGCACGAGGATCTCCACCGCGTCGGCCGTGTTGTCATCCACGTGGCGGATCTTGATCTTGCCCTTCGTATTGGCGGCGATGATCGAGTCGATCAACGAGACCGTGGTCGTGCCGTAGGGCAGCTCGGTAATGGCCAGCAGGTATTTGCTGCGGGTCTCGATCTTGGCGCGGACCTTGACCTTGCCGCCGCGCTCGCCGTCGTTGTATTCCGAAAAATCGGCGATGCCGCCACTGGGGAAATCGGGGTAGATCCGGAAGGTTTTGCCCTGCAGGTGATTGATCGCCGCCCGGCAGATGTCGTTGAAATTGTGCGGCAGAATCTTGGTGGCGAGACCCACCGCGATGCCCTCGGCGCCTTCGAGCACGGTGATGGGAAACTTGGCCGGGAGCGTGACCGGTTCCTTGGCGCGGCCGTCGTAGCTGAGCTGCCACGTGGTCGTCTTCGGGTTAAACAGCACTTCGCGCGCAAAGGCGGTCAGCCGCGCCTCAATGTAACGCGAGGCCGCCGCGTCGTCACCGGTCAGGGTGTTGCCGAAGTTACCCTGCGGCTCGATCAGCCAGCCACGCTGGGCGATGCCCACGAGGGCCGCGGCGATCGAGACGTCACCGTGCGGATGGTAGCGCATGGTCGAGCCAACGACGTTGGCGACCTTGTGAAAGCGGCCGTCATCCATTTCCCACAGTGTGTGCAGCACGCGGCGCTGCACGGGCTTGAGACCGTCGTCCAAGTGCGGCACGGCACGGTCGAGGATCACATAGCTGGCATACTCCAGGAACCACTTCTTGTAATGTTGTGACAACGGCGCATCGCCGGACTGGACCTTCTCCATCGGAGCGGCCAACGCCTCGGTGACATCACTCTCAACGGAGGCTTCGTCCACCGACGGGGTGACTTCGTCCAACGGCAGTTCGAGTTCAGGCTGATCGGATTTCTTGGAAGGTTTTTTCTTGGCCATTGCTGGGTAGCGCTAAGCAGTAAGTGATAAGCTTTAAGCTCGGGTAAGTTTGGAAAATGGAAGGTTGGGCAGGCTTTTCGCTTAAAGCTTAAGGCTTACCGCTGTGGGCACGTTCACGTGCCCACCAAATCCTTCTCGATATGGAGGTTGTCGATAATGAAGTCCTGCCGCTTCGGCGTGTTCTTGCCCATGTAGAAGGCAAGCAGCTCGTCGCTGTCGTGCAGGTGGCTGAGCGAGACGGGATCGAGGCGGATGTCCTCGCCGATGAAGTCCTTGAACTCGTTGGCGGAAATTTCACCGAGACCCTTGAATCGCGTGATCTCGTGGGTCGAGCCCAGCTCGGCGATCGCCGCCTGCTTCTCGGATTCGTCGTAGCAATAGATCGTCTTCTTCTTGTTGCGCACGCGGAAGAGCGGCGTCTCCAGGATGTAGAGGTGCCCGCGGGCGATCAGGTCGGGGAAAAATTTCAGGAAGAAGGAAATCAGCAGCAGGCGGATGTGCATGCCGTCGACGTCGGCGTCGGTGGCGATGATGACCTTGTTGTAGCGCAGGCCGTCGAGGCCGTCCTCGACGTTGAGCGCGGACTGCAGGAGGTGAAACTCCTCGTTCTCGTAAATGACCTTCTTCGACAGGCCGTAGGTGTTGAGCGGCTTGCCCTTCAGCGCAAAGACGGCCTGGGTCTGCACGTCGCGGCTGGCGGTCAGAGAGCCGGCGGCCGAGTCACCCTCGACGATGAACAACGAGCTCTCCTCGGTGCGGTTGCCTTTTTCGCCGAGGTGTTGGCGGCAGTCGCGCAGCTTGCGGTTGTGCAGCGAGGCGGTCTTGGCGCGGTCCTTGGCCAGCTTGCGAATGCCGGCGAGATCCTTGCGCTCGCGCTCACTTTCCTGGATGCGCGCGAGGATCGCATCGGCGGTCTCCTTGTGCTTGTGCAGGTAAGTGTCCAGCGACTGCTGCATGAACTTGCCGATGAACTCCTTGATGGTGGGTCCGCCGGGACCGACCTCGGTCGAGCCGAGCTTGGTCTTGGTCTGCGACTCGAAAACCGGCTCCTGCACGCGCACGGAAATTGCCGCGATGATCGACTGCCGCACGTCGGCCGCGTCGAATTCCTTCTTGTAGAAATTGCGCACGGTGTTGACCAAGGCCTCGCGGAAGGCGAGCTGGTGCGTGCCGCCCATCGTGGTGTGCTGGCCGTTGACGAACGAGAAATACTCCTCGCCGTAGTGCGCGCCGTGGGTCAGCGCGATCTCGATGTCCTCGCCCTCGAGGTGGATGATCGGATAGAGCGTCTCGCCGGTGAGCTTCTTCTCCAGCAGGTCCTTGAGGCCGTTGGCGGACTTGTAGGCCTTGCCGTTGAGCGTGAGGGTGAGCCCACGGTTGAGGAACGCGTAGTTCCACAACATGTCCTCGATGAACTCGCTGCGGAAACGGAAGTCCTTCCCGAAGAGCGATTCGTCCGGCACGAAGACGATGATCGTGCCGTTGCGCTCCTCGGATTTGGCGACCTTGTGGTCCTTGACCAGCTTGCCCTGCTTGAACTCGACCAGCTTGGTCTGCCCGTCGCGCACCGACTGCGCGCAGTATTCGAGCGAGAGTGCGTTGACCGCCTTCTGGCCGACACCGTTCAGGCCGACCGCCTTTTGGAAGGTGTTGCTGTCGTATTTCGCGCCGGTGTTGATGATCGACACGCACTCGGCGAGTTTGCCCAAGGGGATGCCCCGGCCGTAATCGCGCACCCGCACCAAGCGGTCCTGCACCTCGATCTCGATGCGCTTGCCGTTGCCCATGGCGAACTCGTCGATCGAGTTGTCGATCGTTTCCTTGAGCAGCACGTAGATGCCATCCTCGGCGTGGGCGCCGTTGCCGAGTCGGCCAATATACATGCCGGGGCGCAGCCGGATGTGCTCGGTGGAGGAAAGGGTTTTGATGCTCGCTTCGGTATATGCGTTGGCCATGGGGGATGCTTGAATGGTTAAAGGTTTGGCGACCCCGCCCCAAGACAAGCGAAATTACTCCCGAGTTGCTCTTGCAGCTTAAATTCCCGTCCTTAGGCTCCCCAAATGAAAAAGAAACCGTTGGTGTGGTTGAGTGGTATAACCGTCATCGCCCTCGTTCTTTACTTTGGGCTGGGGATTTTCCTGGGCTCCGTGGTCCGCGCCGGCGTCAACGCCTTCGGCCCAAAATTAACCCAGACCAAGGTCGAAGTGGATGAAGCCTATATCTCCCCGCTTACCGGCTCCGGTCGCCTGATGGGTTTGAGTGTCGGCAATCCCGAGGGTTGGAGTGACAATAACGCGTTCACCATCGGCAAAATCAGTATCAAATTAAAGCCCTTCTCCATCTTCAGCGACACCATCGAAATTGATGAAATCATCATCGACGAGGCGGTGTTCCTCTATGAAACGAAGATCGTCTCCAGCAACATCAAGGAACTGCTGAAAAACATTGAATCGTTCACGAGCAAGGGTGGGACCGAACCCACGGCCAAGGATGGGAAGCCCATCAAGTTCAGTGTAAAGCGAGTCCAATTGACCAACAGCACCGCCAAACTCGGCGTCGGCCCGGCCGCCATCCCCGTGCCTCTGCCACCCATGACCTTGAATAACCTGGGAGTGGATCAGGGTGGCATCACTCCCGATGAACTGGTCACGGAGATCATGCAAAGCGTGTTGTCCGACATTGCCGGGGCGACGGGCAAGGCCACTTTGAAGGCGGCGTCCGGTCTGGGTGCTTCCGCGACGCAAGCGGCGGGTGCAGGCATCAAGAAGCTATTCGGCAAGTAACCAAAAGGCCCGGCACGGGCCGCCCTACTCCAACCGGTTGCGGAGTTCGCGATAACGCACCCCGAGTGCGACCAGGAAAATCATGATGTGCATGATGAAACCGGCCCGAAAGGCCAGCAGGCCCGGGCCGGATTCATGGGATGAATTGGACAAAAACTGCGCCACCAATACCAACCCACTCACGGTCAATGGCAGACTGGCATAAAGAAACTCACGTCCGCCGGCGCGATTGTCGTGGGTCGCCACCCCGGCCAGCACCAACGATGAAAGCAGGTTGACCAGGTTGCAGCTCAGGATCCCCCATTCACTGCCGCTGCCCTTGGTGATCGCGTCAAATAACAGCCAGCCAAAGACCGCGCCGTAAGCCCACAACAGGCCCCGGTGAAACCGATACCAAATCGGGGAGTTTTCCCGGACATTGAAATACTGCATGACGAACAACAGGTAGCAGACCGCATACGGCAGGTGCAGCAGGTTGTTCAGGAAAACAAACGAGTCCCCCATCTGCTCATGCATCCAGTCTCCCCAGCCGTGATCGATCAGACTCATCAGCCCGAGCGCGCCAACGTAGCCACCATAATACAAATAAGCCCGGTCATGAAACCGTCGCCCCAGATAGGCCGCCAATCCGGCAACCACAAAGACGATCACAAACCAAAAGGCCGTGAACACCGGGGTGGATAACGGTGGGGGCGTGTCAGCGATAGTGGTAAGGCTCGCGAACATTCCGACGCCATCGTCTTCAAATTCCGCACCGATGCAAGATAACCCCACAAAGTTGCCGGACGCATTGACCGGTCCGTTTCGACCCGCCACATTCGCCCTCCGCATGCCCCCGGTAAGACTTACCTACTACCTAGAAATCCTGTCCCCGTGGTGCTACTACGCGGAGCCCGTTTGGGCCGAATTGCAGGCCCGTTATGCCGGACGGGTGGAATTCGCGTGGAAGATCGCTCTGATGAATCCGGGTGATTTCCCCGTGTCCCGGGCGCAATGCGACTGGTTCTATCGACGCAGCGGCACGATCACCCGGCAGCCCCGCATGCTCAACTCCGGCTGGTTTGATACCCAATTTAAGGGTGACTACACCGCGCCCAATCATGTGGCCGAGGCCGGCCGCGATCTGGGCATCAACGACGACCGCCTGCGGCTGGCACTCACATCAGCCGCGCTCGAACACGGTGAAAAGATCGGTGACCTGAAAGTGGCCGTCGCGATCGGCGCGAAGCAACTGAAGCTTAACGCCCGCAAACTCCGCGCCGCGGCCGAATCCAAGGCGGTGCACCAACGCGTCGCCGCCAGCACCGCGGAATTTCACGCGCATCAAGTCAACCAGCGCCCCACCTTCGTCGCGACGGATGCGATTGGGGACAAGGCGGTGTTTTCCGGCCTCGTGAAAATCGAACCACTCACCGCCACGATTGATGCGATGCTCGCCGACTGTGCCGGCTATCAAACCTTCTCCGCCCACCACGGGCAGATCCCCAACCAGTAACCCACCCCAAGCAACGTTATGCCACGTAAAGTAAAGATCGGCCTCATCGGCTGCGGTAACATCAGCAAAGCCTATTTCGCCGGCTGCAAGCGCTACGACATCCTCGATCTCGTGGCCTGCGCCGACATCGATCGGCCGCGCGCCGAGGAGAAAGCCAGGGAATACGGCGTGCGTGCCTGCACGGTGGACGAACTGCTGGCCGATCCGGAAATCGAGATCGTGGTGAATCTCACTATCCCGCAGGCCCACGCGAAGGTAAACGAGCGCATCCTCAACGCGGGTAAACATGCCTACGTCGAGAAACCCTTCGGTCTCGACCTGAAAGAAGCCAAGCGCGTGCTGGCTCTCGCCAAGCGCAAAAATCTGCTGGTCGGTGGCGCACCCGACACCTTTCTCGGCGGCGGCATTCAGACTTCGCGCCAGCTGTTGGATGACGGCTTGATCGGTAAACCAGTCGCCGGCACCGCCTATTGCATGGGCCGCGGCCACGAATCATGGCACCCCGCGCCGGAATTTTATTACAAACCCGGCGGCGGCCCCATGTTCGACATGGGCCCCTACTACATCACCGCGTTGGTCAACCTCCTCGGTCCCGTCAAACGCGTCAGCGGTTCCACCCGCGCCTCGTTCTCGCACCGCACAATCACCAGCCAGCCGCTCAATGGCAAAAAGGTGAAGGTCGAAGTGCCGACCCATTACGCCGGCACCATGGAATTTACCAACGGCGCCATCGTGACGATCATCATGAGCTTCGATGTGTGGCCGAGCCAAGACCGGTCGTTCATCACCCTCTACGGCAGCGAGGGCACCATGCTCGTGCCGAATCCCAACACCTTCGAGGGACCCGTGAGCATCAAGCGCGCCGGTGAAAAGGAATTCACCGATCATCCGTTGACCCACTCGGACCAACGGTTGCGCGGCACCGGCGTGGCCGACATGGCGTATTCACTGCTGCGTCGCCGCCGCAAATACCGCTGCAACGGCGAACTCGTCACCCACGTCGTCGAGGTGATGGCGGCTTTCGAAAAGTCCTCGACCACCGGGCGCCACGTTTCGATCAAGACCCCGGCGGTTCGACCGAATTTGCTGGTGCCAAAACTCCCCGACAACGTGCTCGATGCCTGAGGTTCAACACTGGTCCGCGGAATCCCGTTACGTGTATCAGACCGATGCGGCCCAGGCCGTGCTGGATTATGAACTCACGGACGGTTGCATGGCGCTCACCCATACCTTTGTGCCGCCGGAATTCCGCGGACAGGGCATTGCCGAAAAGCTCGTGCGGAGGGCACTCGCCGACGCACGGGCGCAACAACGGACGGTGATCCCACAGTGTTCCTATGTGGCCACATTCATCGAGCGCCACCCCGAGTTTCAGGATCTGCTCGCGAAATGAATTGTGGGGCGGGATCGCACGCCGTCGCCAAGGCTATCGCGCGCCGGCTGGGCGCGCCGTTGGCCATTCGCGGTCGGTCCGGCGGTCCGACCCTACCTCTCCATTCCGGGACTTGACACCGGACGAACATCCGGGCTTTTTTCGCCACGCAACATGAACCTAAGCGGTAAAACGTCAGTGCGCGCTGCCTTCGTCCACGTCTCTGTGGTCGCAGTCTCCGCCATTTCCGTTACCATCGCACCGCAAGGGGTTTGATTGTTCGCCAACAACTTTACCCCTCCGGTGCCACACCGGAGGGGTTTTTTATTTCCCCGGTGCGGCAAGGGAGTGGGTCAACCCACCCAATACCATGCATCCCATCACCGCCGAAACACCGTTCAATCGCCTGTGGCCGCAGCCTATGCGTCCCCGGTCCAGTCGACCGCAAATGATCAGCCAACCGCCAAAGCCCCAACCGGCTCACGATCTACCCGCACACGATTTTCTCGTGTTAAACCAGCGGCCGGACTTGTCCGGCAATGCAACGGTTGAAGCCGTTACCGATCAGCGCTGAACCCCATTACTCTTGGGCGGCTTGCGCTGCTTCCAGCAGGTCCTCGGTCGCGATGCGCACCTTGTAATCGGAATTACTGTGCACAAATCGCACCGTGCCGACTCCATCGATCACAAACACCGCGGGCACCGGCAGCCAACGCAGGGAGTCATCCCCCGGCACCGGGGCCAGGTCGATGTTCCACTTGCCGTATTTCTCCACGATATCCTTCGGCACCCGGAAGGCGATCCCATAGGCCGCGGACGCCTGCATTTCGCGATCAGACAGCAGTTGATAGTTCAAATGATTCTTCGCCAATGTCGGCGGCATGGATTCCGGCCGGTCGGCGCTGACGGCCACAATCTGGTATCCGAGTTCCATCAACTTCGGTTCGATCGTCTGCAATTCCGCCAAGTGCGTGTTGCAATAGGGACACCAACCGCCGCGATAAAATATGAGGATGGTGGGTTTCGTCCGCACCAGTTCGCCAAGGTCGACCGCAGTCCCTTCCGCGGTTTTTACGATGGCCGCCGGTGCCGTGCTCCCCACCGCCAAGGGCGCAACCGTTTCCTGGGAATCAGCGGGCTGGAGACCGGCAAAGACGACGAGTGATGAGAGTAGCCAAATGCCGAGGGTGCGGGTGATTTTCATAAAAGGTAGAGTGGTTTGGCGCTGATCTATTCCAAAGTTTATTCGTGTTCGCCGTGATAGTCCTTCTCCCCGGCGGTGACGGCAATGGGCATCACGTTTTCTGCGGGAGGCAATGGACAGGTGGCAAACGGCGTGAACGCACAGGGTGGATTTACCGCCAGATTGAAATCAATCACCACTTTGCCATCCACCGGTGCATCGGCATAAACAAAGCGAGCCGCCCCGTAGGTTTCTTTGCCGCTGGTTTCATCCGCAATAATGAAGAACAACGGTTCGCCCAAGGTTTCCTGCAGCGGCAACAGCTCGATCGTGCGACCCTCGCGTTCGAAGACGACCTTGCCCAACACCAGTGCGTTCGATTCCTGACCCAGGATATTCTTGATCATCAGATCGCGTGGGCGATCAAACGGCACCCAGCGCGCCTCAATCCGCCAGCTCGGATCAATCGGATAATGATCGATGCCGGCAAAATCCCGGCGACGCGCCGATTCACTATCCTTCACCCGCAGGGCCAGTTTGCCCCCGCGGTTGATCACATAAAAACTCATGGACCCCGCCGTGACTATCGTCGGCTCGCCATCAGAATCTGGCTCCAGTTCGGCGGACAACACCTCGCGGTCGTCCACCTTGACCCCGGTGCCGGGATTTACCTGCAGGTGCACGCTGCCATCTGCATTCAAGGTGACGGTGCCGAGATGGTCCGGCCCCGCCTTGATCACGATCTGGTTATCCTCCGCGGTGCCGACGGTGTTTCCCTCGGGTTCGAGAAAATGCAGCCCCACCAAACTCAACCAGCCGCCCGGGGCCGTCAGTCGTTCAACGCGGGATGCCCGCCACGCCTCGACTTCCGGGAGATAAGCGTCGGTCTCCACGGCCGACACTACCGGCCCGGCACTCAGCAACATCAAGGCAATCCCACCCAGCAATATCCGGTTTAACATCCCGCTACTCTGGGGTCGGTTTGAAATTTTCGCCAGTCACGTTTTTCGATTATCCGGCCTGCCGACGGTCCAAAGCCGCCACCGCTTCGTCGGGAAAATCACTGATCACCGCATTCAAGTCCAGGGGCCCGAAGGCAAAATCCAGCAACGCGCCAAGCGCCAGTCCCGAGGATAATCCTTCGTGTTGAAAGGTATAAGATCCCACGTTCAATCCGCACGCATGCGCCGCCTCCACAAACCCGGTGGAACGGGGCGGCACCCCCGGGGCCAGTGCCACCACCTGCGGTAAATGAGCCCCCACCCACTCCGCATACGTGGCGATTTCAGCCAGGCCTTCCGGCGTAAGTAAGCGCGCGTAGTCGCAATCGCTTTCGCCCCATTCCGGCGGCCCGATCAATTGCAATAACCCACCGCGCCAATGCCGCTCTTGCCGCAGCTGTTTCAACACCGTCGGCTCAAAACTCAACAGCATGCAGCGGGCCTCCGGTGTATTGAAACCGTGGCGGGTCAGAATTTCCACGGTGGGAGCCACCAGATCGACTCCGGCTCGTTCATGATACAACGGCTGTTTCAATTCCACGCACAAGCCGGCCTGTCGATTCGCGCGCGCATTCAATTGCTGCACCAACTGCACAAACTCTTCCAAGGTCATCAACGGTTGCGGCTCGGGCGGGATCTCAAAACGACCGGCATAGGCGGGCTGCCCGGTGGACAGAACGCGCCGTTCGCCACTACGGAGGGTCCGAATTTCCTCCAGCGAAAAATCGATGACGTAATAACGCCCGTCCGATCTCGCCCGGTCGGGAAACCGCGCGGCCACATCGGTCAGCAAATCCAATTCCACGTCGTGCAGCACCAATACTTCACCATCCCGCGTCAGCACCACATCGCATTCGAGCCAGTCTGCGCCTTGCGCGTGCGCCAGCGACATAGCGATCGCCGTGTTTTCCGGTCGATAACCCGAAGCCCCGCGGTGTGCGATGATCTGTTGGTTCACTGCGCGGATTCCGGTCGCAGCAGTTTCGCCTCCACCACAAAGGGACCGGCCGGCAGCAGACTGGCCACCAGCACGAGCAAAGTGCGCCGCCAATTCCAGTTGTGCTCCACCGCCGCTTGGATCGCCGCCCAAAGATAGAGCAGAAATAGGATTCCGTGGGCCATCCCCACCACGCGCACCGCCTCGGGATGCCCCCAAATATATTTTAACGGCATCGCAATGCCGAGCAGCACGAGGAAAGACACGCCTTCCCAGAAGCCGATCACCCGCAACCGTCCAATAGAGGTCTTAATCCATGACATCGCACGCCGATGAGCGCGCAGGGTTTCGTCTCCGTCAAGTTCATCTCATTTCAATTCTCGAAATGAAGGGAAATACCGCCACGCTACCCCGGCATGAAGATCGGCATCATGACAGACATGGAAGGCTTGGCCGGAGTGGACGATTGGGACCAGTGCTACGCCACGGACGATCACGATCCCCGGTATCTCCACGGCCTCGACCAACTCGCCGCCGACACCAACGCCACGGTGGCGGGATGTTTCGATGCCGGCGCCACCGAGGTCATCGTGTGGGACGGCCACGGCCGCAACCGCCAGTCCGCCTTCAACCGGGTCAAACTCGATCCCCGGGCCACCCTGCGTAAAATTGTCAGCGGTGCGCCGCTGCACTTCGAAGGCCTCGATGCCACGATGGCCGGTGTCCTCATGGTCGGACAACACGCCATGGCCGGCACCCTGCATGCCTTTCTCGATCACACCCAGTGCCCCAAGGAAATCTGCCGCTACCTGATCAATGGCGAGGAACATGGGGAGATGAGCCAACTCGCCTTGTTCGCCGGTGCGCAGGGCGTGCCGCTGATTCATGTTTCGGGCGACGAATCACTCGGTGAAGAAGCAAACCGCTTGTTCCCCTGGGTGCAAACGACCGCCACCAAACGCGGCACCGGTTGGGCCACCTGTGAACTTTATCCCCCGGATGAAGTTCGCGCACAAATCCGCGCCGATGTCGCTGCCGCACTAAAATACGTGAAAGACGCCCAGCTCTGGCAACTCCCCACCCCAATCGATGTGGGCGTCGAATACGGTTGGAGCGCCCTCGCCGATGAACGCGCCGTCATTCCGCATGTGCGCCGTCCCCACCCGCGCATGGTGGAGTGGACGATTGACGACCCCCGTTACATCTACAGTTGGCCGAGCGCAGATTGGACCCCGCCAGCGAGTTAATGCCATATCTCAAGATTGGGATAGTCAGTGGTGGGACAAATGTAGCCGGGGTCGCTGACCCCGGTCCGGCCTCAACGAGGCCGGCTACCGTGGATAATTTATACGAATTAAACTGAACCTATCTGTGGGTAGCCGTGCGCGATTTTCGCGCACCAAATTTACCGGGACCGCGTCAGACCAACTCGTCCCACCAACGCCGCAAATCGGCGCCGATGACTTTTGCGTCTTCCCAGATATCGGGAAAACAGGACAACCCATAGGCCGGCGCGGCGTTACCCAGCTCCGGCACCATGTGAATGTCCGTCGCGGTGCCTTGGGTCTTGAGAAAACGCATCAGCTCGCGCGCATAGTCGCTCCAGAGCGCATATTCCGGGGTGCGCTTCACGCCGTCGAGGGTCGCGGGAATCTGACAGTGATGCCCGGTGAAGGGCCGCATGTGAAAGCGCGGACAACCCGCCAAAATATCCGGACGCTCATTGAGCTTCGGCCAGTAGGGCGCGGCGAAATGCCGCACGACCGCGAAATGCGAATGATCAAAACACACTGGCAGGATTTCTCCCGTGAGTTCACGGTAACCATCACACAGCGCCCACATCTTTTCCGGCGTTTCCGTAAAGGTATCCCGATGGGCCTCGATCGTCGCGGGAATCCCGGCCTCGACCGAGGCGATCATCACGC
>Ga0222713_10000644_pt1 | contig 39363 bp, 51 predicted proteins | sample C33_649DmetaG_FD_165061 | JGI IMG/M metagenome (GOLD analysis project Ga0222713, IMG submission 165061) | Estuarine water microbial communities from San Francisco Bay, California, United States - C33_649D | ecosystem: Environmental > Aquatic > Marine > Unclassified | place: USA: California... | reverse complement strand
GCGGGTTGGACTGGAGTTGGTACCAGCTGGGTCTCATAAGCCCAATCACGGGGGTTCGAATCCCTCACCCGCAACTAAGATGAACCTTAAAAAGGGCCCTTCCGTCTCGTTGAGCGGCTTAGTTGGGCCCGGGTTCATCCCTTTGCAGGAGTAGCTCAGTAGGTAGAGCGACAGCCTTCCAAGCTGTAGGTCGCGGGTTCGAGCCTCGTCTCCTGCTCAAAGAAACAACCCTTACAGAAGGTGATAATGCTTCACTGAAAGGACTACTGACTTCCAAGTGGGTCGCAACCACAATCGGAAGGTACGACACGGCTCAGTAGACTCTGTAACGGACCCTGCTCTATGGTGCACTCATAACAGGTGATGGGGAACAAACCATCGGTAAAATCTAAACCCACGGTGAGCGTGGAAGGGTCAGTTTCTTTTATTGCGAGAGTAGCTCAGTTGGTAGAGCACAACCTTGCCAAGGTTGGGGTCGCGAGTTCGAATCTCGTCTCTCGCTCAATGACCATAAAAAGTCAGATTAAAATAAACGATAATTAGAAATATGAAGAAAATCTTTGCAGTTTTGTCTTTTGTGGGTGTTTTGACATTCGCATCTTGTGGTGGTAACACCGAGACCGAAGTTACTTCTGAAGACACAACAAGTGTTGTTGACAGCACTGAATGTTGTGAACCAGTTGAAACTACTGCTGATACTGTAGTGTCAGAGTAATTCCCGGTCATGTTCGTGTTGGTTTCAACACGACACAACGGTCTATTCGTTCATCGGCTAGGATGCCGCCCTGTCACGGCGGTGAGGCGGGTTCGATTCCCGCATAGACCGCTAATACTTATTGTAATGAAAGAAAAGTTATTGACTATTTGGAGAAGATTTGTTATTGCTTTCTTCGAGACAATATCGTATTGGTAAGGGCTGTTAGCTCAGCTGGCTAGAGCACCTGCTTTGCACGCAGGGGGTCAACGGTTCGAATCCGTTACGGTCCACAAAAATTCGGGGTGTAGCACAGTTGGTAGCGCGCCTGCTTTGGGAGCAGGAGGCCGCTGGTTCGAGTCCAGTCACCCCGACTAAAAGAAAAAACATGAAAAATTTTTTAAAGAACAGTAAAGAGAGTTTAATTATCTTAATGTGGTTTTTAGCCGTTTTGATATTTGCAATTTTTATTACAAGTTGTAGTGATAAAAAACGTGACATGGTTCGAAAAGATTGTGTTATTGTGTCAGTAAACAAAATGCCACCACCAAATACCATACAATCTGATTGGAGATATATTTATAAAACAGAATGTGGTACAACTGTTATAGTGAGCAAACCATCATACAAGGTAGGAGATACCATACATTATTATTTACCCAAAAATGACAAGACCAATGAATAATTCAGAAATCATCGAAGAGGTTCTTCACGAAGCTTACGAGTTAGGTTTACGTACGGAACTTTTTGTAGAAGCCCAAACAATCATGCAAGACGATAAAAAAAGTGATAAATCTGACATTTATCGCAAGGCGTTGCAGATTGTAAAAATTAAGAAAGCTGAAGGATTGTACGACCCCGAACCTACTCAGGAATAATGGCACATCCTTTATTGCATGCAAAATCTTCTGCCAAAAAATTTGGTGGAAAACCTGAAGATTATATTCATCTACACGAATGGTTAGATGAGACCAAAGGTTGGATAGGTAGTTCAACACATAGAATGTTTCGACACCATAGTGAGGGTATTTTTGAAATGGAGAGGTTATTTGGACCCTCTTTCACCAATAGTGATGGTAAGGTTGTTTATACAAGATATGTTGGTGAGCAACACGTAAAGGAAGATTGTTATGGATATCTTCCTTCGGCTAAAGAATGGTTGAACTCTATAAATTCTAAGGAACGTCCTATTTGGATGATGCGTACTTTAGATTTAGAAGTAAATGATTAGTATTTATCAATATGAATCCAATTGATAGTACCTTGAAAAAATATTTGTTGCGATTGGTCTCCTACGCCAAGACATGGAACGCAGAATCTATTCTATTTGAATATGATGATGGGATTTCCATGTGGAGTGATGATGATTTGAATATAACTCTTGAAACAGGTAATGAACAAAGTGTGATGATGCCATTTCCATATTCTATGATTGAGGATGATATGAAATCACTCATAGAAGAAAAATCTAGGTATTATGATGATGTTTCTGCATATAAAGTAAAAATATATTGTGATACATTAGTAATAGAAATCTATACAGAATTCAGAGAAACAAAAACTGTTGATACTCAAGGCGAGGAAAGAAATACTACAGATGATAGTAATCTATTAGAGATATTAGATAGATTTAAAGAAGAAACTGATTTTTCGGAAAATGCTATAATCCGTATAGAATTTGATGGATATGGTGACAGTGGATATATTGAGGACTATATTAACATTGAAGACGAGGGTAGGAATTATAGTGGTGCAAACCCTATAGTAATGGGTTTATTTGAAGATTATTGTTATACACTACTTGAATCTTATGGTGGATGGGGAAATAATGAAGGTTCCTATGGTGGTTTTGTTTTTAATGTTAGAAAAGGTACTATGGATTTCGAATTAAATTGGAGAGAAGATGTGTACGAGACTGAATTGGATTTTCGAACACAATTGTAATTTATGAAATTAAATAGTAATATACCACACTTCAAAGCAAAAGTTAAAAAATTCTTTTTTACTAAAAATCAAACAGATACCGAGTTTTATGATGTGATATGTTTTGGAATACAATCCATATCAGGTAAGATACTTACATTTCACGTTATGACAGATTCAGGTATGATGAGAAGTCGTGTACCACTGTCTGAAATATACACAAAAGAACCCATCAATGATGTCCCTTTCTATTATAAACAATTGTGGGATTGTTTTTCAGAAAATGTGTCAGTTATTGAATATGAATTTTTGGGTTACCACAGAGCTCAAGTAGTTCTCAGAGATGGTTCTAAGGTATGGGGTGAGTATTTGTTTACTGTAGACTGGTATAACAATCCATATAGTGACGAACCAACTGATTATAAATGTGGACATATATTCATGGCTGATGATGGATATCTTTTGTGTATGCCAAATAACAGAATTTATTGGAAAGACTCCAATTGGGTTACCAAAAAACTACCTGAGAATCTAAAACAATTCAAAGTAGATACTGACTTACCTTCAGTTGAAAACATATCTGACAGATGGGTAAGTGAGGATACCGATAGTTTTTATTATGAAATAAAAACAGGGAAAGATTTGGAATCTTAAATATTTATCGTATCTTTGTATAACAAATGGCCCGGTCGTCTATCGGTTCAGGACATATCCCTTTCACGGATAAAAGCGGGGTTCGATTCCCCGTCGGGCTACAAATCATATCTTCAGGTACCCGTACCGCTAACGTAGGGTTAAATAAGATACAATTTCGTGTTACATTTATGTAAAAGCGGGAAGTAGAATGCCTGTCTGATGTGATTACTAAAAACTAAAAATATGAAACACCGTATCTATCTTGATGATGTTAGAACTCCTGTGAGTTCAAATAATGAGTGGGTTGATGGAATTCCTGAATGGAATGTTGTTCGTTCTTATGATGAGTTTGTCCAAACAATTAACAAAATTGGTTTAGAAAACATCGAACTTATTTCTTTGGACCACGATTTAGGTGATAGTGCGATGAGTGAGTGGTTATATGGTGTAACAAAAAACTACGCAATCAATTACGACAATATCACTGAAAAAACCGGTATGGATTGTACAAAGTGGTTGGTTAATCAATGGTTGGATGGGAAACCCGTTGTTGATGTGGTAGTTCATTCGGCAAACGCTGTTGGTTCAGCAAATATGATGGGTTATATTAATAACTACAGACATCTAAACCGTCTCCCACAAAATTGTGTGAGAGTTCAATGGGAACATACAGTATGAAAAAAGAAAAATGGAACCCTGAAGATTGGCAAGGTCGCCGTAAAGAACAAGTTGAATCAGGTTATAAAATTATGGGTTTGACTTATGTTTTATTTTTTATTACACTTGCACTAATTCTAATATTCTAAAATGTCATACGTTATTATCAAAATGATTAAGAACAGCGAAGGAAAAGAACTTCCTGTTATTTTACTAAATGGTCAAGAAGAAATTTGGTCTTTTGATGATGTTGATGAAGCAATCAAAATGTCTGAACTTTTGACAAAAAATTCTGATTCAGGTTATAGGTATTACGTAAAAAAGGCTTAGATTTGTATCAACAAAACGGGTCCATAGTTAAAGGGATATAACAGTAGCCTTCTAAGCTTCTATTCCAGGTTCGAGTCCTGGTGGACCTACTAATTTTTCCAATATGTCAACAAACTATAATGTGTGCAAAATATGTGGTGAAAAATTACCTCCTTTAGGTATGGCTCACTATATTTGTCTAACTTGTTTAGTCACGAAAGGAAATAAGAAATGAAAGTTATATTTTTAGATAACGATGGTGTAATCTGTTTAGCAAACAATTGGGGTTCCCGAATCAAAAAACAAAAAGAGTGGGGTGGAATGAAATTGTCCATGCGTGGACGTGAAATTCCTTTGGAATACCGATTTGACAACTTTGACCAAAAGGCAGTAAAAGTCCTTAATGAAATTTTGGAAGAGACAGGTGCTGAAATTGTAGTTAGTTCTGATTGGAGATTGCATGCAACCATTGAAGAACTCGGTGATTATTACGAGTCTCAAGGGATTATAAAACGACCCTATAGTATTACTGAGATTTTTAATTATGGTGATTGGTTAGAAGAAGGTTTTGTGCCACCCAATGATGGGGATTTTCCATGGTCAAGATTTGAAGAAAAGGAACAAGAACGTTATTTTGAGATTATGCGTTGGCTTAGTTGTAACCCTTCGGTTACCCATTGGGTGGCTATTGATGATTTGCATATGGGTAAGGAAGTAACCGCAAGTAGTTATGGTCCTTTTACTCGTGAGGAGTGGGGACTAAGTAACTTTGTTTGGACTCCACGAGATTGGGAGGGAATTAAACAGTCAGGGATAAAAGAAAAAATTAATAAATATTTGATATGAGATACTTCGCTTACATTCTAACACTTCTGTTCTTCTACTCAATTATCGCATTGGTTATTTGGATTTCTAAAAACCCATGGTGGTGCTTGATGACACTTTTTACACCCACATTATCTGAACAAGAGGGAAAAAGTAATGAAGATGATGAAAAATAGTTTGACAAAATAACATTCTTGATATATATTTGTGTCAAAGTTGCCTCCTTAGCTCAGTTGGCCAGAGCAGCTGATTTGTAATCAGCGGGTCGTTGGTTCGAATCCGACAGGAGGCTCAAAATGGAAAACAAAACAGTGGAAGTTAAGAAACCTGTAGAAACATGGGTTTGTGAATGGGATAATGTTCACGGTGATATTGTTATGTTTACCACACCAAAACCAAAAACCGAAGAAAAACAAGAACAAATAAAATCTGAAAAAAATGGCTAAGTACGTATTACGAGTTGGTGGATGGGGATTTGAAGGGTCCGCACATACCTTGACTAATGATGAAGTTCAAAAAATTATGGACTTCAAAAAAGAAAATGGTTATGAGAATAATGAAGAATTGTATTCAGACCTCCCTGAGATTTTAGAAGGTTATGACCACTTTGATACAAACTGGTGGGTTGCTTCTCGTCCTATGATTAATGACCGTCTTCACTTTTCTTTGGTAGATGAAGATGAACAAGTTGTTTGGGATAAAGACATCAAAGAGTTTCGTCAGTGGTGGGATGATGAATCAAATGTTTATCCTGAAGATGCTGATGACAATACTGTAGTTTTAGATGCATATCCTCATGAAGGTAAAGAGAATATTTTATTTGTTTACGAAGAAGTAAAAGGTGTTCTTCAAAACTACACCGTTGAATCAGATGAAGTACCACAACCTGAAGATTTTACATATAGTTCTCAGAGTCTTGAATCTATTGAATACGAGCTCGAATTGATGGATAAAATGTTCTTCAAGGGAAATCAATTAGAGATTGAATATGATGAAGAATGGTGGACCGGTAAAGGTTTGACGGTTGAAATCAATCGTTTGGTGGACCTGGAAGATGGGTTTGATGATGACGATGATGATGAAGATTGGGACGATGATGATGAATAATTTAGAAAAAATCTAAATTTTATGTGGGTGGGCAATAAAAAAGTTGTCCACCCATTATATTTAAATAGTATATGGAATGGACTTCTTTTTTTCAGACGTTACTAACGTCTTTGAGTTCTATTGTTGTTGCACTGATTGCTGCGGGGTATTTTAAGAAACATCAAGACAGACAAAAAAACGAAAATAGTAAAATAATGTTATTGGAACAAATTCAAAAAGATGAAGTTGTTCACTTATCTATTCGTTCTATTAGAAGAAAATATAATGCCGATAGAGTGAAGATTATTCAGTTTCATAACGGTGGTAATTTTTATACAGAATCACCGATGCAGAGAGCATCAATTACTTATGAGAGATGTTCAGATGGTTTAGAAAGATTATCCGACAAAATGCAAAATGTGTTAGTTAGTAATTACACATTTTATGTGAAATCAGTCATTGCAGGAGGAGTATATGAGTATGATGTAAAACACATCGATGATTTAGCCACAAGGTCATTACTTGAAAGTTTTGGAACACAATCTCACTGTGCCGTACCATTATGGGATAAACAACAACACTTAGTTGGTGTGTTGTGTTTAGATTGGGTTTTTTCTGAAATACCATCCGAGTACATTCGAAATGAAGAATTTACTGAGGAATTCAAGGGTGAAGTAATAACCGAATCAGTTTCACTTATTTCATTATTATGAGTCCATTGTCTGATGATTTTTGGGGATTTGAAGTTGTAGATTACCCAAAAGAAGAATATTCTGTGCAACTTAGTTTTTTAGGGTTTACCAAAATAAGTGAAACCAAGATGGTAAAAGAAGCACCTGTTATCAAAGACGATGGTTCTGAAATCATTATGAGTGATGCTTTGGTATACGACCTAAAAACTAATAAACTAACCTATTTCAAAACAGACAATACCATGATAGAATTAGATAATAAGGATATGAGTACTGAAAACTTATTATTATTCTTCAAACTAAATGGTATTGTATTGTAAGGTATATTTATTGATATGGCACTACCGTTTACTTTTATAATCCACCCATTAAACAATCCTGATTTGGCTATTGGTCATCCATTTGGTGAACAAAGAAAAACCCATACACATAAAGGTGTTGATTTATACGCTGAAAGTGGTAGTAATGTACATTCTCTGTATGATGGTGTTGTTGTAAAAAGTGGTGACAATATAGACCCTGATGGGTTTGGGGGTGTAATAGTAATAAAACACGATACCCCAATGGGTACTGTATATAGTACATATGGACACGTTAAAGCTCGTTTTGTACAGGAGGGTGATGAGGTTGAAGCCGGTGATATTATTGCGTTATCTGGTGGAGCGTCAACTGACCCACACAGAGGAAATTCAATGGGTGCTCACTTACATTTTGAATTAGGTAAAGAAATTTTCTCAAAACAGTTTGACCCGGCACCATATCTGAAGATATCTCAAAAAACAGATAAAAGTGGATTGAATCCGTTCCAAAAATTATGGAAAGGTCTTGAATTAGGTAAATATTCTACAAAAGATGTAGATGAATATTTGAGTAAAAATAAAGCCAGTAAAAGTGTTTTAGAAAAATTTTATAACTTTATAGGTGAGAATCCTGTTGGTAGACTATCAAAAGCCCTTACAAGGTTAGGTAAAGTAATATATAATAAATTACTTACATTTGAAGAAACCGAAGTGTATAATATTAATGATAGAGGTGTTGTTGATGGATATTTTCAATTAAGTGGTGGTAATGTGTTAGCCCCAATGAGGGGTACTTCTGTACCACCTAATGAAGGTTGTAATAATGGATTTGCAATTAAACATACTGTTTATGATAGTGAAAAGAAAGAAACTCAATACTTCACAACTCAATTTTGTGATTTGAAAACCATCAAGACCATAACAGGTCCTATTGATAAGAACACAGTAATTGGAACATCAGATGGTAATGCCAAAGCATATATATACGCGAATGGTGAGCATGTAAGGGAACCACAACCATACGAAAAAGAATTTAATTTAGGGGACGAATCAGATGCAAAACAATCATCAACACAAAAACAATCTGATGATTTTGTTCGAGATGCACTAAATAAAACATTCAAACCTGCCGCTGATGCATTATCAGGTAAAATGAATAAACTTCTGGATACTACGGTAACTGAGGATATAAAACGAATGAAAGATTTGATTAAATACTAAAGGGACCCTAAGGTCCCTTTTTTATTTGTGGAGGTGGCGGGAATCGAACCCGCGTCTTGCTCAGTCCAACCATAAAGGACTACATGCTTAGGTCAGGGTTTGTTTAACCCTCCGAAATATTTGGTTCCTATTTTGCCATCGTCACCAACAACTGTGGAGGATTCACTTAAATCGGTAGAACCCCAAACGAGACCTCCGTTCCTTTTAGGGTAGGAACCACACCGTAGGGACTTCTGTTTCTAGGTTATATGTCCATCGACCCAATTGTGTTACTATAGCTTAGGCTACAGCAACTCTCTCAGCGCTCATCAAACCGATTGCTTCGAGTTTCGCAAAAGTGTTGCCACTTAAAAAACGTCCCCATAGATTAAAGTGATAGGAAACCTCTCACTGCATGCCCCGTATGACTAACCCTGCCAATCAATACCGGTCACCCCCATAATTCAAAGAACTATACAAATATAGTGCTAAAATAAATATAATCCAAATTAGTAAGTGATATGTTTGGTATCCATAATCCAAGAAGCCAACTGTTTGATGTCTTCTTTAGAAACAAAAAACCCTTGTTCGTTCTCTTCATTATAAAGGTACGCACCATCCTCTTCCTCCATAATAACCAAAGTTGACTCATCTTCATAGTAATCAGAAACCATATCATTTAGAATAGTATCTAAAGCGTGGTCTTCATCCCAAGGTGCTTTATCATTGAACAAATCTCTTTGGTAAGTGTATGTAGTTGGTTTGTATTCGAAAGTGTATTTCTCATTACCTAATTCTTTGGCCAACGACAAACCGGCTTGAATAGATTTTTCAACATCTGATATTACCACAAACTCAGATTTGCTGTGCATGTTGTAATACCCACAAGAGATGTTGATACAACTAACATCAGTTTTTTTCTTTAGGACTGATACGTCGGTGTATGGGTGTGATTGAAGTTCCATTTTAGTACCCATAGCATTTTCAATAACAGGGAATGCTTTATTGAAGAAGTCACTATCCCGTTCGAATAGTTGAACTCCCGAGCAATACTCGGTTATTAGGTGTGTGGATGGTGCATCAAACTGTACGATGTACCCTACATCTGTTAGGAAATTCAAATCACACTGTGAAGACCCGATACATCCAACTTCTTCTGCGGTAAACAAACCAACCTTTACGTTATCCAATTGTTTCAAAAGTTCCAAACAAATAAAGATACCACATTTGTCATCACCGCCAATACCTGTAGGTAATCCGCTTGGTGTTACAGCACGAAGTGCTTTGTAAACGGTATCATCGAAACTACGACCAAACGTATATGGTTTTGGAGTGTAGAACTCTTCAATTATAAGTTCAGGTTCGATTGCGTGTACGGTATCAGTATGCGCAACGAACATTGGTTTATATTCAGCATCTCCTTTGGATGCGTAGATATTACCCTCTGAATCTTTATACACAGTTACATTTGGAATTTCTTTGATTACCCCCATCAGGTAATCTACCATCATGTGTTCGTAATATGTCTTTGATGGTACGGAAAGTAATTCCTTGAATTGTTCGATGTTCTCCATGATTATTTATTTGTTTGTTTGTACAAATATATAACAACTTTTTCACAATACAAAAAAAAAGGAGTGATTACACTCCTTTAATTTCGAATTTCTCATTTTTGTAAGTCATGCTGTATTTCTTTTCTTCTACAACATTACCACTAAGAATTTCTTCTGAGATGAGGTCTTCAATTTGTTCTTGAATTGCTCTCTTGAGTGGTCGAGCTCCGTAGATTTCATCATACCCAACTTCAGCAATGTGTTCAATAACTTTATTGTCAAACTTGAAGAAGTATTTTATCTCAGTCAAACGATTCACCAACTTTTTCAATTCAATGTTGACAATCTTCTTGATGTTCTCTTTATCCAAAGAGTTGAAGACAACTACCTCATCAATACGGTTGATAAATTCAGGTGAGAAGAATTTTTTGAGTTCTGCTTTTAGAATCTCTTTCTTGTGTTCTTCGTTACTGTAGTTGTTGGATGAGAATCCAATACCAGTTCCAAAGTCCTGAAGTTTCTTCACACCAATGTTTGATGTCATAATAATCAAACAGTTTTTGAAGTTGATTTTTCTACCCAAACTATCGGTTAGATAACCATCATCTAATACCTGAAGAAGAGTTGAGAAAATATCCTTGTTTGCTTTCTCAACCTCATCCAACAAGACAACAGAGTAAGGTTTGTTCTTCACTTGTTCGGTAAGTTGACCACCTTCATTGTAACCAACATATCCTGGAGGTGCTCCGATAAGTTTGGAGATTGTGTGTTTCTCTTGGAATTCACTCATATCCACACGAATCAACGCATCTTCTGAACCAAACACTTCTTTAGCCAATTGTTTTGCCAAGTGAGTCTTACCAACACCTGTTGAACCCAAGAATACGAATGAACCAATTGGACGACCTGGGTCTTTGATACCGATTCGGTTCCTACGAATTGACTTGGAGATTTTGGTAACCGCTTCATCCTGACCAATAACCATCTCTTTCAATGTACTTTCAAGATTTACCAAAGCTTTGGTATCCTCAACTGACATCTTACTTACAGGAATCTTGGTCATGTTTGAGACAACATCAAAAACCATTTCAGGTTCAATGACCTTTCTTTGTTTGGACATTTCTTCCTCCCACATCTTCTTCTCTGTTTCCAACTTTAACAAAATTTTGCGTTCCTTGTCACGAAGTTCTGCAGCTTGCTCATAATTCTGTTTACGAACAACTTCCATCTTTTCAAGTTTTACTTCAGCTGCTTGTGATTTGTACTTTTCAATAATTTCAGGAATCTTCACTTCAGTTTGACTACGAGCACCAACTTCGTCCATAATATCAAATGCTTTGTCAGGGAACTCACGGTCCGTAATATATCGGTCCGCCAAGTTTACACACACATTCAATACCTCGTCTGAATAACTCACTTTGTGAAACTCTTCATACTTGTGTCGAACTTGTTTTAGAATTTCCAAGGTTTCAGCCTTAGATGATGGGTCAACGACTACCTTTTGGAAACGACGTTCCAACGCTCCATCTTTTTCAAAGTTCTCACGGTATTCGTCCAAAGTGGTTGCTCCAATACATTGAATCTCACCACGTGACAACGCGGGCTTAATAATGTTGGACGCATCCAATGAACCTGATGAGTTACCCGCACCTACAATAGTGTGAATTTCATCAATGAAAACAATGATGTTTGGATTGGTATTCAGTTCTTCCAAAATAACTTTTAAACGTTCTTCAAATTGACCACGGTATTTTGTACCCGCAACAATTGAAGTCATATCCAAACTAACAACTCGTTTGTCGAGTAGGTTTCGTGGACAATCACCTTCGTAGATTTTCATGGCTAATCCCTCAACAATTGCGGTCTTACCACAACCTGGTTCACCAATGATAATTGGGTTGTTTTTCTTTCTACGTGACAAGATTTGTGCTATTCGCATAATCTCTCTCTCACGACCAATTACAGGGTCTAACTTACCTTCTTCAGCTAATTTGTTTAAGTCTCGACTAAAATTATCAAGAACTGGTGTTCCTGATTCACTCACCCCTTTTCGTTTGGGAATTTTCTTGTCATCATCATCCATCGATTCAATCATGTCTATTTCGTTTAGTTGTTACAAATATAAAACTTATTCTCAAAAAAACAATAATGTCTATTTGTCAGTTAGTAATATGTAAAAAACACATATTTCTGACATTTTGTCAGTTTTATTGATTTGGTATACATTTTTCTATATAATAGGAAAATAAAAACAAAAATACAAAATTATGTTCACATTAAAACCATTTTATTCAAACAGCTCTTTGGTTGACAGACTTTTCGACCAAATGACAGAACCAATGTTCTCAACAAAATTATCTACATCAACAAATCAAAACTCTTGGGGTTACACTGAAGATGAAAAAGGTTTATCTTTTGAAATGTTCACACCAGGTTTAACCAAGAAAGATGTTAGTGTAAAGATTGAAGACCGTATGTTGAAGATTACCGCAAAATACGAGTCAGAAGTAAATCCTTATGAAATTACCAAGTCTTTCACATTGAGTGATAACATTGATATTGATGTTGTAAAAGCGGAGGTGGTAAATGGTGTGTTAAAAATTAATCTTCCATTTTATACACCAAAGTCTAAGTCCAAAAACGTGATTGAGGTATTGTAAAAAGAACCCCCGAGAAATCGGGGGTTTTTTGTATTTATCAATATGGTAGACGAAAGGATTATTAGATTTTTAGGTTTGAATTCAACCTATTGGGAATTACTTGAGACCTATATTGAAATTCGTAAAACACTGAAAAAAGAAGGGTATACGGATGATAGTGCGACACACGTGATAGGTAGTTCTGTTGACTTATTACGTTTACATCATAAAATACAAGTATTGATGGATAATTTATATCAAGATGTTAAAGAATTTTTTGATAATGATAAATTAGAAAGTAGGTCAAAATTTTTGAATACATATGTTGCACATAAATTAAAAGAAATTGACGAATTAATACCACTAAGTGATGGCAATACTAAAAGAAGAAATAAAAGGGACTAAGATTCTAAATGAAATAGAATCTTCAAACATTACCAGAACTGAATATGATACTCAGTCTAAAGAAATGGTAGTTGAATTTAAAAAAGGAAACACTCGTTACGTTTATGAAGGTGTACCTCATCAGGTGTACACAAAATTTAGAATGGCTGAGAGTCAGGGTAAATTCTTTACCACTGAGATATCAAAAAAATTCCCATTCAAAAAATTAGGATAATTCTTGGTATTTATCTTAGATGGATAAGTACAATCAGATATTAGCTAGTTTTACCGCTCAGGATATTTTAAATCCTAAAATATGGGATAACCCCGGTAAACCATCTAAGTCTCAAATGAAACCAAAAGTCAGAGAGGCTCTGATTGATATTGCAAACGAATTTATGGAATACCTTGACGTACCAATGTTTGTACAAGGTATCACAATGACAGGTTCATTAGCTAACTTTAACTGGTCTCAATTCTCAGACATTGATTTACACCTAATGGTAAATTTTGACCAGTTTGGAAAAGAGGAAGAATTATATAAAGATTTATTAGGTTTGAAAAAAACCCTATTCAATTCGCAACATGACATCAAGATTTATGGTTATGAAGTCGAATTATATGTTCAAGATATAAGTGAAACACACTTTAGTTCTGGAGTATATTCGGTAAGTGAAGGTGAGTGGAATATCCCACCAAAAAAAGTCCATGTTGAAATTGATAAAAATCAACTAAAGTCGAAAGTAAAAAGTTGGACAGACCAAATTGATTCTTTATTGGAAAATTTGGAAGGTGAAGACTCAGGACTTATCAAAAAAAGTATTGATAATTTAAAAGATAAATTGAAGAAATATAGAAGTACTGGTCTTGAACAGGGTGGTGAATATTCTTATGAAAACCTTACTTTTAAATTTTTGAGAAGAAATGGGTATGTTCAAAAACTATTTGATATGGAAAATAAAATGGTTGATAAAAATCTTTCATTAGAAACAAAAGTAACAGAATAAAGGTTTTTTCATACAATTCCGTAATATTGATATATTTATAAAGAAAAAATTATGTCAACTGAAGCAAACGTTCAATATGATTATGGTATTGATAAACTAGGTAGTTTTAGCGGTGGAACCGCACCTAGTGGTTCGTATACACCACATCCTGTTTATAGTAATATGGTTACAGGTGAAGATATCATCCAGCTTAATAGCGTAAAGATTGGTGGCTTCGATGGATTAAACAGTTAATAATAAAAAACAAAAATGGGAGATTTAAAACCAATAGGTAGTGAAAAACTACAGGGACAAGAAAAAATTAACAGAATCTTAGAGATTGCTCGTTATAATGAACACATTCCAAATTCAGTAAATGAATCATCTAGAACAGAGTATGGTATTACATTCGCTGATGGTAATAGATTTGAAATTGTAAAAGAAAAGACGGGTTATATAATCAAGAAAAGAGTTGATGAGTCAACTTTAGATTATATTGCACCTATGAAAAATAGAAAATATTATAATTCATATTCTCAAGCATTGAAGAAGATGAATCTTATGATTAAAGAAAATAATGCTATTATTGGTAATGAAGAGGAGGTGTCTTTGTTTGAACAAAAAACTGTTTTGAAATTACCAAAACAAAAAGCATTACCTGCACCCGAGGCTGAGCCAGCACCTGCACCAGCTCCTGCACCAGAACCCGAAGCACCATCTGCGGATTTAGCAACTCCCATTGATGACGTAGATGTTGAAGATGAGGTTTCTGTTGACATTGAAGAACCTGTTGCCGATGAAGATGGTGAAGGTGAAGAAGGTACATACAAACAAATCCAAAAATTGACTGGTAAGTTGACTCAAAAAATGAGAGACTTCAACGAAGGTGAAGGACTTGATGCTGAACAATCTAAATATGTTTTAAACATGGTTATCTCAGCTATCAATTTGGATATTCTTACAGACGAAGACAAAGAAGAAATCACTTCAAAGTTTGAACCTGAAGAAGAGGGTATGGAATCAGAAGTATCTTTAGATATGGAACCTGAAGTTGGTGGTGAAGAAGAAATTTCAATCGGTGATGAAATTGAAGGACCACTTGGATTTGGTGACATGGAAATGGAAGAAAAGTATCACAAGATTTCTAAACTTTCAAAAGCAAAAGATGCTGTTAGTAGTTTAGGTGAATTCTTCGAAGATGAGACAAATGCTCATGTAAAAGATATTGTTGATAGTATTTTCTCCGAGTCTAAAGTTGAACGAGTACTTTCAAAATACTTTGAAGTTTCTGCAACTGAAAAAAGATTGAATGAAGAAAAGAGTATTCAAAAGAAAGTAACTTCTAAGAGAATGGAAAATATTAAGTCTATGTGTGAGACTTACGAACAAGAACTTGCATCTGAAAAGTATATTTCAGAAAATGCATCAACAAAATTTTTGGGTAAGACAAACAAAAATAACTTAGTATTTGAATCAAACAATAAACAGGTAAAAATTTCACCTGAAGGTTTGGTACTATGAGTCGTTTAGTTTATGTAAACGGATTAGGTCCCAATTACAAGGGAGATAATATCTATGAGTTTATATTTTCTGACGATAATTTGAAAGATGTGTGGGGTGAGAATTGGGAATCAAAACCGGCTCACGGTAAACCATTACCACCCGACTTAGAACATATAGCGAAAGTTGGAGTTTTGAAAAATACTAAAGTCGAATTCGAATTAGTACAAAACTCCGACTTTTTTTCAGTTTTAGACGCTACCGATGATATCATAGCGTTAGCCTGGGAAATTGATGAATACAACGAAAAAGAAAGTAGAGTTGTGTTTAGATTTGGGGATGATGAAAAAGTTGTAAAAGAAAAATTGTACGAAAGAGACCTAATACTCGAGTTTGAAAAAGAAAAAAAGGTGGTTTATGAAAATTAATACAAAAGCGTTGGCATTGATTGAGTTTGGTCTAAAATCCAAGACGGTTTCCAATTTGTCTGAGAGTGAAATAAATACTCTCTACAAAAAACTAATTGTGTTGGAACAAACTAAAATAGGTGATTCTTTAGAGACAATAAACACTCAAATAAATCAAACAACTGGTGCAATTCAAGACTTAAAAGGTGAACTTGAAAATTTGTCAAAAGAAATGAGCGAAGACGATGTCGCGGCCGACATTGATTTTGACTTGACAGGTATTTCGCAAGATAAACACCAATCAATGGGTGATGACGGTATGGATGATGATTCTAACCCTAAAAGTACGGCTCATAGTGAAGAAGGTCAGACTGAAAGTGAAATAAAAGAAAAATTTGCATCTAAAGCTCAAGCAAGATATTTTTACGCAATGGCTGACAAACCTGGTAAGAAAGGTGAGAAGTTCAAAAAATACGCCAAAGAATTTACCAAAGATACTGAAAAGAAAGGAGGTTTTAAGAAACTACCTGAGAAAGTTAATGAAGAAAGTATTAGGTTTATCCAAGAAAATATACTATCTTTGTTGGACAAACACCTACCAAAGAAGATGAGTAAGAAAGATATTTTGGAAAACGACACCAAAACAGCTCCTGATAGAACTAAGACAAAGCCTACCACAAAGCCAGGTAAGTCTAATCCCTTCAAACCACAACCAGGTCAACAACCTAAACCAAAGGCGGGTGATACTAAAACTGCACCCGATAGAACTAAGACAAAACCTACTACAAAGCCTGGTAAGTCTAATCCCTTCAAACCACAACCAGGTCAACAACCTAAGCCAAAGGCAAAACTACCTGAATTCCTTAAGTTTAAAAATATTTTCAAAAATGGAGAGAAATAAAAAAATAGAAAAAATTATGTCAACCATGTTAGTTGAGGCGTTGAAAGAGAAAAAAAAGAATCTTTCCGAACAGTCAGGTGATGATGGTAGCGAAATGGACCCATCTTTGAGAGCCAAAATTGAACGTGGTGATACACCATATAAAGAAAACCCTGCTCTACCTGATAGAGATAGAGATGGATTACCTGACAGATTTGAAAAAATTGTTGCGACAAAAAGATTTAATGACGTAGTTAGAAAAGTTAATCGTTATACAGGTGCTTCAAATATTAGACCTATGTCTAATCAATTACAGATGTTGACTATGTCTATGATGAGTGCTTATCAACAAGTTGTGTCTATTGAAAGAAATAATAAAGAATATTTGGAGAATTTAGCCATTGATTTGGTAATGAAAGAATTTGGTATTACACCAGATATGGTTCAGTTTGATGCCAAATTAGTGTCACCAGGTTCTATAGATACATCTAAGATGAGTCTGAATCCTGAGAAATACGATGAGGAGGAGATTGAAAAAACATTTTCAAATGTAAGTCCTGAAGAAGCTGAAAATGATTTAGAACAATTCGTTGATGTATTTGAAAAGTTCAATGATGAAGTTGCTAAAAGACGTGTAATAAATGCGTTGATTCAAGGCTCGTCTAAAAAAGGACACTACATGTTTGAGTTACTTCCTGACGAGTTGGAAGCTATCAACCCTAACTTAATGAATTTGTATGGTGTTATGATGTCAGTAAACGACTTGTTATATTGGATGTTTCCTGACGAGCAAATGTTGTCACAAATGTCGGCAACAGGATTGGCAGGTTCTGAAGAAATTAATATTGAGACTGACCCACCAACAGTTATTGCAAGAGCGGCGTTCTTTCCTGCATTAGTACACGAATTAATCAAAGGTGTTATGGAGTTGTTGGGTGCCAGCGGACTTCCAACTGACCCTGAAAAAACCAAATTGGTTGTTGGTCAAGCCGACACATTGAAAGCAGAGATATGGGATTTGAGATTTGGACCTGTATTTTGGGAGAAGTTCATTGAAGCATATCCTGATGAGTTATTTGAGGATGATATGAAACTAATTCAATCGTACCTATTCACAAAATTCTCAAGACTTTCAATGGAAGAGTTCAAAACTCTAACAAGAGCAATTTTATCTGGTAACCCAAAAGGAAAACAAATTCTACAAAGAATGGTCGATGAGATTGTAAAACAATTACAAGAAGAGGAATACGAACAAAAAATGTATAAAGATGATGATGAGGACGACGGTCCGGATTTATCATTCTTGAGTGATTTAGGTATCGATATCTAATAAACAACTAACCCTATACTTATTGTTATAGGGTTTTTTTTATGTCAATTACAAAAGAACAAGTACTGTTAGAATATGCGAAGTGTATGAAAAACACTCCGTACGCAATGCGTTCGTATTTGCAAACGTACGACAATACACAATCCAAATATGTTCCATTAGACTTATTTGAAGACCAAAATACCTTGGTGATGGATTATGATACTTACAATGAAAATATTGCATTGAAGTATCGTCAGGCGGGTGTATCAACTGTAACCGCAGCATGGGCGTCAAAAAAGATTGCATTTGCCAATAAGAATAAACCTGAGAAGGTTCTTATCATTGCAAACAAATTAGATACCGCAGTTGAATTTGCAAATAAAATCCGTGGGTTTTTAGGTCAATGGCCATCATGGGTTGGTATCGACTTTACACCTGAAAAAAACGCAGCAAGACACTTCAAAATGAGTAATGGGTGTGAGGTAAAAGCGGTTGCAACATCAAAAGATGCACTTCGTGGTTATACCCCAACCACACTTATATTTGACGAGGCTGCTTATATTGATGCCGATGAAGATTTCTGGGCTGCCTGTATGGCGTCACTATCTACTGGTGGTAAAGTTATAGTTATCTCAACACCAAACGGTTACGATAGAATTTATTACGAAATCTACGACCAAGCTCTAAGAGGTATGAACACTTTCAAGGTGACCGAGATGTATTGGTACAGAGACCCCCGTTATACTAAAGATTTATTTTTGATAAAAACGGATGATATGATTCACTATCTATTGAACAAAGAGGAATATACTGAGGACGATATTATTGACCTATCAGATAAGAGTCCAAGAGATAGAGATTTCAAACTAATTAGGAAACTCATGGATGGGGGATACAAACCGTGTTCTTCATGGTTTGAGGCGATGGTAAAAAAGTTGAAGTACGACAAACGAAAAGTTTCTCAGGAATTGGAGTGTAATTTCTTGGGTTCGGGTGATAACGTATTTGACTCAAACCTACTTCACTCTATCAAAGAGAATATGTTGTGTGAACCACAAGCCAAGATGATTGGAAACTCTTTATGGATTTGGAAAGAGCCTGAAATTGGTCACAAATACATTATGGGTGTAGACGTTTCTCGTGGTGACTCTGAAGACTTTTCATCATTTGAAATTGTTGACTTTGATACAAGAGAACAAGTTGCCGAGTATGTTGGAAAAATACCACCAGATACTTTGGCTGAAATTGCATATAAATGGGCGAATATGTATTCGTGTTTTGTTGTTATTGATATCACGGGTGGAATGGGTGTGAATACCTCAAGAAAGATGCAAGAACTTGGATATAAAAATTTATATATAGATGGGGTGGACCACGGTAATATGTGGAAGTATGACCCTAAAGCTCAAGACAAAATTCCCGGATTGAACTTTAATAATAAACGAGTTCAAATTATTGCCGAATTAGAAGAACAACTAAGACACGGATTCAAGATTTATAGTAACCGTTTAATGAACGAAATGAATACGTTCATTTATTTGAATGGAAGACCTGACCACCAAAAAGGACATCACGACGATTTGATTATGTCTTTAGCAATGGCAATATATGTTGGTCAGAATTCATTCTCTAAGTTAGAGAGGGTAACTGAACAAACAAAAGTATTGTTGGACTCTTGGCAAGTGAATACAAACAATACTAATAAATCTATCTCACAATACCTAAATCCAGTACTTCCGTTGAATCCTGCGGATTCTATGAGACAAAATCAAATATCAAAGGAAGAATATATGAAACATTCATGGTTATTTGGAAAATGAGGTATTTATATAATTGAATACTTGATTAGAATTACGTTATGTCGGAAAAACAAACAGTTTGGCAACGATTATCACAAACCTTTGGTCCTAATTCATTATTAGGACAGGATTATCCTACGTATAAGTTTGATAAGCAAGAACTACTACGCACACAGGATAAAGCTGCCTACGAAAAAGAAAAATTACAAGCACAACAGACGTATTATTTGGCGTCTAATTGGGCTAAAATTGAAAACAACTTATATACCCAAGCTGTTTATTATGAACCAACAAGACTTGCTAGTTTCTATGATTATGAATCAATGGAGTATACTCCTGAGATATCTGCAGCGTTGGACATATATGCCGAAGAATCTACAACACCAGACCAAAATGGTTTCATGTTACAGATTTATTCTGAATCAAAAAGAATAAAAAGTATTTTAGCGGACTTATTCAACAATAAGTTGGATGTAAATACTAATTTACCGATGTGGACACGTAACACGTGTAAATTTGGTGATAACTTTGTTTATTTGAAGTTGGACCCTGAGAAGGGTGTTGTTGGTTGTTTCCAATTACCAAACATTTCAATTGAACGTGTTGAAGGTGGTATGTTGGGTGACAGACAACTCAACGCCACAACGTCAGATATTACCGAATCTAAACCAATGAAATTTAAGTGGAAAGATAAAAACATGGAGTTTAATTCATGGGAAATAGCTCACTTTAGATTATTGGGTGATGATAGAAAGTTACCATACGGTACTTCTATGTTAGAAAAAGCCAGACGTATTTGGAAACAATTATTATTATCAGAAGACGCGATGTTGATTTATCGTACATCGCGTGCACCTGAAAGAAGAGTATTCAAAGTCTTTGTTGGTAACATGGACGACCAAGATGTTGAACCATATGTACAAAGAGTTGCCAATAAGTTCAAAAGAGACCAAGTTGTTGATAACGCAACAGGAAACGTAGATTTGAGATTCAACCAAATGGCTGTTGACCAAGATTATTTTATTCCTGTTCGTGACCCAGCAGCACCAAGTCCAATTGAAACATTACCAGGTGCAACAAACTTATCTGAGATTGCCGATATTGAGTATATTCAAAAGAAGTTATTGACTGCACTTAGAGTACCAAAAACTTTCTTAGGTTTTGAAGAAGTTGTTGGTGATGGTAAAAATCTTTCATTACAGGATATAAGATTTGCAAGAACTATCAACAGAATTCAAAAGTCGATGATTCAAGAACTTAACAAAATTGCTATAATACATTTGTTTTTGTTAGGTTTTGAAGATGAGTTATCAAACTTTACTTTAGGTCTTTCAAACCCATCAACGCAGGCCGACTTGTTAAAAATTGACATTTGGAAAGAAAAAATCCAATTGTATAGAGATGCAGTTTCTGACCCTGGTAACGGAATTCAACCTGTATCATCTACATGGGCTAAGAAACATATTCTTGGTTTCTCTGATGAAGAAATTAGATTGGATTTACAACAACAAAGGATTGAAAAGGCAGTTTCAGCTGAATTACAAACAACAGCTGAGGTTATTAGAAAAACAGGTGTGTTTGACAATATTGACAAATTATATGGTGGTGGAGCATCAGGTACGACAACTCCTGATTCATCAACAATGGATGTTGGTGGTGACTTTGGTGGTGGTGGATTACCTGAACCATCAATAGAACCTGAAGCACCGTTGGGTGGTGAAGAAGCACCGCCAGCACCTGAAATAGGTGGTGCTCCTGAAATACCCGCACCTGAGGTACAACCTGAATCTCAAAAACTTGACTTGAATATATTAATTGAGAATGATTTAATCAAAGGTAAAAATTATTTAGATTTATCAAAAGGAAGTCAATCTTTGGGTGATATGGAAAAAGAATTGAGAAATATACTAAGGTCATAATATTTATAAAATAAAATACTATGACTTTAGGTAACATTATATCAAGAATCAATAAGAAATTAGTTGAGTCGTACACACAAGATTCAATTAAAAAAGAAATGAAAACATTCTCTAAATTAGTGTTGGAGAATAAAAGTTTTTCTAAAATTTATTCAATTTATTCTGATTTATCTCAAAATTTGGGATTATCTAAAGAAGACTCTATTGAGTATGTCAATGAAGGTGTAAGGATTATTAATTCACATAAAAATAACAATTTTACTGAAATTGATAAGTGGATTAAAAATGTTGTTTGTGAGAATGATTATTCTGATATTGATAACTTAGTATACAGTGCCGACTTAAAAAAAGTGGTTGATTCTAAAAAGAAATTATCTGAATCACTTCAAAAACAGAAAACAATTTTTGAAGGTGTTAGATTACCATTATCTACAATGGTACAGGTTGCAAACAAACAAATTGAATCATTCGTTGAAACTTTATCTGAAAGTGAAAGAAAAGAATTCGTTGAATTATTGTCTAAGGATGAAACAAGTTTGAATGAGGATTTCAATGGTCTTAAAGAAAAAACTATCGAGAAACTACAAGAGATGAAAAACACTGTTGAGGATTCTGAAGTTAAAAACAAAATTCAAGAAACTATCAATAAAGTAGAAAAAGAGGTTAGTGGTAGAATTGAGTTTGTAAAAATGAAACAATTATTGGAATCTTTATAATTGTTCCTTATCTTTTACTGATTGAATATATTGAGCTTTCTTTATTTGCTCACGTCTTATAACAGACTTCTTTTTGAATTCTTTACGTTCGATTAAAATGTTGTTCTGTTTGGTCTTTATAACTTTACCCTTTAATTCTTTTAGGGCTCTTTCAATTCCTTGAGGACCATGAACTTTTACTATCAACATATAATACAAATATCTAATAAATATAAAAAATATCTATACATTATATCAATATTCATATTTTTTTTGACAAAAGTAATTTTATTTAGTATATTTTCATTATAAAAAATAAACTTTCGGTGATAAAATGAATAATGAAGAAAGGTAAAACTACCAAATTAAATCTATATAAAGAAATAAAAACAAATTTTGGTACTGTAGATTCTAAAAACTTAAAATCAATTTTTATAAACATTCAGTCATGGGCTGAACCAACAGACGAATTTGATAATTGGAATCGAATCGTAAATAATCTAAGTAGAAAAGTAAAACATTCGGTACATAATAGAGCAAACAGAAATGTCTTTGACGACAAATTTATTGTGGATTTAGACCTCAGAACAAGTGGTATTATGTATGGAAAAAAATCATTTATGAATTTAGAAGTTAATTTATATCTAAAAAAAGAATTAGATTTCAAATCAACCACTCTAAAAAACGAAGTAAAAAATATTATCAGTTCAATTTATAAAGATTCTTTTTTAAACAACGAATATTTTAATTTCACCGCTTCTAAAAAAGATTCTGTATCAATATCGGTGTAAAGTATTTATTCATAATATTTATTTTTTAAAAGATATTATGAAAGATTTACGCATATTGAATCCATCAGAGGTTGGTAAGGGCATTTTGATTGAAATGGATGCGGGGTTTGTATCTCCACAACATGAGCTCAATCAGAAGATGCTCCAAGAACAAAAAACTCAATTGGACCACTCAAAGCCATTTGTGTTCTATGCTGTATTACAAAAACATGGTGTACCAAATAGAAATGGTAGAGTGTATCCTGAAAGGATTCTAAAGAGAGAAGCCGAAAAATACAAACAAATTATTAATAAAGGTTTATCAACTTCGGAACTTAATCACCCTGAATCATCATTGATTGATTTGGATAGAGTATCTCACATCATTGATGATGTATGGTGGGATAACAATATCCTTATGGGTAAACTAAGATTACTAACCTCACCAGGTTTTCATGAAAGAGGTATTGTTTCAACAAAAGGTGACATTGCAGCTAACCTAATGAGACAAGGTGTAACTATGGGTGTATCTTCACGTGGTGTAGGTTCTTTGAAAAAAGTTGGTGAACAAAACGAAGTACAAGATGATTTTGAATTAATTTGTTTTGATTTAGTGTCTTCACCATCAACACCAGGTGCATACCTTTTCTCAAATGTTGATGACCGTTCTAATTATGAAGAGAACTTAGATGAAGAAAAAATGATGAAAAATCAGGGAACAATTGACAAGTCTATTGACTTGATGAAAAAATTAACTGATTATTTAGGACACTAAAAAATTATTAATTATGGATGAAAAGTATTTTGTTGCAAAGGTAACTTATGATTTACCGGATGAGAACACAGGAAAGATTAAAAAAATCAGAGAAGAGAAACTTGTTATGGGTTACAACGTTACAGATGTTGAGGCCAAGGTAACTAAAAAATACCAAGGATTTCCACACGATTGGAGGATTACCGCTTGTGTTGAAAGTAAAATCGATGAAGTAATTGATTAATATTTGAACTACCATTTATAAAAGAATCTTGGGACACCCCAAGATTTTTTGTTTTAAAAACTATTTATAAATGAACTTTTTTTATCCGAGCACCATAAAATCAAATATTTTTTGGTGTTTGGATATATTTATAGGGTAATATAAATAACGCAAAATAATGTCTGAAAAGAAAAACATTGTTGAAGAAGCTTTAATCCAAATGAAAAATTTGGAATCTGTAGTTTCTGAAAATGCAAAAGGAATACTTGCTTCGACCATGAAGGAAGAAATCTCTCAGTTGGTAAAAGAATCTCTGTCTGAACAAGAAGATGAGGTTGAAACAGACGTTGATATGGAAATGGACTTGGAACCTGCGGGTGACGAAGAAATGGACATGGATACTGATAATGAGGATGAAATTGAAATGGACATGGATATGGACATGGATATAGATTCTGAAGAACCCATCGACTTGACAGGTGCGTCAGACGAGGAAATCTTAAAAATCTTTAAAAAGATGAGCGATGAAGACGGGGTAATTGTTACACAGGATGATGAAGAAGTTCATATTACTGATAACGATGAAGACGTTGAGTATATTGTTCAACTTGGTGAGGCTGAAGAAGAAATGGAGATGGAAATGGACGAAGATGCTGATTTAGATGCTATCATGGATGAATTATTCGCTGATGGTGGTGTTGAATCAGATGAAGTTGAAGACGTTGAAATGGATTTTGAAGATGAAGACATGGAAGATTCTGAGGAAGACGAAGAGCTTGTTTTCGAAATTGAGTTTGATGAAGAGGACATGGACGAAGAATGGTCTGAAGGTTCAGACATGGTCTATGAACTTGAAATGGACGAAGAGGACGAAATGGAAGAAGGTGATGAATCATATTCACCTGAAAAAGTTGAAGAGGGAAAAATGACTATCAAACCAAAGGGTATGACAGGAAAAGGACCTAAGTTTTCATATAAAAAAGAAGTTAAGGAAACTTTACCACCAGGTGCTGGTGAAAAATTTGACAATGATGAGCTTGAAGAAGGTGAAGAAATGATGGAACGTGGAGGTAAGAAAGGTGACATCAAAGGAACACTTAAAAAAGACGGTCATCATGGTAAAGGACCTAAGAGACGTGAAACGGCTAAAGAAGAAGGTGATATCGATTACACAGAAACTAAAGAAGCTGCACGTACTTATGGTTTTGGTTCTAAAAAAGGTCGTGGTCACAGAAAAGCGGTAACTCCAAATAGAAATCATGTGTATGAAAACACTAAATTGAAAGAGGAGATTTCCAAATTAAGTGAGAAAAATGAAGAATACCGTAAAGCACTAAACATCTTCAGAGAAAAACTACAAGAAGTTGCGGTTTTCAATTCTAACTTGGCGTATGCTACTAGATTATTCACAGAGCATTCTACAACTAAGAAAGAGAAAATCAACATCTTGAGAAGATTTGATGATGCTGAGTCAATGAAAGAGTCAAAAAACCTCTACAAACAAATTAAAGAAGAGTTGTCAGGAACAACTGATGTTGTAACAGAATCTGTTGAAAAGATTGTGGATAAAGCACCAGTCTCTGGTTCAGCTCAAAGTTTGATTGAATCAAAAACTTATGAGAATCCTCAGTTCTTAAGAATGAAGGACCTCATGAACAAAATAACAATAAAATAAAAATTAAAAACAAAACTATACTAAAATGGGAGCATTATTAGAAAGCGGTCTTGTTGGTAACATCGGTCTTAAGCACTTGAAAGTTATTAAAGAAGACACAATCAACAAATGGGATAAATTAGGTTTCTTAGAGGGACTTAGAGGTCACATGAAAGAGAACGTTGCACAGTTGTATGAAAACCAAGCATCGCACCTCATCAACGAAGCGTCAGCTTCAAATGACTCTGGTTCTTTTGAAACAGTTGTATTCCCAATCGTGAGAAGAGTATTCTCTAAATTATTGGCAAACGATATCGTTTCTGTACAAGCTATGAACTTACCAATCGGTAAATTGTTCTACTTTGTACCTCAAATTCAAGGTTATTCAGGTGGAACTGCAAATTATTCAGGTGTACACTATGCACCAGTAGGTTCTCCTGGTAACTACCCTGGTTCACCAAACGCAGGTTACACTTCAGGTACACCATTCAACAAGAACTTGTATGACTTGTTCTATGAAGGTTCAACTCCTGATTTGGAACCAGCAGGTTTGTTCGACTATTCAAAAGGTCAGTGGACAGCTGTAACTGTTGCGGCAACTTCAGTGGCTTGGGATAATGGTAACTTGGTTGCTTCAGCATACACTTCAGATACATACAGAAAAGTATTGATTGCTATCTCTGGTTTCTCAAGTGCAGGTCAAGGTAAATTGATTGGTCCTGATGGAAACATTCAAGATACAGAATCATTCTTGGCTGGTTTGAAAATTCTTGGTAACGCACAAAACAACACTACTTCAGGTAACACAGCTAACCCTTATTTATACAGAGTTGTAACTCAGAAATATGGTAAGGGTATCGTTCAATACGGTTCACAAGCATCTTACACTCCATTCGCAGGTGCAAATACAAACTACTATGATGATATTTGTACTGCTGATGGTGTAATGTACTTGGAAGTTGATTTACAAGTTCCATGTGCTGTTGGAGCGGATTCACTTGATGGTTATTCAGGTAGCACATTCGCATCAACTGCTGGCGACAGTGCATCAGCTAACGCTGAAGTAACATTCAACGTATTGTATAGAATTTACGATACATTAGAATTTGAAGACCAAATTGGTGAAGTTTCTTTCGACCTTCAGTCAGTAACTGTATCTGTTACAGAAAGAAAACTTAGAGCACAATGGTCTCCTGAGTTAGCTCAAGACGTTGCAGCGTTCCATAACATTGACGCTGAAGCTGAATTGACAGCATTGTTGTCAGAGCAAATCGCAGCGGAGATTGACCGTGAAATCCTAAGAGACTTGAGACAAGGCGCAGCTTGGTCTTTGAGATGGGATTACAACGGATGGAAGAGATTAGGTTCAAATGCAGTACCTTACACACAAAAGGACTGGAACCAAACTCTTATCACTGCAATCAACCAAATTTCAGCACAAATCCACAAATCAACATTGAGAGGTGGAGCTAACTGGATTGTTGTATCTTCTGAAATCAGTGCAATTTTTGACGACTTGGAGTACTTCCACGTTTCAAACGCAGCACCAGACCAAGACCAATACAACATGGGTATTGAAAGAGTTGGTACTTTGAGCGGTAGATATCAAGTGTATAGAGACCCTTACTTCCCACCAAACACTGTATTGATGGGTCACAAAGGTACGTCTTTACTTGACACTGGTTACATTTACGCACCATATGTACCTCTTCAGTTGACTCCAACTATGTATAACCCATTCAACTTCACCCCAATCAAGGGTATCATGACAAGATACGCTAAGAAGATGGTGAACAACCGTTTCTACGGTAAAATCACAGTTGATGGTGTTAGAACATTCGACTTGAACGAGTTGAGATAATCTTCACTTACGTGATAACCATAAGGGGACCATTTGGTCCCCTTTTTTTATTTCCTAATGACACGTAATGACTTAGACAGTACTTCGTTCTCTTCTAACGTAAAAAGTCCGTAAGAAATGGATTTTTGAATTGCCAACTGTAAAACATAATTTGCTTGGTTCTTATCCATACCATCAATGAATGACTCTAAATCATCTTCTGTCTTGTAATTGATGGTATCAAATAATGTCCCTAAATAGATTTCATTTTCATCTTCCATAGTATTTATAATAATAAGAAAAATGGACAATAGACTCAAGAATATAATTGCCGAAGATTTGGCTGTTTGGTTTGGTAAAAAGAAAAAACCAAAAGGTAGTAAACAACCTAAAGGTCCTTGGGTAAATATTTGTCGTAAGGTTGATGGGAAACACCCACCATGTGGTAGAAAATCCGCTGAAGATGGTGCGTACCCAAAATGTAGAGCCGCGGGTGTTGCAGGTAAAATGTCAGATTCTCAAAAGAAAGCTGCGTGTAGACAAAAAAGAGCTGCCGAGAAAAAAGACACTCAAACAGGTAAGGGTCAAAAACCTGTTATGACATCTTATAAAACAAAGAAAGAGTCTATCAGAGATATTATTCAAAAAGTAATTAGGGAGTCGATTCAGAAGAATCACTAACTGTTACGTGATGTGATATTTCATCACAGTGTGTTTTTGTACAAGTAACTTGTTTTGTAACATATAAGGTATCCCTTACAATCTTTTCTTTATATACAATCTTCTCAACAGTATCCGATTTACCAATAACATCTTTCTCATTTGATATGGTTGGAGTGTAGGTAGTATAACCAATAAAGATTGATATACATAACAACGGTATTCCTATGAACAAAACTGAACCTGTCCAAAATATAGATTTAAACTTATTCATGGATATTCTTAATTATTGATTGTAGTGAATGTTTGACATTTGAAATCATTTCGTTTTCAAATATATCTCTTCGTTTCTCAACCTCTTCATTGAATAAATCAACTAATTTTGTGTTAGCCTTTTCATCCAAAAAAATAGTGTAAGAGTATGTATGGTTGATAATATTTACAGACCTACCTTGAATAATAACGTAAATTTGTTTTTCATCATTCCGAATGTAACGCTTGTTTGAGATAGGACTTAAAAGTAAAATAGAACTTTGGGATTCCAAAAGTTTTTTACAAATTCTCATACAATCATTCTCATATTGAGACTTTTCTTCAGTAATGGATAATTTCCTGTGAAGACGAATGTACGTTTTTTGAATCAAACGTTTGAACTGATGTAATGTATTGTTTGACATATTTGTCCGTGTTATTAGGATACAAATATACGACTTCTATTCAATAAAACAAATTAACAATACGGTGCTGAACATCTTTTTTTACCGTCCAAACCGGGTTGTTCACCTTTGCAGACCTGGACAGCATAACCGTTAGCGTAAGCTGAAGGATAAACATCATACTTAGCTTTTGCCGCGGATTTACCTCTCGCACAAAGCTTTGTACCTGTTTTCTTTTTACCTTCTTCGACCATATCAATATTCATTGATAAATCTTCATTACCTCTTTTTGTTTCATTCATCATGAAATCAAAAACTTGGTCTAAATTGTTTTTGGCTTCTGCAATATGGTCTTGTGCCCAATCGTGACCATTGTCTAAAATACCGTCAACCATCTCAGGGTCTAATTCTAATAATAAGTCACATTGTCTTCTCATTTGCTCTAAATTAGAAAAGAACATATATCTATCAGTTTTTTGTTCTGATAAAACTTTATTTATAAGTTTAGTTAACTCAGATTCTGTAAGTTTGATTACCTTTTTCATTTCTTATTTACGATTTCAAATTGTATTTGTCTCTTATAAGTATCTTTCTGTCCACTAGTTGACACACGAATGTCAATAAAATATTCATTAGGTATTTTGTCTCTTGTGTCGAAGATAAAATAATACTCATTAGGAGTCCTGTTTAATTCTGTCCAATCTTGTACTTGAACCTCAGTTGTTCCTTCTTTTACATAGACTCTATAATCAGCTTGTATTCTATATAATGGTTGACGACTAGTATACGCCTTTTTGATATTTACTGAAACCTTTCTAATGTCAGTGTTCAAAATTTTCTCATTCTGATTGATACCTGAAGCATCGAAACCGTATAAAGCTGGTTCCTTAGATTGAGTTCCAATTATATACAAATTAGTGTATGGTTGTAAAATAACTTCATTTGTTATGTTGGCTAATGTAACCCCATTCAAAACAATACTTGACCATATATCATAGAACATACATGGTGTTGTGTATCCATTGATTGGCGGTACTGAAACTTCATAGACACCCTTTGCTCTACGACAACTAGATAAGTTAGAGAATACTGTTGTTCCGTTATTATCTTGTATGTTTACAACAGGGTTTGAATCTAAGTTTACAAAATCACCATTCTCGTAAACATATAGGTATAATTTGTTTGTTCTGTTTTCGACAAAAAGGTTTCTATCATCATCAATCAAATCATCATAGGTTGTCTCTAAGTAAGGTTCATAGAACGTTTGTGTGTGACGGGTAAAGAAACCAACAGAGTAGTTCTCTGTGAGTCCTGTGATGTTCTCCAATTGGGGTAGATATGCAATTCCCCATCCTACGTTACCACTTGTTGCTCCTGTGAGGATATCGTTGATTTCATTGGTCATATCAAATTCGATGTTTTCATCACCGAATTCGAAATGTTGTGTATCAACAATGGTAAGACCTGTGTAGTTTAGTCCTGAGATGGCGTTTGAGTTTGTATTATCATATATTCCGTTTTGTGACCATCCACTAAGTGTGGTTGCCTGATAATAGTTTGAAGGTCTTGTTGAGAATGCTTTATCATTGAAAGGACTCGTTGGTGAACTCTGACCGAATGATGAGTTCTGTGTGGTTTGGAAATCGTAGAAATCATAACCAACACCTTCGTCCCAACTTTGAGCGTTTCCTGTTGTACCTGAAACTTTTGGTATTCTAAATAATACCAAATCAAAACTTGTCGCTCTTCTTCTACCGTCTGAGGTAAATGTATTTAGAAGTTCTGTTTCAGCAAACGCTGAAGTGTTCGTCATATTCAACACGTGTGTCATTGATGGTGTACAACCTGTTGAAATTTCACCTGTGGCTAATTGAGTTTGTAATTGTGTGAGGTCGATATCAAAGATGAATCTTGAAAAACCACTTGATGCTAATGTATCTTGTGCACTTCCGAAATATAACTCAGTCACAGGGTTTCTACCTGTGTTTGTGTATGAGTTATAAATGATAGTATTGTTCCTACTAAAATATGACTTATGAACTGACATTTACCTTTTTTTATATAAATATCAATTCAAACGAATATTTTTGTTTAATATGGATTGATATGCTTGGGCGAACACAGCATCGATGTCTTCTTTGGATGGAGCACTACCAAAACACTTAGGATTTGGGGATTCATTATGGTAATCGTGACTGTGTGAAAACAGGTATTGAATCATCAAATTCAATAACTGTAACAACTCTTCACCCCTTACCATAGAAGAAGTATTTGGTTCAATTAGAGATTCAATCATATCTTGAGAAATACCATAGATAGAATTATCTAAGATAATCTCTTGTTTACCAGGTATCTTACTGTCGTGAGACAATAAATAAATTTTATCCGCACCCTCTAAAATAACACTTTGTTTTTGACCAATAACCTGCAAGTTTTGTTTTTCTTGAACAATGACTGTTTTCTCAAGACCAACTCTTCCTGGTGATGACATCAAGAAATTACCATATTGTTTTTGTCCTTGACTAAACTTTACTGCTTTGTTGAAACGAGATAAATTCCTTCTTGCTGTAGGAATAGTAAGTAAGTCAATGTTTAGACTTAGAGTTGATGAGTTTGATGTCAACACCATAACTTTATAGTTGTTTGATGTTGGTCTGACATACAATGGGAAATATTCATTCTCCCACCCACCTTTTGTTGCCAAATCAGGTCCGTTAGGTATTTTACCGGCATTTACCCCTTTGATAAATTCATTGATAAAATTAATGGCGTTGTCCATAGACAAATCATTGAAGTTACTTTCGTACTCCCTAATCTTGTTGGGGTATGGGTCATTTGGTAAACCAAAAGAATTTGTTAGAATTCTATCATTAGGTAATAATGTATATAACACAACATTACCACTAAAAACATTTTCGTTATTTTCGGGGTTATAAATTTGCCACTCGATTAGTTTTTTTACAAGTCTAACATCTGTTTTTGTGGTTATAATATCTGTTGGTGTTGCAGGAACAATTCTCTGTTTGAATTGTGATACCTGAACAAAGGCTCTTTTTGGATATTGGATAGGTAGAGAATTTCTCTCAAGTCTCTCTGTTTTACCAGCTCTAACTAATACCGTATCCTCCCCTTTTTCTTTATCTGTTTTGATAATAACATCGGCAGTTCCTCTACCTAATAATGCATTATCCCCTGGTTCGGGAAATATACCTTTAGTTTCAGCGGGTATAGTTCCATTGATATTTCTAATAGGTAGGGATTGTTTTATTCTTGGACCTAAACCTGTAAGTGCTTTGGCGGGTTCTATTTGTTCGAATGGTGTCTGTACGGGACTTGAGAACGTTCCCTGTATGTAATATATGTCCTGATATTGATTGTTATCATTAGCATACATTATCTGTACTAATTCACCAACTTTAGGTACTTGATATAAAAAGTATGGTAATAATGGATAGACAACGAAGGGGTCATTTTCAGACCATTTTTTCACATTATCACCTGATTTTTTTACAGTAGTATTTGGTACTGATAATTCGATATCCTGTTGGTTTTTGATAATGATTTCGGCACGAATTCTACCGAGCATCAAAGGGTCAAGGTTATCTATAACCTTACCATAATAGAGATTTCTTCTAGATGCGTCTTGTAAACCTTTAGCCATTAGTCTTTATGTCTTTTATCGTATTCTTTTAGAATTGTGTTGTAATATTTTTCAACCAAATCAATATTATGGGTCATCTTTATGATAAGGTCTTTTAGTATTTCAAATTCTTTTGAAAGAACATCCATATTTTCAACCAATTCTTTATTTGATGCATCGGGTAAACTCTGTAGTAAATTCTCAATCGTATCTAATTCTTCTTTTGTCATGTTTACATCTTTTTTCCTACGAGTTTTATTGGTGGTAATGTCATTGCCGGTGTAATTGGTGTTGGTGGTAATGCAAATTCCACTTTACCATTTTCATCTTCTTCTTTTTGGAAACCAGTTATTCTTTGTATTTCGGCTAAAACACCTTTGTTTACTGTACCGTCAGGGTTTGGTCCTGTATTTATACCAGCCTTTTGTAATTCCTGAATTACATTTATAGATGCTCTTGTTGTTGAGAATCCTGGTAATGTTGGTGCTAATAATAGTGCTGGATATGGTAATTGTTTTTTACCTGCAGCAACATTTTGAGTTGCAGCAAAAACAAGTAATATATTATCAATTACATTTTTACATTTTCTATAATCATCAATCAATAACCCAACTTGTTGTGCTAAAACTAATAATCGGTATATCATTGAATATCGTGCCTTTTTAGATTCATTTACAATATCAAGGATAATACTACTTACTAAATTCAACAAGTCTTTTTTGATAATATTAAAAAGAGTTTCAATAAAAAGTGCGGCAATCCTTGATGTTATATTGATAATCATTTTTTTATAATGTCTCATAAAATCATTTAGGTCATTGATATCATCAATTGCATTTTTTTGTAATGATTTACCCATTACTAATAATGGTAATAATAATTTAGGACCTAAAATTGAGATTGTAATTGCTAATGGATAATTTTTTAAAAAATCTTTGGTTATGTTGTGTCTTAACTCTAATGTTGGATATTCTATTTCCCATTGAGATACAATTGAGTCTACGACGCCATCCATTACATCTTCTTCATAACTATTAATATTTCCATCAGGGAGTACATCAAGTAAATAAAGTTGATTGAAAACATTTTGAGTATCTAAAGGTAACTTAACATTTCCACAATCTTCAAATTCAACAACACCAAGTTTTACGTTTGATATAAAATTATCTATTTCACGTAAATCTTGGTCAGTCATTTCAAAAAAAGTATCATCAATACCGTCAAGTTCTGATACTTTAGAAGTTCCAGCGACATCAATTTCGGCTCTATTATCAAAACACAAACCAAGTATTCTGGTTAGAATTTGGAAAAATTTACCATTTACTGCAAGTTGGTCTGTACCAATAACCAATTCAATATCTAACAATCCCGTTAATATATTTGCTAATTGAGCTGCAAAATTTCTTAAATCTAAAAGATTTATTGTTTTATAATAGTCAGTTAAAAATTCTGTAACTAAATTTTCACCATTTTGTCTGTCTCTAACACTCACTTTATAAAATTCACCAGTGTTACCAAAATTATCTACAGTCACATAGGTAATATCAAAAAGAGGTTGACCTGATTTACCTAAATAATCCGAATTATATGATTGTGAAAATGGTACATTTAAGTTTTGTAATCTATTGTACAGTTGTCTATTCATTGAATATGGTGTAGTACCAACAGAAGTGTCTTGACTCTCATAAAGACCAATTGAACCTTGTTCACTCGGTGATGTTTTTAGTCTTTTAGCAGGGTCAACAGCGGATACTTTAATATAAATGTCACCAGAATTGTATTTTTGTTCTTGACTACATCCTAACGCACTAATAACCTCTTTCTCAACCAAATTTTTTAATTTTGGTTGTATTTCTAATAAAGTTTGATTGAATTTTCTCTTAAGATAGTTTGTATTATCATTTCCTGAACCTGAACTAATAAATTGTAACTCTAAAAGTTCTTCAAGTTGATTCTTTACCTCTCTTTGATACCTTTTCTTTTTTTGAACTAAACTTTCTTCTGTTGTAGATGTTTTAGACCTTGATTGTTCTAAACTATCACCTGCACGACGTTTTCTTTCCTTGATTTCATCAGAAACTTCTTTGTAAGTTTTGGTTGCTTGGATTTTCTCCTTCGCTTCCTGATAGGAAAATTTTAAGTCGTCCTGTGGCATAGTTATTTCGTAGTATAGATATCATCGTCAGAAATATCTTTTTCCATCAAGCTCTGTATCATATCAGTATCTAAATCCGATATAGTAAAACTCTCAGTTTGATTTGCTGATTTTTCCCAAATACTGGCTTGTAGTTTAGATAAAGAAAGTTTCTTTTCAACAACATCGTTTATTATCTTTTGTTGTTTTTCAATAACAGGTCCAATTACTGTCATATCTTCAGGGTCTTTCATCATAGTCAACATTTTGTTTTGAATACGTATTGCAGTATTTCTTTGTTCAACTAATTCGTTATAAATTTCCTGCATCAATGACAACATTGATTCTTTTGTGAGGTTAATCTGTTTTTTTTGAGGTCTTGGCATACCAATAAATAGTTGTTATTGTTTTTTACTCTTTGAAACCTTCTTGGATGATAAAATACAATTTTTTATATCTTCTCATACTAGTTCTAATTTCTTTTGTACTTAGGTTAGTCATCTCCCTCAATGTTAGGAGAACTATGTTTTTATTAAACTTATTATTATCCGCACCAATGAATACCTTATTATAATTTTCAAATAAATCTATTAATGCATATCCTAATTTAGTTTCATTATCATTCATATTCTCAGTATCTAAGAACAACTTTAATTCATCAAGGTATTTCCGTATCACCAATTCACTATCAAATTTTTCTTCATCAATAAAATAAATCATATCAGGTCTTTCTTCTAAGCTAGTTGAAATATCTTCATATGATATTTTACGATTGATATCTTTTTGGTCCTTAATGATTTGACCCATCAAATAGTTTTTACATATTGTACCAAAATATGAATAAGCTTTCTTATTTTTATCAGGCCTAAACTTATCTATTTTAGTCATTAAGAAAGAATGTGTATCAGTATGAATTTCAAAAAAATCCATATCTTTTCTATACAACTTATACCTACGTATGATAGACGAAATCATCTTATCAAGTGGATGACGTAGGTATTCGTTATATATTTTATTCTTTTCTTCAAATGTGTCCGCAACTAAGTAACGTCTAACCGCAGCTTCTTCCCTTTCAGCGAAATAATTTTCGTTGACGGTTTTCCTACCTCGTTTACGTTCAACAGTTGAACCTGACACTTCCAAGGACATCAAATCTCATTTTCTTGGAAGTTTATGTTTCTTTGTTCAGTGAAGAAGTATTCTTTTTTTGCGGACTCAACCCAAAACTTTACTTCATTTTCAGATAAAATTGAGTCACCAAATTTATGATTCCAGAAAATAGAACCTTCCCTCATATTCAAGTGTTTATAACCAATTTTAGGTATTGTCATTATTTGAACTGAGTTATAAGTCATTCTTAATAAGAATTCATAAACAAATGTTAATTTGAAATTACTCTTAAACATTCCAAAATCAGTGAATGACTCTTTTAGCATAACCATACCTGAAGTTTGGAAGTTTTGATAATCGTGTAGTGTTTCATTGGTTAGGAATCCCATTTCTTGACTAAAGTTAGCTGCGAAAGTGGCTTCATTAGTAAATCCTGCAAAAGTATTTTTATCATCAACATCAACAACGATTGGTAAAAACGCCTGAATTTCAGGATATGCATCCATATAGATTTTCACATTTTTGAACCAAATTGAAGCGTATTCGTCATCAATTTCATAAAAAGAAATCCATTTACCTGAAGAGCTTTCAACACCTAAATTAATTTGTGATGAATAATTTGGTTCACCTTCAAATAACACCAATTTAGTATTTATTGAACCAAAATCATAGTTATTTAGTATTGAGATTAAGTTTTCTTCTTTTGTGTGAACAATAACCAATTCTTTTGGTAAAATAGATTGGTTATTAAGTGCTTTGATACATTTATCAAAATATTCTGTAAAATCTTTTACCGTAGAGTTTTTGATTGGTAAAATTACTGATAAGTCTAAAAATTCTTGTGTCATAATTATAATGTTTCAATTGATTCTAATTGTTGTTTAAGGTGAGAAACTCTCGAACCGATAATATTTGTAAATGTTGATGTAACCATAAACTCAAACTTACTTTTGTCTTGATATTTGGTTGTTGTCGCCATGTTACTATATAATTCATCTGAAATGTTATCCTCTAACCAATTTTGTAAAAATTCTGCAATCAAATCAACGATTACATTCTTATTGTGTACCCAAATACCATTTTCTTCATTCAACCAAACTGGTTTTAGGTTTGGTGTCATACCCAGTACTGGTACTCCTGTTATCATAGATTCTAATGGGAACGTACCAAAACTTGAATGTTCGTCAACCCAAACAGAGGCACAACATTCTTTGAGTGCATTTGCAAATTGTAGTTCACTTAGACCTCTCATATCTCTAAATGTTACCCATCTAAATTGAGGGTATTTTAGATAAAACTTTTTGATAATATTAACAGTATCTCTCTGTTCTCTACTATGGACGGCAATTACTGGTTTTGGTGGTTTTTCTGCCTTTGAAAAACAATCAGATATAATTGGTTCAATTACATCCCAAGTTTGATTTTTCATTATAGATGAAATCTCATTTTTAGATTCTTCTGATGTTGTGATTGCTCTAATAAAACCTAATGAATTCCATGATTGACCTGCTTGTAAGGTATCAACAATTTGGTCATAAGCTTGTGCAATAACAATTTTACCACATGGTAGGTTTTTTATTTGTTCCATAATAAAACCGTAAATTTCAGGGATTAAAATAAAATCTTCAGGAGAAATCTCTAAGTTTCTATTTTCAATACTCTGATGTGGTATCTCAGACATATATTCGGGACCTAACCATTCAGAAACTCCTGTGTAATCATTCTTTTCTGTTAGCATTATTGAATTAAATCCGTTTCTTTTTAATGTCAAAGCCATTTGATAAATGTATCTGACAGATGCCTTAGCATTACCTTTAGTATCTTGAACTAAAAAATATAACCTTGAGTTTTTATTTTCTAAATTCTCAATACTTGTTTTTATTTTTGAAAGTTGTTCTTGTTCCATATTATAATTTCTTGATTATTTTTTTATGTAATAGTGTGTTAAATGCCAATTTAAATGGGAGTGTCGTTTGATTATGTTTACCTATCATTTCATCCATTTCTTCTCTCTCAGACATAACGACTTCAAGTAACATTTTTACTATTTCCCATTTCATTACATTAATTTGTATTGAATCATCAGATTCTTTTTCATCCACTTCACTTTTAGTGTTAGGTATATTACACGCAGAATCTACTTCGTCTAAATCAATATAATAAAATTCTCCTAAAATATTTAACATAATTTTTCTATAATTTCGTTTAGTTCTTTTATTTCCTTTATTGAGATTTTACTATCAATTTCAGTGTTATAGGGTGCCTCAAATTTTATCTTTTCTAATTTGGTGTCTTCTAATAATAGGGTTGGGTTTGCAGTAAGTAAAATGTCTAATTCAGATAAAACCTGATTTTTTGTTGATATGTTATAAAACATAATCTTCTCAATTAGACAACCAAACTTAGACAAGAAGAATAATGTTGCTGGTTTTGATTTACCAATTTCATCTGAAATTAGTATGATTTCGTGTTTTTCTCTATTATTAACATAGAAATCATTTAAGTCGTTGAATGTAAACGTTTCAGTGGAACCTGCGTGTCCAAAAATTTGCATAGCAAACTCAACGTACAAAAAGTTATAAATCTCATCATCGTCTTTAAATTTGAAATGTTTGGTTAGTTCTAAACTATCAATAGGTTCAACAACACTTCTTTCAAAGTCATCATTTTCATCTTTTAGAATATCGTCTATTAAAAATTTCCTATAGGTCTGTTCAATTTTACCCATAGTATCTCTAAGAACACCATTTATTTCAATACCGATTTTCATTCTTCGTATCTCTTTAATATTTTACTAATAATTGGGTTTCTAACAATATCACCATCTTCAAACTCAAAAACACCAATATCTTCTATATCTCTAAACTTTTCCATAGCATCCCATAAACCACTATGTGTTTTATCTTTGTATCTGTCAGTCTGCTCTAAATCTCCTGATATGAAGAATTTACTATTGAATCCAATTCTTGTCATAAGAAGTTTCATTTGTTTTGGAGTACAATTCTGAGCCTCTTCAAAAATTAGAATTGAGTTGTCAATGTTCATACCTCTCATATATGCAAGTGCAAACACTTCGACAATTTCTAATTCTTTTAATTTTTCACGAGATTCTTTTCCAATAATTTTGTTTAGTAGATAGTACGATGGAAAAATATATGGGTCCAATTTCTCTTCAACATTACCTGGTAATGCCCCCAATTTTTCCTCAGCTTCAACTGCTGGTCGTACAATAATTAATTTTTCATATTGATTGTTTGGGTCGGCTAATAAGTCAACCGCACATTTCATTGCAATATAACTTTTACCAACACCTGCAGGACCTGAACAAATTGTTATTTGACTACTTTCTAATGTCCTGTAATATTTTTCTTGGTTTTTTGATAAGAATTTTTCTTTTGTTTTTCTTTTTATAACTTGTGAGATAAGTTCTTTTTTTGTCCTAGGTTGTAAAACTTCACCAATAGTTGGTGTCGGATTAGGTTTTCTTCTACTCATTTATTGAATGATTATTTTTAGTTATTATAGGT
>Ga0222713_10000643_pt1 | contig 39371 bp, 34 predicted proteins | sample C33_649DmetaG_FD_165061 | JGI IMG/M metagenome (GOLD analysis project Ga0222713, IMG submission 165061) | Estuarine water microbial communities from San Francisco Bay, California, United States - C33_649D | ecosystem: Environmental > Aquatic > Marine > Unclassified | place: USA: California... | reverse complement strand
CCGTGCTTCCCAACGCACCTTCTGACGCTCGGTCTCGGTTGCAGCCGGATTAAGGCCGACCACACGCACGCCGTAAGCAGGACTTTCGGCGCCCAGTGCCCGAGACATCGAGATCAATGCGGCATTGGCCATGCTGCCGGCAATGTAATCGGCACGCGGACGCTCACCCGAGGCGCCGATCACATTAATGATCACCCCCGAGCGCCGTTCACACATGGCGGTATAAATCTCGCGGGCCATATTGAGAAAACCAAACAGCTTCAACGACCACGAAGCCTGCAGCGCCGCATCGTCAATCTTGGCGAGGGAACCCTGCGGGATCGAACCGGCGTTATTGACCAGAATGTCTACAGACTTGAGCGCACGCGCCAAGCGGGTTGCTTCAGCAGACACCGACAGATCGACTGCATGGCAGGTCACTTCGACCTTGTGCACGGCCAATATGGCCTGCCGGGCGGCGTCAAGATTCTCCTGCTTGCGCGACACCAGATGCAGGTTGCAGCCTTCCTCCGCCAGCAGTTTCGCGGCACCGAGACCGATCCCGCGCGAACCGCCGGTAATCAGCGCGGTTTTGCCCCTGATACGAAGATCCATGAATCAGTTGCCTTTCTTCAGAAGCCCGAGATCATCAAGTGTGCTGCGCATTTGCACGTCCAGTTCATCCCAGTATTTACGCGTATCACGGCTGTTGGTGTAATTCGGCTCCCACTCATTCTTGTCAAGATGCGCACGCCAGCCGGGATCTTTGTCGAGAGTCGCAAAGAACTGCTCCCAATAAGCCAGCTGATTCGCCGGAACGGTCTTGCCGGTGATCAGGCCGCGGTAATTCGAGAATGTCGCGTTGCCACCCTGCTCCCTGAACGTCGGCACGTCCGCAAACACTCCACCCACACGCTTGGGCGACGTGATGCCGATTACACGAACCGTACCGGCCTTCAGGTGCGACACCGACGAAGAAGCGCTGGCCGACACGAAGTCGACGTGCCCGCCAAGCGCCGCGGTAATGGCCTTGCCGGCAGAATCAAACACCACGGCGCGCACTTTCTTGATGTCGATGCCGGCCGCCTTGAACACCAGCCCGGCAGCGATGTGATTGGCGCCACCCGCAACCGATGAAAACGCAACACTCAGCGAAGCCGGATTCTTTTTCAGCCGCTCCAGCAGATCCTGACCGCTCTTGATTGGTGATTCCTTGCGCACCACAAACACCACATATTCATCGTAGAGCAGACTCACCGGCGTGAAATCCCGGTAACTGAATGTCGAGGTTCCCGTCAGATGCCCCACCGACAGGTTCAGATTGGCCATCATCAGGTAATGGCCGTCGCCGGCGTGCTGGTTCAGATAACTCCAGGCAATCGTATTGCCGCCACCCGGCTTGTTCATCACATTCATCGGCACATCGAGCAGGCGTTTTTCCTGCGCGACCTGGGAGATCAGGCGCAGCATCAAGTCATTGCTGTTGCCCGCCGCGGAACCGACGATCAGCTCGACCGGGCGTTGCGGCTTCCAGGGCGTCTGCGCCCCGGCGCCGGCAGCAGCCAGCACTAGAACAACGGCAATGATGGAACGGAAAACAGAAAAGAATCGGTGCTCACAAACAGGGCTGACCATCTTTTATCCTTTTTTTTGATCCACAAGCACGGGTCCGGTGCTTCGGGCCCGCGTCTCCTCAAAAAACCTGCCCGGCGAACCAACGGTTCAGTCGAAGCTGTAAAGCCTCTCCGGATTGTCCACCAGTATCTTTTTGCGCATCGCTTCGTCATCGCAGAACTTCGCGAACAGGTCGACCAGTTCGCCGTCGTTGGGCATGATCTTGACGTTGGGATGGGGAAAATCCGTGCCCCACAGAATGCGATCCGGGGCCGCGGCAATGAGTTCGCGCACAAAAGGTTCGGCATCATGGAAAGGTTTGCCCGCGGATGAAATACGCTCCGGACCGCTGACCTTGGTCCAGGCCAGTGGATTGCGCATCAGGTCGAGCATCTGCAGGAAGGCATCCTGCTTGACGCCGAGCTTCGCTTCCGGACGACCCATGTGATCGACGATGAAGGGAATTTTCAGACCGTCCAGAAAACTGCGGTACTGGCGGATGTCCTGGGCATCGAGATGCAGCTGCAGATGCCAGCCGAAGGGCGTGATGCGCTCGATCACCGCATTGACCGCAGTCATGTCCGGCGCGCCGCCGAGATGGGCGACAAAATTGATGCGTGCGCCGCGAACACCGCCGGCATGCAGGCCTTCCAGTTCCTTTTCACTGACGTCGGGCTTGACCATCGCCACGCCGCGCCAGGCGCCGTTCGAATGCGCCAGCGCATCCATCATCGCGCTGTTGTCGGTGCCGTGGCAGCTCGCCTGGACAATGACCGCACGCGAAAAACCCAGTTGCTTATGCAGCGCCGCCAACCGTTCGCGCCCGGCATCTTCCGGGGTATAGCTGCGCTTGGCGGCATAGGGGAACTTCGCTGCCGGGCCGAATACATGGCAATGCCCGTCACAGGCATTCGGCGGCGGCGTGTAGTGCGGCTTGACCGGGTTCGGATCGGGGGCGAGGATTTTTTTGGGTTCGTGTGTTCCGGCAGTGCTCATAGTCTGGGGATCCGCGCCTTGTCGATGAGGGCATTCCATTTGGCAATCTCTTCAGTGACGTTCTTGCGCATGCCCTCGGGGGTATTGAGATTCGGTTCAACGCCAAGTTCCTGGAAGCGCTGTTTCACCTGCGGTGAATTGACCGCGTCGTGCACTTCCCGGTTCAGCCGGTCAACCAGCGCTCGCGGCGTTTTCGCGGCCACGCCGATGCCGTTCCACGACATCACCTCGTAACCCGGCAGACCGCTTTCATTGAGCGTCGGCACATCCGGCAGCGGCGCAAAACGGTTTTTTGACGACACCGCAATGACACGCAGCGCGTTGGCACGCACCTGCCCGAGCACCGGCGGCAGGAATTCGAAGGCTGCCCGCACATCGCCGCCGCGCACTGCCGTCAGCACGCTGGCGGTATTATTGAAAGGCACCGTGATGTAATCCAGCCCGGCCATCGACTTGAACAGCTCCGAGGACAGATACTGCGTGGTGCCGATATTGATGCTGCCGACATTCATCTTGCCGGCATTTGACTTGGCCAGCGCAATCAGGTCGCGCGTGGTTTTCACCGGCGACTCGGGCTGCACCAGCACGCCGAGGCTGAACGCGCCAATGGTAGTGACCATTTCAAAATCACGCAGCGTGTTGTACGGCAAGGACTTGAACATCGCGGCGCTGACTGCGTTGGTGTTGTTGAGCAGCATCAGCGTGTAACCGTCCGGTTCGGACTTGGCCACCACCTCGGCGGCGACGATGCCGCCGGCGCTGGGACGGTTGTCGACAATGACCTGCTGGCCCATTTTTTCGCTCATCTTCTGCGCCACCGCGCGGGCGGTGATGTCACCGACGCCACCCGGCCCGAATGGCAGCACCAGCCGTATCGGCCGGCTGGGATAGTTCTGCGCAGACGCCAGACCTGAAGCCAGTGCGACGCCGACAATCGTCATTTTCAACAGAGATTTCATCGTTTCTCCATAAACAGAGATGTCCATACCGTCTTAGCGGCTTGTCGGCTACTTGGCCGGCTTAGGCAGGTATTTCCCGTCGTAATCAACACGGAATTCGCCGTTTTTGACACCCTTTACGTTGCCGTCGCGCAGCCACTCCAGCGACGACTCGTGCAATACCTTGTGCTGTTTCTCCCAGACCAGGAAATGCGACGCACAGGCGACATCGAGGAATACCTTTTCCTTCGAAGCAATCTGTTCGTACACCGTGCGCCGCTCAACCAGCCGGTCGAATTCACCGACCACGACCAGCGTCGGCGACGTCACCTTCCGCGACAATTCCTCCGTCCAGCCGAAGTTGGTCGCCACGCGCCCGCGCATGGCGCCGTCCTTGCCCCAGCTTTCGCCGATGCGGTCCCACTCCATGATCGATTTCCATACGGCATCACGCGCACCCGGCTCCACCTGCCCCGGGCAACGCACATCGGGATCCCAGCGCAGCCGTTCCATATCATCGCGGGTCTGCAGCTGCACCGGGAATCCGGCGGCGGGCTTGTCGGGGATCGGCCCCTTGATCACCGGACTGGGTGCATAAAGCATCACGCGATCAACTTTAGAAGGATTCTGCGATACATAACCGCCGACACGCGGGCCGCCAGCCGACCAGCCGATGATGTGGATGCGATCAACCTTGTTCACCTTGCGCAGATGGTCAACCACGGCATCCATTTCCGCCCAGTCGTCGCGAATGGTGTTGAACTGTTGGGCATGGTTTGCGCTGCAGGTCGCACGCAGCGGCTTGCCGACGATCAGGTTCTGCTGCTTCGGATTGACGTTGCAGGGGTCATCCATCATCGGCCGTGGTGAACCGCCGTAACCCGACAGATCCATCGTGTAGGTATTGAACCCCGCACGCGCCAGATACTCCATCCAGTTGTAGTCTTTGTATTCAAGAGCGAAGTCGGGCACCGATGGCACGGTGGCGCCATGCACGAACAGGACCACCCTGCCTTTCATGTCGCCATCCTGCGCGGCCTGGGACACCTGGCGCACAAACAGGCCGACCTTCTGCCCCTTGATCGGCTGCAGCGTCGACACATGCGGCACAAAATGATCCGTGGTGACAATCGAACCCGAGCCGCCGGATGACGGCGCAGAGGCACAACCCTGAAGAACCGCAATGAATGCAACAGCGGCAATGCCGCAAGCTTTGGTACGCATATCCCCTCCGATCAGCGGCATCGGCGCAAGCCTTGCCGGTTATGTGGACCTGCCGGGGCATCAGCCGGTGGCTGCCCCCCCCTTGTTCCCCTTGTTCTTGTGAAATGAAGATTACCGCAATCAACAGCTACCGGCGTTCCTTCCGTTATTTCCCGATACCCAGCAGCACCCGGGCCTCATCGGTCGTCGTCGGTTCACGCCCCACGGCACGCCCCAGCTCGGCAAAGCGGCGCACCAGCTCCGCATTGGTCGGACAGCCCAGCTCGGGATAGGGATAGTCGCCGATGCCCGGCGCCAGATGGCCATTCCGGTCCAGCGCTGTCGAGGCGACGTTGAAGAGGTTGCCCTCCTTGCACGCCACCGTCCATTCAATAAGGCGCTGCGGCGGCAGGAAATCGATCAGCGCTTCCAGCCCGCGCGTCGTGCAGGGATGCGCGCCGACAATGCCGCCTTCGGCCAATACGCATTGCACATAAGCCGGCTCCTTGATCGCGCCCATATCGAGGAAGGCATCGACCATGCGCACAAAGGGCACCGCCCAAACCGACAGATGCGGTTTCACGCCGGCATCGGTCATGCCCTTGGCGAGAAACAGACAGGTCTCCGTACTGTTCTTGTAAATCTTGTTGGTGGTCAGGAACTTCTTCTGCACCGGATCATAGGCATCGATATTGCTGCTGCCGGTGTCCACTGCCGCAAAATCCGGACGCGTGCTGCTTTTTTGCCCCATCAGCTTGATATGCGCGAGGCGGTTCTCGTCTTCATTGACGGTGATCTGACCCAGCGTCGAATCGATCAGGATGTCGCATTTCGCGCGGATCTTGGCAACGATCTCGGCATAGACCTCGGGCTCATGACATTTACCGCCATCGGGCTTGCGCGCATGGAAATGGATGATCGAGGCCCCGGCCGCACGGCATTCCGCGGCCGTTTCGGCAATTTCGTCAGGCGTGAACGGAACATTCCTGTTGATGTCGCGCGACATATACTCATTGACGCGCACGGTGATGATCAGTTTCTTGGCCACAGCGTTGGATGCTCCGTGTTCAGGGTTGTTTGACGCTATTGAGTCGTTTGCAGACATCGAGGAACAGATGCCCGTCGGTGCCGAGCACGACGGCCTGCACGCCGCGGTCACGCACCGATTTGCCATAGACCGGGTCCGGCTTGTTGCCGATTGTGGTCATCACGTATTTGCCGTGTTTGCGTGCGGCAACCACCACCTTCTCCAGCGCCGCCGCCATCTTCGGCTCGTCAAAGGTCGCGTGCGGCACGCCCAGTGCAATCGACAGGTCCGTCGGACCGATGAAAAACACATCCAGTCCGGGCATTGCCGCCATGGACTCAAAATTCTGCAGTGTCGGCGTGTCCTCGATCAGCGGGATCACCATCATCTCGTCATTGGACTTGCGCACATGCGCATTCCAGTCACCCGGCGAGTAGCCCGCCGAGCGCACGATGGCGCAGGCGCCGCGCTCGCCTTCCGGTGCATAACGCGCGTAATCAAGCGCCTTGGCACAGTTCTCGGTCGTGGCGTGCGAAATCGCAATGCCGGCAACGCCCATATTCATAAGCTTCAGGATCAGCGTGCGCTCGACATCGGCGATGCGCACAAAGGGCGTAATGCCGGCAGCATCGGCGGCGCGGACCACATGGGCACAGGTATCGAAATCGAGCGCGCTGTGTTCCATGTCGATGATGACGAAATCAATGCCGGCGGCAGCGGCGAGTTCGGTGATCATCGGGCTGCCGCTGAACAGGATCAGGCCGGTGACGGTTTCGCCCCGCTGCAGTGCGGCGCGGATGGGATTTTTCATGGGTGGGTTTCTTTGTAAAAACAGGAAAAACGAGCCGCGAGATTAACCCGCGCCCGATGGGGCGGCAAGGCGTATCGGATGCGATAATCCGGCACCGCAAATTGGATCAGAAAATCATCATGGCCAAAGAAATCGCCCTCACCGCCGAAGTCGCCCGCTTTGTCACGCGCACGCAACCGGCAAGCATCCCGCGCAAGGTCATGCACCTCGGTAAACGTTCGCTGCTCGACGGTCTCGGCCTGGCACTCGCCGGCAACGCTGCCGAATCCGGCCATATCGTGCGCAACTACCTTAAAACCCTCGGCGTGCCGCTTGATTGCGGCGCCACGGTGATCGGCACCGCGATCAAAGTGCCGCCGCGTTTTGCCGCCTTCGCCAACGGCATTGCCATCCACGCCGACGATTACGACGACACGCAACTGGCCGTCGCCAGCGACCGTGTCTACGGCCTTCTCACCCACCCCACTGCACCGGCGCTGCCCGCGGTGCTGGCACTGGCCGAGCGCGACAACCGATCCGGCCTTGATCTGCTCACCGCCTTCCAGATTGCCGTTGAAGTCGAAACCAAACTGGCCGAAGCGATCAACCCGCGGCATTACTCGGATGGATTTCACTCGACGGCAACGCTGGGTGTCATCGGCGCTGCCGCCGGCGCCGCCCGCCTGCTCGGCCTCGATGTCGAACAGACCGCACAGGCGCTTGGCCTCGGCGCCAGCCAAGCCTCGGGGCTGCGCGAAAACTTCGGCACGATGACCAAACCCTTTCATCCGGGCCGCTCGGCGGAATCCGGTGTGATGGCGGCAGAATTGATCCAACTCGGCTGGACCGCGGCGCCGAACGCACTCGAAGCCAAACGCGGTTTCTTCAACGCTGCCGGCGGCGGTTATGACGCCGCCGCCATCCACGGCAAGCTCGGCAAACCCTGGACCTTTGCGATGCCCGGCGTGTCGATCAAGCCACATCCCAGCGGCTCGCTGACGCATCCCGGCATGGGCGCAATGCTGGACCTGATCCTTCAGCATGACATCCGCCCCTCGAACGTGGTCAAAGCGCGCATCGGCACCAACCGCCACATGCCCAACACGCTGATCCACCGCAGTCCGAAAAACGAACTGCAGGCCAAGTTCAGCATGCAATTCTGCATGGCGATCCTGCTGCTGGAACGCCGCGCTGGCCTCGCGCAATTCACCGACGCCGTAGTCCGCCGCGCCGATGTGCAGCGCATGATGAAAAAAATAGAATTCGGCGTGCATCCTGTTGCCGAAGCTGCGGGCTATGAAAAGATGACCACCATCATCGACATCGAACTCACCGATGGACGGACGATCAGCGGGCGCGCCGATTTCGGCAAAGGCAGTCCGGCCAATCCGATGAGTGATGCCGAAGTCACCGAAAAATTCCGCGAATGCGCGACCTGGGGTGGTTTGCCCGAAGCCAATATCGGAAAAGTCATCGATATCGTGTTCAATCTGGAACAGCTGAAAAACACGCGCCAACTGACACGCCTGCTCGCCATTGCACCCGCCCGCAGGAAAGCGGCAAAAGCAAAAAAATAGACTAGAATCCTGCCCCACTGGAGAACTCATGAACACACTACCCCGCATCGGATTCATGCTCGGCGACGTTACCGGGATCGGCCCGGAAATCGCCGCCAAACTGTTGGCCTCGGGCAAACCCGCCGCCTGCGCACAAACCATCATCATCGGCGACCGTCGCGTGCTCGAACTCGGCATGCGCAACGCTAACGTCAAATTCTCCTACAGCGTCTGCAAATCCATCGACGAGATCCAGTGGCCGCGCAAGGACTACCCGCTGATTGATCTCGGCGACACCGATCCGGCCAAATATCCGCAAGGCGTGTCCTCGGACGAAGCCGGCAAGCTCGCCGGCGATGCCCTCAAATACATGATCGATCTCGCCATCGCCGGCAAGCTCGACGGCATCAGCTTTGCGCCACTGAACAAGGGTGCGATGAACCGCGGCGGCTGGAAATTCAACGACGAGCATCAGATGTTCGCCAGCCTGCTCAAGCACAGCGGTTTTTTCGGTGAAATGAACGTCATCGACCAGTTCAGCACCTTCCGCGTAACCTCACACGTCGCATTGCGCGAAGCAGTCAACATGATCACGCCGGAACGCATCACCGCCGCCGTGAATCTTGCCCACTCCACCCTGCGAGCCGCCGGCAAAGCCAATCCGCGCATCGGTGTTGCCGCACTGAACCCGCATAATGGAGAGAACGGCCTGTTCGGTGACGAGGAAATCCGCATCATCCGCCCGACCATCGACAAACTGAAAAGCAGCGGCATCGACTGCACGGGACCGATTTCTTCCGACGCCATTTTCCTGCAGGCGCTCAAGGGCAAGTTCGACGGCGTGGTGATGATGTATCACGACCAGGGCCAGATCGCGACCAAGCTGCTCGGCTTCAACAAGGGCGTCACCGTGACTGCCGGCCTGCCGTCAGTGTTCACCACGCCGGCACACGGTACCGCCTACGACATCGTCGGCAAAGGCATTGCCGACGTGGGCGCCATCGAACACGCTTTCACGCTGGCGGCCCGCATGGCCGCCGGGCGCAAAGCCGCCGCAAAAGCAGCCTAGGCTTTTGCCTAGGCGAGCTTTGCGGCGATCGCGTCGCCCATTTCGCGGGTGCTGGCTTTGCCGCCGAGGTCGCCGGTCAGCACCTTGCCTTCGCGGATCACCGCTTCGACCGCCTGCTCCATCAGATCCGCAGCCTCGACGGCTTTCGGTTCATTGTGCTTGTGGCCAAGCCAGGCGTAGAGCATCTGACCCGACATGATCATCGCGTAGGGATTGGCAATGCCCTTCCCCGCGATATCCGGCGCCGAACCGTGCGTGGCCTGCGCCATTGCGCGGTCCGGTCCCGCTGACAGTCCGGGCGCCAGACCCAGCCCGCCGACCAGACCGGCAGCCGCATCCGACAGGATGTCGCCGAAGGTGTTGGTAGTGACAATGACGTCGAACTGCTGCGGCTTCATCACCAGCTTCATCGCCATGGTGTCGACCAGGACCTCGTTGTAAGTCACGTCCGGATATTCCTTGGACATCAAGCGGCATTCTTCAGCGAACATACCGCAGGCCAGCTTGAATACCGTGTCCTTGTGCACCGCCGTCATGGTCTTGCGCGGACGCGTGCGCGCCAGCTCGAAGGCCGCGCGGGCCACCTTGCGCGAACCCTGGCGGGTGATCACGCGGATGCCGATGGTCATGTCCGGCGTTGGCCGGAACTCGCCGTTGCCCATGAACACGTTACGGTCCGGCGGGAAGCCTTCGTTGTTCTCGCGCACGATGATCAGGTCGACATCGTTGTAGATCGACGGCAGTCCGGCGTACGACTTGGCGGGACGGATGTTGGCGAACAGGTCGTAATGCTTGCGCAGGATCGGATGCGGATTGATCGCATTCGGCAAACCTTTCGGATAAGCCTGATGGCCGATCGGTCCGAGCACCCAGCCGTCCAGCGTGTCGAGCTTTTCCAGCGTACCCGGCGGCAGGGTATGACCCAGTTCCTTGTACGCCTTCATGCCGATCGGCACCGGATGCCAGTTCACAGACAGTCCGCATTTCTGTGCCGCTGCCTTCATCACCTTGATGGTCTCGGGCACCACTTCCAGCCCGATGTCATCACCTTCGAGAATCCCGATTTGCAGTGTCATGTTGTTTCCGGTTTTATTGATGGTTATTCCCAGACGCCCTTGGGCATCGGCAGACCGGCCAGATCCTTGTCGGTCACGGGCGTATCGGGCGCAATGTTCAAACGCTCAAGGATGGCCATCAGCTGGCGCACATGCTGCGCCGAGTGCCAGGTGCAGCGCTCCAGCACATCACGCATCGGCTGCATGCCGTAATACGTCGGCACCTTGCCCTCGCAGGAAGGATCGGCAACGCTGCCCCACCACGCCGTGATGCGTTTGATGATGTCATCGCCGTAGACGGCAATCTGATCACCGGTTTGCAGATGGTCGCCCGGCGCCACGTTCGGCCGCTCGACGGTCATCTCTTCGCCCTGCGTCACTTCGAGGAAGGCCTCGCCGATGCGGAACACATGGAAAGCCATGTAACGCACCGAGCGGTCGCGATTGGCAATCGCACGCTCTTCCATGTAATCCGTGGGCAGCTGGCGCACAAAACGCTGAGCCGCAGTCAGTACAAACTGCCATCGTTCGACCATCTGCGCCGGCGTCAGGCCCGCCTGTCCCGGCGGCTTCACACCGGCAAGCCGCGCCACATCGGCCAACACCTGGCCGAATACATATTCTTTACCACGCGACACAACCGGCACGTTACGCACACCAAAGGCCAGCAGGCGATTCATCCCCTCGGGATCCGCCATGATGTCGACGACTTCAAACTGCACACCGGAACGCGAAAGAAACTCTTTCGCCTTGAGACAGCTACTTCATCCGGGTTTGGTGAAAAGGGTGACGGTGTCGCTCATGGCGCATTTCTCCGGTTGGCGGTTTGTGGATCGCTGTGGATGGTGCCAGAATGCGCACCCGGTCGCGTTAACCGTTGATTATCGCTCCCGTTCCGGCCGCTTATGGCTGAGCGCCCCCCGGGCAAATCCACAAGTATTTGTTTTAATTAATAAATTTCAACACTTTAGTCCTAAACCGTCATGCGGCCCGATCTCACGACCTTAAAACTGTTCCTCGCGGTCGTCGAAGAACGCAGCATCGCCAAAGCCGCCGGGCGCGAACACATCACCGCACCCGCGATCAGCAAGCGAATTACCGAACTCGAAACCGCGTTGAGCGTGCAGCTTTTCGACCGTCATCCCAAGGGCATCCGGCCGACCGCCGCCGGTGAAGCCCTCGTCGCCGATGTGCGCAGCATCTTCGCCATCCTCGACCGCGCTGAAAACAAGCTCAGCGAATACGCCGGCGGCCACCGCGGCCGCATCCGCATTCACGCCAATCCCTCGGGCCTGTCCGGCGCGCTGCCGGTGGCGCTGCGCGAATACCTCGACACCCACCCGCTGGTCGGCATCCAGCTCGAAGAAAAACACAGCGTCGACGTGGTTCGTGCCGTCACCGAAGGTGAAGCCGACATCGGCATCTGTGCGCCGCACACGCCGGCTGAAGGACTGACACTGCATCCTTATCAGACCATCCGCCTGGTGCTGATCACGCCGCAGGACCATGCACTCGCCAAACGCAAAACCATTTCGCTGGCCGAAGCAGCAGCCCATGACTTTGTCAGCCTCTCCGACACCAGTTCGATCGGCAATCTGGTGCTGCGCGTCGCTGCCGAACAGGGCGTCGCACTGAAACACCGGTTGCAGGTCGACGGCTTCGACGGCCTGCGCCGCATGGTCGAAGCCGGACTCGGCCTCGCTGTGCTGCCCGAACACTGCGCACTGCCCTACAGCAAAGCCATGGCTTTTCACTGTATCCGCCTCAACGACAGCTGGGCACGTTACCGGCTGAATATCTGTACCCGCGACCCGCAAACCCTCAGCATGGCAGCCCGGCTGCTGCTCAACCACCTGAAATCCGGTAGCCAGACCCGATAAGCACATCAGCTGGTGCAGCGCGGCAAAACGGGATTTCTACAATAGTCAGGGCACGCGCAGCAAGCCCCTCTGGGTATAATGTTCGGCCCTGGGCATGCTTCGATTCGCATTCGCCCACGCACTCACCAATCAAAACTCAGCACCCAACGAGGAGCACATCATGTTCAACTGGAAATCCATCGCAATGACGCTGCCGCTGGCTCTCGCCGCCGGCACCGCGTCCGCCGCAGCACCTGCCGCCGACTGGCAGCCGACCAAACCGATCCGCATGCTGGTGGGCTTCGCCCCCGGTGGCGGCACTGACACCACCGCGCGTGCGATGGGCGTGAAACTGGGCGAACGCCTCGGCCAGCAGATCATCATCGACAACCGCCCCGGCGCTTCCGGCAACATTGCCACCGAAATCACCGCGAACTCCCAGCCCGATGGTTATACCGTGCTGATGGGCACCATCGCCTCGCTGGCGATCAACCCCGCGCTGTACAAGAAACTGCCCTTCGACCCGCTGAAGGATGTGCTGCCGGTTTCGCAGGCGGTGGATTCGACCAACATCCTCGTCGTGCATCCCTCGGTGACTTCGAAAAACGTGCAGGAACTGATCACCCTGGCCAAATCCAAATCGCTCAACGGCGGTTCGTCCGGCGTCGGCGGTGCCGGTCACCTCGCACTGGAACTGTTCAACCTGCAGGCCGGAACCAAGATCGTGCACATCGCCTACAAAGGCGGCGGCCCGGCCATCGTCGACCTGCTCTCCGGCAACATCAACCTGATTTTCGCGACCGCTGCGAGCGCCGTACCGCACATCCAGACCAACCGCATCCGCGCGCTGGCCGTGACCACGATCAAACGCTCCGCACTGGTACCCAACCTTCCGACCATCGCTGAATCCGGCGTCAAGGGCTTTGACGCCAACAACTGGTACGGCGTGCTTGTGCCGGCGAAAACGCCGCGTCCGATCATCAATCGCCTGAACAAGGAAATTGTTGCCGTGCTTAACCTGCCCGACATCAAGGACATCCTGTTCAAATCCGGCCTCGATGCCGCGCCAAGCACCCCGGAGCAGTTCGGCGCCTACATCAAGTCGGAAAAAGAGAAATGGGAAAAAGTGATCAAGGCCGCCGGCTTGTATCAGACAAACTGACAGCGGAGCCGTTTGCTTTCCCTTGGACGGATTTTCGGGAACTAAACGAATCCGTTAGCTGACAAAAAAGACTGCGCAGAACCATCTGCTCAGTCTTTTTTTTGGCAGAATCATCCGGCTTGCCGGTCACCAATCCAAAAGGTTATTCCATGAATTCGCTCAACCGTATTGCCGCCATCCTTGCGGCATCAGCATCGCTGGTCACCGCACCCGCCATCGCCGCGGAATGGGGCCCGACCAAACCGGTCCGTTTCATCGTCGGCTTCCCGCCGGGCGGCGCCACCGACCTTGTGGCGCGTATCATGCAGCCCAAGCTGTCGGCCTCGCTCGGCAGCCAGGTCATCGTCGACAACCGCCCCGGCGCCAACGGCGTGATCGCACTGCAGATCCTCAAGAATGCCGAGCCTGACGGCCACAGCGTCGCCATGGGCCACATCGGCGGCATGGTGATCAGCCCCGCCATCCAGAAGGTCGGCTATGACGTCTACAAGGACTTCGCCTTCCTGACCATGCTGGTGTCGCTGCAGAACATCCTGATCGTGCATCCTTCGGTACCGGCGAAAAACCTGCCCGAGTTTCTCAGCTACGCGAAAGCGCAGCAGGGCAAGGTCAACTACGCCAGTTCCGGCGTCGGCAGTCCCGGCCACCTCGCCGGCGTGCTGCTTGAAACCATGACCAAGATACCGATGACCCACGTGCCCTACAAAGGCGGCGGTCCGGCCATCACCGATCTGCTCGCCGGACACATCCCGGCCTTCATGGCGGTGATTTCGACTTCAGTGCCGCATGTGCAGTCGGGCAAGGTACGCGCCATCGGCGTCACCGGCGCCAAACGCGCCGAGGCCCTGCCGGATGTCCCGACCATCGCCGAAGCCGGTGTCAAAGGTTATCTCGCCACCAACTGGTACGGCCTGCTCGCCCCCGGCAAGACACCGTCGAATGTGCAGGCGCGCCTGACCCGCGACTTTGTCGCGTCGCTGAAACAGCCGGACGTGGTCAAGCAACTGCGCGACCGCGGCATCGACGCAGCGCCTTCAAACCCTGCGGAATATCTGGCTTTCGTGCGCAACGAGGAAAAACTCTGGGTGCCGATCATCAAGGCGGCCGGCATCACTGCCGATTAACCGTATCATTACCTTTCACCCGGGCGCCGCGCTTCCGAGGCGCTTTTTTTCAGGATGGAATCCGCACCATGATCATCGACTGTCACGGACACTACACCACCGCCCCCAAATCGCTCGAGGACTTCCGCCAGAAGCAAATCGACAGCCTGAAAGATACCCGGCTCAGCCCGGCGAAAGATTCGCTGATCATCAGCGATGATGAAATCCGTGACAGCATCGAAGGCGCGCAGCTGCGCATCCAGCGCGAGCGCGGCACCAACCTGACCGTATTCTCCCCGCGCGCCGGCGGCATGGGCCACCACATCGGCAATGCCGCGACAAGCGCGCTGTGGTCCGACATCTGCAATGAATTGGTTCACCGCGTCTGCACGTTGTTCCCGAAAAACTTTGTCGGCGTCTGCCAGCTGCCGCAAAGCCCGGGTGTCAATCCCGCGAACTGCATTCCCGAACTTGAACGCTGCATCAAGGAATACGGCTTCATCGGCTGCAATCTGAACCCGGACCCCTCCGGCGGCTACTGGACCGATCCGCCGTTGACCGACCGTTACTGGTATCCGCTTTACGAAAAACTGGTCGAACTTGATGTGCCGGCGATGGTGCATGTCAGCGCCTCCTGCAACCCGGCCTTCCATTTCACCGGGGCGCACTACATCAACGGCGATACCACTGCCTTCATGCAGTTCATCACTGCAAACCTGTTCAAGGATTTCCCGACGCTGCGCTTCGTGATTCCGCACGGCGGCGGCGCCGTGCCCTATCACTGGGGCCGTTATCGCGGCCTTGCTCAGGACATGGGAAAACCAACGCTGCAGGAACACCTGCTGAATAATGTGTTTTTCGACACCTGCGTCTATCACCAGGCCGGCATCGACCTGCTGACCCGCGTCATTCCCGCGGACAACATCCTGTTCGCCTCAGAAATCGTCGGCGCCGTGCGCGGCATCGACCCGGAGTCGGGTCACTACTACGACGACACCAAGCGCTACATCGACGCCGTCACCACGCTGTCGACTGCTGACAAGAAAAAGATCTTTGAGGACAACGTATACAAGGTATACCCGCGCCTCGCCGCTCGTGTCCCAAGGAATCCGTAGCCCGGATGAAATCCGGGGAAGCGGGGTGATTGTGACTGATTCGTGTCAGTCTGGTTTGAAGCCCTCCCCCGGATGGAATCCGGGATAAAACGACGCGCAGCTAGCCACCCCCGGAAACCACGCGGCCGTTTCGCTCCACCCGCGTAGCACAGGACGTCTTGCCGCAACTGTATTCGGTCTTCACCACATCTTTCGGCGTCACCACTACCGTACCGCGACCGCGGTGCGCCGTCCCGGCGTCGAATTCATAAGTCACGATGCCTGCCGGCTCATCGATCAGCATCGAATAGCTGGTGTATTCCCCAAAAAACAGCCCGTCGGTCTTGTTCGCGATGACCTCGACGCGCAGCGGAATACGATTCTTGGTCGTCGGATGCGTGCGGAAATAACGCTTCACACGGTCGCCGTATTTGAACGACGGGTCGACCGCTTCAATACGCTTGAGCAGTTTCAGTTCACTCGGCCGCAACGGCACGTCTTCCATGCCCAGCCCCACGGCTTGCGCAGCAGCCACCCCGGCACAAATCAGCAGCACCAGCGTTACAACGATCCGCATTGCCTCAAGCCGCATCTTCAAGATCCTCATAGGCTTCCGGTGTAAAACGCGGGCTGCAAATCGCCAGAAACACCAGGTCGCCCTCGCCTACATTGGCAATGCGCTGCCGCACAGACGGCGGGATCATCACTACATCACCCGCCTGCACATCCTGCGGCGGATAGTCGCCGATCTCCACGCGGCCCTGCCCGTCGAGGATCACATAACGCTCGACGGTGTCGCGCACCCGGTGCCATTTGGTGGTGGCGCCGGGCTCCACACGCGCCCGCGCAATAGACAGTTCGGGATCGCTGTCATCGTTCGACAATTCAAGGATGTGACAGCCTTCATCGATAAAGACTTCAACACCGGGATGGGGACGCAGGATCGGGGCTTGCATGATGTGGCGGACCGTTTCTTGGGGACAGATCGCGCATGATACCGGCGACTGTCCGTGGCGTGCGCTGTTGCAACCGATTTCGTCACAAATATGTGGTCGGTTTTGTGCAGAGGTCGTGGCGGACTGCCATACTGCCCGCCATAACAAGTGCGCCCGCCGCCGCAGCCGGCGCGCAATCACATCGCCGCGGCCCCGATACGGAGGAGTCTTGTCATGGCATGGGCATACCCTGTTGCACGAACCCTGATGGCATTGGCCCTCGCCCTGCTGTCGATCACAGCCGCGACCGCCGCACAGTCCGCACGCGCCTACCCGGAACGCCCGATCCGCCTGCTGATCGCGCAGGCTCCCGGCGGCAATGCCGACATCATCGCCCGCGCGCTGGCCGACGGCCTCGCCGAACGGCTGGGCCAGAGCATCGTTGCCGACAACCGCCCCGGAGCCAGCGGCATCATCGCCACCGAAACCACGGTGCGCGCCGCACCCGACGGCTACACCATCCTGCTGGTGCCGAGCTCCTTCGGCGTCAATCCCGCCGTCACCAGAAAGCTGCCCTATGACCAGCTGCGCGACCTCACGCCGATCACCCTGGTCGCCAGTGCGCCGAACGTGCTGGTGGTCGGTCCCGCGCTGCCGATCAAATCGGTCGCCGATCTGGTCAAGGCCGCGAAGGCAAATCCCGGCAAACTGACCTATGGCTCCTCAGGCAATCTCGGCTCGCCCCATCTCGCCGGCGAATTGTTCGAACTGATGACCGGCACCGACATGGTCCATGTGCCGTACAAAGGTGCGGCCACGGCGATGGTCGATCTGATCGGCGGCCGCATTTCACTGTCCTTCGCCAGCCTGCCCAGCGCGATTTCACATATCCGCGGCGGCCGCCTCACCGCGATCGCCGTCACCAGCGAAAAACGCTTTCCGCTGATGCCCGATCTGCCCACGGTCTCCGAATCCGGCCTGCCCGGTTTTGAAACCACCGCCTGGCAAGGCCTGGTTGCACCGGCAAAAACGCCGCCCGCCGTCATCAAACGGCTCAATGCCGAATCCATTCATGTGCTCAACCAGCCGCTGATGCGCGAACGCCTGACGCAGAACGGCGCGGTCGCCGTCGGCAGCACGCCGGAGGAACTGTGGGCCTTCGCCCGCGCGCAGATTGAAAAATGGGGCAAGGTCGTCAAGGCGGCGGGCATTACCCCGAATTGAATTGAAGCGCATCGAACCAGTCATTTCTGAATAAAAGGATCTACCGTGGCAACCACCAACACCGGCCCGCTCTCCCGCTTTACCGTGCTCGACCTCACCCGCGCCCGCTCCGGCCCCACCGCCGTGCGCCAGCTTGCCGACTGGGGCGCCAAGGTCATCAAGGTCGAAGAACTCGGCGAACAGGACGGCGACGGCAGTCCCTTCGACAAACGCCACGGCCCCGACTTCCAGAACCTGCACCGCAACAAGCGCAGCATCACACTGAACCTGAAGTCGCCCGAAGGCCTCGCGGTGTTCAGGAAAATGGCAGCGACGGCCGACGTCATCGTCGAGAACTACCGCCCCAAGGTCAAAGAACGCCTCGGCATTGATTACGACAGCATCCGCAAGATCAATCCGCGCATCGTCTACGGCAGCATCAGCGGCTTCGGCCAGGACGGCCCCTATGCCGACCGCCCCGGCCTCGATCAGGTCGCACAGGGCATGAGCGGCCTGATGTCGGTCACCGGTCTGCCCGGCCAGGGCCCGGTGCGTGCCGGCATCGCCATCGGCGACTCCAGCGCCGGGCTGTATCTGTCCTTCGGCATCGTCACCGCACTGCTCGAACGCGAACACAGCGGCGAAGGACAATGGGTGCACACCTCGCTGCTGCAGGCACTGGTCGCGATGACCGATTTCCAGGCGGCACGCTGGACGGTCGCCGGTGAAGTCGCCGGACAGGCCGGCAACAACCACCCCACGGCGATCCCCACCGGCACTTACAAAACCAAAGACGGTTACATCAATATCGCCGGCTCCGGCCAACTCTTCGAACGCCTGTGCAAAGCCGTCGGTCTGCCCGACGTGCCGAAAAATCCCGATTACTCCAATTCCAAGATCCGCTCCAAAAACCGCGATGCCCTGAACAGCATCATCGCCGCGCAGATCGAAACCAAAACCTCAGCAGATTGGATTGAATCGCTGAACAAAGCCGGCGTGCCCTGCGGACCGATTTACAAGATGAACGAAGTGTTTGCCGACCCGCAGGTGCAGCACCTGGGACTGGCGGCGCCGGTGAAGCACTACCAGCTGGGCGACATCAAGGTGTTGCGCAACGGCATCAACTTCTCGAAGACGCCGTTTGCGGTGCGCAAGGCGGCGCCGGACAGGGGGGCGGAGACCGATGAGATTCTGAAGGAGTACGGGTATAGCGCGGAAGAGATTGTAAAATTGAAAGCCGGTGGCATCACGGCGGCAAGTTAGAAACCACCGATAACCTCATCCACCAGATAAGTAGCCGCGAATGCGGCCATTGTTTTTATCGTTGTTCTTCAGGTTTTCGATCGCAACACCACCAGCGCATCCACCGCCAACACGCCCTGCCCCTCAGGACGCACCAGCACCGGATTGATATCCAGTTCGGCAATGCGTTCACGCTGCGCCCAGGCCAGCCACGATACTGTCGCCAGCAGTTTGGCCAGGGCCTGCACATCGCGCGGCTTCAGTCCGCGCTGCCCCTTGAACAGGTCGGCCGCGCGTAACTCCTGAATCATCTGCAGCGCAGTGGCCTCACCGAAGGGCGCGAGACGATAGGTCATGTCCTTCAGCGTTTCGGCGTAAACGCCGCCGAGCCCGAAGGCCACCACCGGCCCGAACACCGGATCGTTGATGATGCCGACGATGGTTTCGAGGCCATCGCTGACCATCGGTGACACCAGCAAGCCCTGCAGCTTGGCCTGCGGCGCGGCGGCGCTCATGTCGTCGAGCATCGCCGAACTCGCCGCAGCCAGTTCCGCCGGCGTGCGCAGGTTCAGCACAACGCCGCCGATATCGCTTTTGTGGGCGATGTCGGCCGACACAATCTTCAGCGCTGCCGGAAAACGGCAGGCCTGCGCCAGATGCGCGGAAATCGGCGCCGGCGGGAACAGGATGTCGTCGCTGACAGGGATGCCGCAGGCCTTGAGCAGCAGCTTCGCCGCATGTTCGTTCATCGTGCCCGACCAGCCGTCGAGCACATTGACGGGGATCGCCGGACCGGTAACCGCCTCGGGCTGCTGCCGCTTTGAGTCGTGGAAATCCGCAAGCACCTGCATGGATCGCGCGAGGCGCTTGACCGAGCGCGTCACCGGAATGCCCGCCTTCTTCAGGATCGCGAACATCTCCACGGCCTGTTCCTGCGGCGCGGCGGCAAAGGCGAGCAGCGGTTTGCTGCTGCGCGTGGCGGCATTGGCCATGGCATGCGCCATCATGACGCCGCTACCCGCCGAAACCGTAGCGAAGAGCATGCCAAATTGATCGATACCGGGGTCGGCGAGGATCGCGTCAATGGCGCGCTCCAGCTTGCCGGCGTTCTTGTCGCCGAGGAATCCGGCGGCAAAGTCCACCGGGTTGTCTAGCGAGGCCACGCTGGGCAGATTCTCGCGCAGCACGCCCATCGATTCCGCCATCAGCGGCGCCAGCGTCAGGCCATAGGCATCCGCGGCATCCGAAAACACCACGGCCGAACCACCCGAGCCGCCCATCACCGCAACATTGCGGCCGGGTGCCGTCGGCTGGCCCAGCAGCGCCTGCACGAAATCGGCGGCCTCTTCCATATCCGTCACTTCGATGATGCCGGCCGCCTTGAACGCCGCGCGGTAGATGTCATACGACCCGGCCATGTTCGCGGTATGCGAAGCTGCCGCACGCAGGCCCTGACGGGTATTGCCCGCCTTCCACACCACCACGGGTTTGCACGCTTGTCGCGCGCGCTCCGCAGCCGCAAAAAAGGCGCGGCCGTCGCCCACGCCTTCGATATAGGCCAGGATGACTTTCGTTTCCGGATCATCAACAAAGGCGTTGATCAGTTCCGGCGCCGAGATGTCGGCCTCGTTGCCACTGGTGACTACGTAACGAAAGCCGATGCCGGCGTCGTGGCAGCGGAACACCAGGCTGTTGCCGAAGCCCCCGCTCTGCAGCACGGCCGAGACATTGCCCTTGTTCAGCCAGGGCGGACGCGACAGGCTGCCGAAGGCCGCAAACACCGCAGCGTGGATGTTCACCATGCCCAGACAGTTCGGACCGATCAGACGAACGTTGTATTTGCGGGCGTTCTCCAGCAGTTTGCGTTCAAGCGCCTGCCCTGCCTCTCCACCTTCGCGGAATCCGCCGCCGAGCACAACGGCAAAGCGCACGCCATTGCTGCCGCAATCGGCCACCACTTGCGGCACATGCGACGCCGGCAAGGCAATCACCGCGACATCGCAGGGCTGCGGGACGTCCTTGATCAATGCATAACAGCGCAAACCGTTGAGTTCCTGATATTTCGGATTCACCGGATAAATGCCGCCGGCATAGCCGCGCTCGCGCAGGGCCTGCACGCATTGCGCGCCGGGTCGCCCGGCTTCCTCCGAGGCGCCGACAACGGCAATGCCGCGCGGGTTCAGCAGATGCTCAAAGGTGCTCATCGAACAAGGCCGCGATCAGTACGCGGTGGCGCCCGAAGCCTTGATGATCTTCGACCACTTGGCGAGTTCGCTCTTGATGAACTTCTCGAACTCTTCCTGGGTGCTGCCGACCACATCGGCGCCGATGGAACCCAGATGCTGCCGGGTCTGCGGATGCTGCACCGCCTGCACGATGGCGCTATTGAGCGTCTTGAGAACCGGCTTGGGTGTTTTCGACGGTGCGCAGATGCCGTGCCAGGTCAGCACTTCAAAGCCCGGCACGCCGGATTCCGAAATCGTCGGCACCTCCGGCACCAACGGGGAACGCGCCTGCGTGGAAATACCGATGGCGCGCATTTTCCCGCCCTTCACGAAGGGCATCGCAATTGCGACTGCATTGAACATGGTCTGCAGCCGGCCGCTGATCAGATCAATCGAAGCCGGTGCGCTGCCTTTATAGGGGATGTGAACCATGTCAATGCCGGCCATGGTCTTGAACAATTCGCCCGCAAGGTGCGAGGTGCTGCCGGTGCCCGCCGAACCGTAGTTCATGCTGCCCGGCTTCGATTTCGCTTCGGCGATCAGTTCCTTGACGGTCTTCACCGGTGACGACGGGCTGACCAGCAGCAGATAGGGAATGGTCACCACCAGCGAAATGCCGGCGAAGTCTTTCACGCTGTCATAAGGCAACTTGTCCATGAGGCCGGGATTGATCGCCATCGCACCGGTACTGCACAGCAGTGTGGTGTAACCATCCGGAGCCGCCTTGGCCACCATGTCGGCGCCGACCACCCCGCCTGCACCCGCGCGGTTGTCGACCACCATCGACTGGCCGAAGGTTTCGGTCAGGCGTTGCGCAATCGCGCGGCCGACGATGTCGGTCGGGCCACCCGGCGCAAACGGCACCACCATACGCAGCGGCTTGTCCGGGAAACCCGCTGCCGTGGCGCTGCAGGTGAAGACTGACGTCAAGATCAGTGCAGCGACTTTGATGGCACGAGAGTGTATTTTCATAAGTATATGATTTATTACTGATATTCAATCATGCCACCGGCCGCGATGGTCTTCAGCGACTCCACCACCTTCCTGTCCACCAGGATGCCCTCCTTGAGCCGCCGCTCGCGCTCACGATAGGCGCGCTCGGACGGGATGCGGATTTCATCCACGCCCGGCTGCTTGGGCGTGTCCTTGATCTGTTTGACGTACTCGGACATGCGTTTCGGAAATTCCCCGCCGGGCAGCATGATTTCCGGATCGACCACCCAGAAGTGGAAGGCATAGTCACGGACATTGCCATGCGCGAGATGGGAACCGGCAAGGATGCCGAGCGCCTGGATCGCAAACGACAGGCCGTAACCCTTGTGGCCGCCGAAGGGCGCAACACCGCCCTTCAACACTGCCTTGCCGTCGGTCGACGGACGGCCCTGCTCATCAAAGCCCACGCCTTCGGGCAGCGGTTCGCCGAGATGGGCGTGCAGCATCACCTCGCCCCACATGAAGGACGCCGTACCCATGTCGACGACGACCGGGCCGTTGTCCGACGGGAATCCGAAGCAGATCGGGTTGGTGCCGAGCATCGGCTTGGTGGAACCGGGCGGCAATACGCGCGGCGAGGCCGCCGAGGTATGAAATGCCACAAGGCCTTCCTTGACGATTTTCTCGACGAAATAGGCGTTGCGACCGCTGTAGTAGCTGTTGAACACGCCGACCGTGGCCATGCCCGAAGCCTTGGCCTTCTGAATGGCGATTTCGGCGCCGCGATAGGCCGCTACATAACCGATGTTGTTGCCGCCATCGACCAGAGCCGACACCGGCGTCTCTCGGACGATGCTCACCGGTTTGCGCGGCTGTTTGGTCTTGACGTCGGTAGCGATGGCCAGCACGCGCGGCAGGCCGGCGAAGCGGTAGCCGCACAGCGAATTGTCGACCAGTTGATCGATGGTGATGCGGGCGTCTTCACCGCTGTAACCGGCGGCTTCGAGGGCACGCTGCCCCAGTTCGGTGGCTTCCTCGGGGGTAATGCGGAGAAAATCGGGGTGGTCGGCGTCGAGCAAGGCGCTGGCGGCGGACGTTTTCGACATGATGAATCTCTCTTTGCTGAAAAGATTTTACTGTTGCTGCATTTATTGCTGCTGAATCCCTGCGCTCTTGACGATGGTCGCGTAACGCGGAATCTCGGCTTTCAGCAAAGCGCCGAGCTGCTCCGGCGTGCCGTACCAGGGGTTGATGCTCTGCGAATCCAGCGTTGCACGCAGGTCTTTCGAATCCAGCGCCTTCTGCGCTTCCGAACTGAGCTTGTTGATGATGTCACGCGGGGTATTGGCCGGCGCAAACATCGCGTACCAGATCGACATCTTGAATTCCGGATAACCGGCCTCCGTCGAGGTCGGAACATCCGGCAGATTGGCGACGCGTTTTTCCGACAGCACGACAATCGGCCGCACCTTGCCCTGCTTGATCAGCGACAGGATTGAGGCGACCGAAACAATGGTCTGATCCACCTCGCCGCTGATCGCGGCCACCGTCGCCAGCGTCGCCCCTTTGTAGGGAACGTGGACCACGTTGATCTTCTGCAGGTATTTCAGCAGTTCGTTGGCCAGGTGATTGGTCGTCCCGGCGCCGCCCGAGCCGTAGTTGAGCACACCCGGCTTCGATTTGGCGAGGTCGATGAACTGTTTCAGAGTCTTCGCCGGCACTGACGGGTGGACCACCATCACGTTTTCAATCGCGGCGAGACGCGCCACCGGGGCGAAATCCTTGATCGCGTCATAACTGAGCTTTTTATACAGCGCCGGGCTAATGGCGATAGTCGGGGAACTGACCAGCACGGTATAACCGTCGGTCGGTGAGGTCGCCGCCAACGACAGCGCCAGGGTACCGCCGGCGCCGACACGGTTATCGGGCAGCAGGTTCTGCCCCATCTGCTCGCCCATCTTCTGGCCGATGAAGCGGCCCACCAGATCGCTGGGGGCACCTGCCGGGAACGGCAGGATCATGCGGATGGGTTTGCTCGGATAAGCCTGTGCAATGGCGTTGCCGCCCGTCACCGCGCAGGACACAGCAACAGCCGCAGCAGCGACCGTCAGGCGATTGAATGTAAACATGTTTCCTCCTTTATTTGATTTTATTGCCGGCGCCGTAAATCAGGCGTTGCGGCCGGTCACCAGCAGTGCATCGACCACTTTCACGCCCTTGGCCAGCACCATCAGCGGATTGACGTCCAGTTCACGTATGGTAGCGCCATGATCGCAGGCCAGCCATGACAGACGCACGATGCAGTCTGCCAGTGCCTCGATATCGGCCGGTGGCATGCCGCGCACACCCTCGAGTATTTTGTAACCACGCAATTCACCGAGCATCTCGCGCGCGGTCCGCGTATCGACCGGCGGCACGCGAAAAGTAATGTCGCGCATCACTTCGACATAAATGCCGCCGAAGCCGACGGCAATCAGCGGCCCGAATACCGGGTCATGCACGATACCCAGCATCATCTCGGTGCCGCGCGGCACCATTTCCTGCACCAGCACGCCGGCGATTTTTGCATCGGGTTTGTAACGCAAGGCAGATGCTCGGACATCTTCGTAGGCCTGCCGCACCGCCGCTTCGTCGCTGACATTGAGGCGGATCGCGCCGGCCTCGGTCTTGTGCGCAATGTCTTCGGATTCGATTTTCAGCGCGACAGGACCATTGATGCTGCGGAAATGCGCCGCCGCCGCATCGGCACCGGTCGCCAGCAGTTCCCTCGGCACCGGCAAGCCGTATTGTGCCAGCAGGCTTTTCGCTTCGCGCTCGGTCAGCGTGCGATTACCCGCGGCAGCCAGCACCTTTCCCACGCCCGTCTGATCCATGCCCTGCGGCCGCAGTGGTTTGCCCTGTTTCTGACGGGCCTCGAGATATTCGCGATAGCCGATGGCCGTGCGCACATAACGCAGCGTATCAACGGTGTTGCGGTAAGCCGCAGCACCCATCGCCACCAGACTGTCCACGGTCAGCGATTGATCATCATGACAGCCGCCCGTCACCAGCATCACCAGCGGCTTTTCAGCATCGCGCGACAGGCGTGCGGCATGCTCCAGATCAGCACGCGGCGCAAAGGTGAATACAGGAATCATTACGTCGACGTTATCGTCCTCGCTGATGATTTCCATCGCCTTGCGGTAAATCTCCGGCTGGCCGGTGGCCAGCGAAGTCATGTCAGTCGGATTGCCGACCTTTCCGTAACCCGGGATCAGTTCGCCAAGGCGGCCATCGGTCTTGGCCGTGTAGTTGTGCCAGCTGAGGCCCAGATGCGTGCCGACGTCGGCCATCTGCACGACATTGCCGCCTGACAGCGACATCGACGCGGCACGCCGCCCTTTCGGCAGCTTGCGTTTTTTCTGGCGCAGCACGATGGCCTGCTCATACAGCTCGTTGCAGTCATTGACGCGGATGACGCCGTATTGCTTGCACACGGCGCTGAACACATCGTCCGAGCCGGTAATGGCGCCGGTGTGCGACGCCGCTGCCTGCTTGCCGGCATCCGTGATGCCGAACTTGAGCACAATCAGCGGCTTCTCGCGTTCAGCCGCATATTGCGCGAGATCCATGAAAGACTTGCCGTCGCGGATGGCTTCCAGCGCCATCATCACCACATCGGTCTGCTCGCCTTCCAGCATGAAGCGTGCGAAATCCACCCCGGTCAGGTCGGCCTCATTGCCGCAGCTCGCCTGATAACTCATGTGCACGCCGGCCTTGATCGCGCGCCACATGACGTTGGTCTGCCCCAGCCCGCCGCTCTGGCTGACGAGGCCGACATTGCCCGCAGGCTCAGTCAGGCTGGATACCGCATATCCGGCGGAGAAGGAAAAGCGGTCGATGAAATTCACCGGGCCGTTGCAGTTCGGGCCCATCACGCGCAAACCCGTATCGCGACAAAAACGGACGAGTTCTTCCTGCAGCCTACGGCCCTGTTCGGTGCCGGTCTCGGCATAACCGGCGGTGAATACCGTAGCGCACTGCACGCCGATGGCATGGCATTCGCGCAGCACGTCGATCACGCGGTCCGGCGCAATCACCACGCCGACATGGTCCGGCGATTCTGGCAATGAACTGACGCTGGGGTAACACTTCAAGCCATTCAGCTCAGAGAGCCGCGGATTCACCGGCAGGATGCGGCCGGCATAACCGAATTTGGCGACTTGCCGCATCAGCCTGCCGCCGAAGCGCCGGGTGTCATCCGTCGCACCGACAATGGCGATGGATTTGGGGGAGTAAAAACGGGTCCAGTTAGTGGGCTGATTCATTGCAATGACGGGTGCTGCCGTGCTCATGTTTCGGGGAGCTGCGAATATATACCGGGCGACCGCAGTATGCCGGTGCATTACCACAATGTGGTTGAATCATTTCCCCGCCGTCGCATTTTATGGACAATGCGGGGCGCGACTTATCCAGGAGAAAAGAATGTCCCTCGTCGAATACATCCGTGAAGGCCGGATCGGCTACATCACGCTAAACCGCCCCGAAAAACTCAATGCCATTTCCGATGAGATGAGTCTCGCGCTGTGTGATGCGCTGTATGCGTTCTACGATGACGAGGAAGCAATGATCGCCATCCTCTCCGGCAACGGCCGCGCCTTCTGCAGCGGCGCCGACGTCAAGCAGCGCCAGCTGCGGCCAAAGGAAGAATTAAAGAAACTCGGCGGCCCCTCAGCGCGAGAAGGCAATATCCGTCATCCATTTTTCAAGCCGCCGCACGCCAAACCGATCATTGCAGCGATGCACGGCTACTGCTACGGCGTCGGCCTGCGCATCGCGCTGTATTGCGACATGACCGTGGCGAGCAAGGACGCGAAATTCCAGGTCACGGAAATCGCCCGCGGCATTGACGCCACACCGTTCTGGATGATGCTGACCCAGCGCGGCGCCGGCGTGTTTGCCGATGATGTCTGCTTTACCGGCCGCGTGTGGAACGCCGAAGAAGCGTATCGCGTTAACCTGCTGACCCGCCTCTCCGAAAACGGCGAGCACATGAAAGTCGCCAAGGAACTGGCTGAACAGGTGCTGAACAATCCCCCGCTCGCGGTGCGCGCGATGGTCGAAGCGCGGCGCTCGGATCTGGAACACATCGAGGCCAAGGCTTACGCCATCCGGCCGCGTACGCTGCACCTGTCGGAAGACTTCCGCGAAAGCGCACTGGCCTTCGTCGAGAAGCGCAAGCCGGTCTACAAAGGCCGTTGATGCAAAGTCGTTAAGCCGCGGCGCTCGCAGGCGCGACGTGCTTGTGTCGCGGCAACCACAAGGACAGCGGGATCGACAGGAAACCGATGCCGGAGGCGACCAGAATCGCCAAGGTGTAGTTGCCGGAGTGGTCGAACAGCGCACCGCCGATCCAGCCGCCGAGCGCCATGCCGGTGCTGCCGCCGATCATCTCGAAGGAGAAGATCGAGCTCAAGGGCGCCTTCGGGCCGAAAATCTGCCGGTTGATGATCGGAAAGCCGACCATTTCACCGCCGTAGCACAGTCCGAAAATCACCGCGAAGGCATAGAAATGCCAGACTTCGTGGGCGAACAGCAGCAACAGGATTGACAGGCTCTGGCCGAAAATAGCGCCGGTGAGGATGGTGCGTCCGCCGAAACGTTCGGTGAGCAGCGAAAAAGTAAAGCGACTGAAAATAGACACGCCGGCAATGGTGCTCAGCACACCCGCCGCCTGCAGCCCGGGGATACCGTGGTGCGTGGCCATCGATACGCCGTGCGCAAGGATCACCGCATGCCCGGCACAGCCGAGGTGGTGGCAACCCATCAGCAACCACACCGGCCGCTTCGACAGGACTGAGCGCATGCTGATTGCCGGTCCCGAGAACTTTTTTTCATCGCCCGTTTCGACTTCGGCGCCATAAGCGCTAATGCCCATCTCCGCCGGGCTGGTGCGGATGAACCACGAGAAAAACAGCAGGATCAAGCCGAAGGACATGCCAATGACCATGAATGCGGATTCCCAGCCGCGGGTCTCGATCATCCAGCGGAACAGCGGTGCGAAGATCACCGGTCCCAGGCCCAGTCCGGCCCAGTAAATGCCGAGTGCGAGGCCCATTTTCTTGTGGAACCAGCGGGTGATGATCACCGGGATCAGCACCACAAAGGCGGCGTTGCCGAGCGCACCGACAAACACGCCGTAGATCACGTAGAGATGCCACAGCTCATGGATCATGCCGAGCATGACCGTGCCGCCGGAGATCATCAGCGACGCACCGAGCATCAGCGTGCGTGCGCTCAGGCGGTCGCCCAGCCAGCCGAACACCAGCATCGCCGGCATGCTGCACAGGAAGGCCAGCGAATAGGCAAAGCCGATCTCGCCGCGCTTCCAGCCGAATTTGTCGGCCAGCGGATCGACCAGCACCGCGAATGAGGCCGAATCGGCACGGCTGATGATGCTCAGCACGCATGCCGCGGCGAGAATGATCCAGGCGTGGTGCCAGCCGGTCTTACGGAACCAATTCATAAACAAAGTTTTCCCCCTGATGCCCGTCGGGCATGTACCGCTTCAGCTTTTTTTGGTATTTCGGGACGGCAAGCGCTCAACCGCCCTCACCCTTTATACCTGCCGTTTTGATGACCATTCCCCACTTTTTGCTCTCTGCGCTGACCAGTTCGCCGAAGGCCTGCGGCGTGCTGACCATCACTTCCGAACCGTCGGCGAGCAGGCGCTTTTGCATCTCCGGATCCTGCATCGCCTTGCCGATATCCGTAACCAGGCGGTCGATCACCGGTTTGGGTGTTTTTTTCGGTGCGATCACACCATACCAGTTGACGACGACCACTCCCTTGATACCGGCTTCGGCAAACGTCGGCACATTGGGCAAAGCCTGCACCCGCGCCGGCAGCGTGACAGCGAGGGAGCGCAGACGGCCGGAGCGCACATGCGGGATCGAGGACACAATCGTCGGGAACGCAGCCTGAACCTGGCCGCCGATCAGATCTGCGTATGCGGCGCCCATCCCTTTGTAAGGCACGTGTGTCATCTTCGTGCCTGTTGCAATCAGGAACAGTTCACCGCTCATGTGCAGCAGACTTCCGATGCCGGAGGAACTGAAATTGACTTTGCCCTGGTTCGCCTTGAGATAAGACACGAATTCCATTGGCGACTTGGCCGGTACGCCGGGGTTAACGACCAGGTTGTAGCCCTGCTGCGTGACCTGCATCACCGGACTGAAGTCGCGCACAACATCAAAGCGTGAACCGTAAAGCAGCGGGTGTACCACGGCCGTGGCACTGATCATCACCAGCGTATGTCCGCTGGGATCGGAACCGGCCAGAATCTCAAGCGCAACCTGGCTGCCGGCACCGGGACGGTTGTCGACAATGACGGATTGCCCGAGACTCTCGGCGAGCCCGCCTGAAAGACTGCGTGCGATGGTATCCACGCTGCCCCCCGCCGCAAGCGGGACAAGAATACGCACCGGACGCACCGGAAATTTCTGGGCGTACACAGGAAAAGAAAGAACTGATGCAGCAAAAATGCCGAGCGCGGCTTTCAAATAGGCCGACACGCGCTGTGATGAACTCATGAAGACTCCTGATGACAGAACCCAAGTATGATTGAATTATTAAAGACCTAGCAAATTGAAATAGCTGATGACCGGTCACGAGGCCACTTGATGAAAACCGCTTCACACAGCGTGGACCAGCTCGCCGTGCCCTGCACTATCATGCGCGGCGGCACCAGCAAAGGCGTGTTCTTTCTGGAAAGCGACCTGCCTGCCGATCCGCAATCGCGTGAGCGCGTTTTGCTTGAGGCGATCGGCAGTCCCGACCCGCGACAGATCGACGGCCTCGGCGGCGCCGATACGCTGACCAGCAAGATCGTCATCGTCAGCAAAAGCAGCGAACCCGGAATCGACCTTAACTACACCTTCGGTCAGGTTGGCATTGACCTGCCTTATGTGTCCTACTCGGCGAACTGCGGCAACCTGTCGGCGGCGGTTGGCACCTACGCCATTCAGCAAGGTCTGATTCCCGCCCTCGAGCCGGTCACCACCGTACATATCTTCAACACCAACACCCGGCAGGTGCTGGTTTCGCGGATTCCCGTCTCCGGCGGCCAGCCCAGCGTCAACGGCGACTGTGCGATTGCCGGTGTGCCTGGCACCGGCGCGGAAATCCAGCTCGACTTTGCCCGCACCAAAGGCGCCAGCACCGGCTCGCTGCTGCCGAGCGGCTATGTTGTCGATGAAATCTACGTACCCGAGCTCGGCAAATCGATCATCGTGTCGATTGTCGATGTCGCCAAAGTCACACTGTTTTTTCATGCCCGCGATATCGGCATCCGCGGCACCGAAACGCCGGACGAATTCACGCCGGAGATCCTCAACCGTTTCTGGGCCATACGCAACGCGGGCGCGAAACATATCGGCCTGTCGCCCGAATCGCGATTGCCGCATCCGGTGTCGGTGATCGCGCCCGCGAATTACATGAACTACATGACCAAAACCACGGTCCGTGCCGATGAAGTCAGTTTTGTTGCGCGCCGGGTCGGCGGACCGCCGCCGCGCCTGCATAAAGCCTTTGCCGCCACCGGCGCCGTGTGCACGGCCGTCGCGGCCAATCTGCCCGGCACGGTGGTGCATCAGGTGGCCCGCCGCTTTGACGACCACGTGGTGCGCATCGGCCACCCGACCGGTGTGTTTCCGGTCATCACCCGCATCGGCGCAGACGGTGAAATCACCGAAGCGGCCTACACCCGGACCGCGCGGCGCATCATGGACGGCACGGTCTATGTCGCCGCACAATCCCGCCGCTGACTCTTCAACGCCTCACTTAAAACGCTCATGACCCAAGCCACCCAAGCGATTGCAGAATTCATCCATCGAAGTTCAGCTGCGGATTTTCCTGATCAGGCCATCGAGAAATCGAAAAAAATCATCGCAGACACCGTCGCCTCCATCCTCTCGGGCGCCAACAGCGAAGTTACCGAACACCTGCTCACCTACCTGAAGATGAGCGGCGAATCGGGCGACAGCCCCGTCATCGGCACGGCGGAACGCAGCAGCCCGGAAATGGCTGCCCTGATCAACGGCACCTTCGGTCATGCACTGGATTTTGATGATGTGCTGTCGATGATGCCGGCGCACCCCAGCGCGATCATCGTCGCCGTGCTGCTGGCCGATCTGAAACGCCAGCCGCTGAGCGGTAAGGCGCTGATTGAAGCCCATGTGATCGGCGTCGAAGTCGGCGGCAAGATCGGCCTCGGCATCACCACCGGTCACTATCACCGCGGCTTTCACGGCACCGGCACGCTGGGCATTTTCTGCGGCGTGGCAGCGCTGGCCAAGGCCTGGCGCCTGCAACCCGATGTGATCCAGACCGCCTTCGGCATCGCCGGCTCCATGGCCAGCGGCCTGCGGCGCAATTTCGGCACCATGACCAAACCGCTGCACACCGGATGGGCGGCGCGCAGCGCCATCGCCGCGGTGCGCCTCGCGATGAGCGGCTTTACCGCCGCACCCGACATCCTCGAAGCCAAGTCCGGCTTTTTCGCCGCTTACGGCGTCAGCGAATCGGATATCGCGATCACCGTCGCCGGCCTCGGCAAGCCCTGGGTCATCACCGACCCGGGCATCGCACTGAAAAAATTTCCCTGCTGCTACGCCACCCACCGCGGCATGGACGGTATCCTGACGCTGCGTGAAAAACACGGCTTCAAGGCGGACGATGTCGTCCGCGCGGATTGCCGAATGCCTGAAGGCGGAATGCAGGTGCTGACCTATCCCCAACCGAAAACCGGTCTCGAAGCCAAGTTCAGCCTGCAATACGCCATCGCCGCCGGCATCGTTGACGGCGACTATTCACTGTCCAGTTTTACCGACGAAGCGGTCAAGCGCCCGGCGATCCAGGCCATGATGCAACGCGTACGCGCCTTCGAAGATCCGGCTTGTCGGGGTGATGATCCGCTGTTCGACACCCGCAGCTCGGGAAGCCGCGGTTTTGTCGAAGTCGATGTCGAATTGCGCAACGGCGTGCGCGACACCCTCCGCATCCTGCGTCCGCCGGGCCATCCGTCGCGCGAACTGTCCTGGGACGACCTGGAGCACAAGTTCCGCGACTGTGCGGCGCAGGCCGGCACGAGTGCCGGGAATACCGACAGCGCCATCGCTGCGCTGCGCTCTCTCGAAACCCAGGCCAGCGTCGCCGGCCTGGTCAATCTGCTGCTGCGTTAACGCCGCAGCTGCGCGGAGCCCAGCACCTCGGGATTGACGACATTGATCGGGCTGCCTGACGCATAGGCATTGATCTGATCGAATATGTCGACGAACTGGGTCTCCAGTGCTTCGATGGTCACGTAGCCGATATGCGGCGTCAGCACGACGTTGTCCAGCGCCAAAAGCGGATTGGATGTGTCGCGCATCGGCTCATCTTCAAATACATCGAGCCCCGCCAGACCGGGACGGCCGGCTTTCAATGCCAGCACCAGCGCACCGGCTTCGACCAGCTGTGCTCGGCTGGTATTCACCAGCACCGCAGTCGGTTTCATTCTTGCGAGGTCGGCCGCAGTAACGATACCGCGCGTGGCATCGACCAGCCGCATATGCAGCGACAGCACATCGCTGCGTTCGAAAAATTCATTTTTGCTTGATGCCACTGCATGGCCATCCTGGCGTGCACGTTCCAGCGTTTTCTCACGCCCCCAGACCAGCACGTTCATGCCGAAAGCCTTGCCATAGCCGGCTACAACGGCACCAATGCGGCCGTAACCGTAAATACCCAGCGTTTTGCCGCGCACGGTGCTGCCGACGCCGCACTGCCACTGCCCCGCCTTCAGTGACGCCATCTGCTGCGGCAGCTTGCGCATCGCCGCCAGCACCAGCGCCCAGGTCAGCTCTGCCGTCGCATAGGACGGCAACTCCGGATGCTGACTTGATGAAATGATCACGCCGAGTTTGGTGCAGGTATCGGCATCGATATGCGGGAACACGCTGCGCTGGCTGATCATCTTGAGCTTGGGCAAACGTTCCAGCAGCGACGTGCGGATCTTGGTGCGTTCGCGGATCAATACCAGCGCTTCGGTGTCGCGCAGGCGCTCGGCCAGCGTGTCCGTGTCCTGCGCATGATCGTTCCAGATTTTGACCTCGTGGTCCTTCAGTTTCGCAAAGCAGTTGAGCGTGCGAACGGTATCGAAATAATCGTCGAGGATGGTGACTTTCATGGCGTCTCCGGCTGGTGAATCGATCATTAAAAACACAAGGGCCGCGATGGCGGCCCCGTGTTATTAACTATTTGTTTTTAAAAGGTTTTATTCTGCGCTTTTACTCGGCCGCAATACCGGGCACCGGGCGCCGCCGCTCGAGGTGGTAACGCACCAGGGCGGTCAGGCGATACAGGCCATGCACAAATTTGCCGTAGGGCATGGTCAGGAACAGCGCGAGTACGAAGCCAAGGTGGATCGCCAGCCAAGTACCCATCGATGCGTGTTCACGGAAAGCCAGCAGGCCGAGGCCGGTCAGGCTGATCATGAACAGCAGCACCAGGAAACCGGCATCCATGCCGGTCTGGTCTTTGGCGACCAGCTCCGGATCGCGCTGGGACTTGATCCACAGCAGCCCCGCCGGTCCGATCAAGAGACCGATACCGCCGGCAATGCCGAGCAGCACGGGCAGGCTGGTCACCGGATACGGCGCCGGCTGTTTCAGCACGTAGTGATACAGCGTCGCGACGCTGGTTGCGGCGAAACACAGCATGAAGCCGTAAAAGGTGAAATGGTGGAAGATTTTTCGGATCAGTGATTTCTGTTCCGTCGGGTACGTGCAACCCTCGCCTTCCACACCGCCGCCGAGATTCTTCAGCGTCATTGCGTCATGCACGCCTTCGGCCAGCGGACCGGCCTTGAAGAAATCAGCGAGTTCTTCGCCCATATACGGCCAGAAGCGGATGAAACCCATCAGCAGCGCGAACGCCACAAACAGAGATACGCCGCCGAACACCCCCGCCATCACGTTGTGCGGAATCAGCGCATAGAAGGAACCCTGCGCATCGCTGTGCGCAGCGAAGAAGCGCTCGGGGTTGGAGATCGCGCCAGCCAGCCAGAACAGCAGCGCGATACTGAACGCCGTGATCAGGCTGAGCGCCACGGCATTTTTGTCATACAGCTTGCCGAGGAATCCGGGCCATGCGTATTTGCGATAAGTCTCGCCGCGCACTTTCGCCATCAGGCGCGGGAAATTGACCTGGAATTCATGCGGCGGCGCAAACTGGCAGGCATAGAGGCAGGAGCCGCAGTTGTGGCACAGATTGCCCAGATACAGCACGTCGTTCTCGGTGAACTCGAGACGTCGTGCCAGCGCCGGGAACACCGCGCAGTAGCCTTCGCAATAACGGCAGGCGTTGCAGACGCGCAGTACGCGTTGTGCGTCCTCGATCAGCTCATCGAGGGACATCGGTTTGTCTTCAGCCGCGAACATATTTAGCCGCCTCCTCGCCCGCGATGCGTCCGAACGTGGTACCGATGGACATGCCGATGCCCGCCAAGTACCCCTTACCCAATACATTGCCTGCCATGATTTCCCCTGCTGCGAATACGTTTTTGCAGGGCTTGTCGTCCTGCAGGATCATCCGCGACTTGTCGTCGACCGTAACCCCGAGATAGGTGAAGGTGATGCCCGGCCGCAATGGATAACCGAAATACGGCGCGGTATCGAGTTTCAATGCCCAATGCGTTTTCGGCGGCGTCAAGCCTTCGGTGACGCAGTCGTCCTGGATGGTGTGGTCGAAGGTGCCGGGACGAACCGCGGCATTGAATTCGGCAACGGTTTTCTCCAGTGCATCCGGATTGATTTCCAGCTTGGTTGCCAGTTCGCGCAGCGAATTGGCGCGGATCGGCGGATAAACCGGAGGCATGAACTTGCCCATCGCCTTGGCATCGACAATCGAATAACCGATCTGGTCGGGCTGCCCCGCCACCAGACGGCCCCAGATCGCATAACGCTTGGGCCAGAAATCCTCGCCCTCGTCGTAGAAGCGCTGCGCGTTTTTGTTGACGACGATGCCCAGCGACACCGCATCGACACGGGTGATGATGCCACCGTCGTATTTCGGCGAGCGCGCATCGATCGCGACGCAGTGTCCCTGCAGCGGATCGCTGATCTGCTTGGCGCCTTTGGCCAGCAACACTTTCAGTATGTCGCCACGGTTGTACGGCGTGCCGCGCACCAGGAAGTTCTTCGCCGCAGGACCCCAGGCTTCTTCCAGCCATTCGAGATTCGCCTGAAAACCGCCGCAGGCGATGACCACGGCCTTCGCGCGCACCTGATGCGTGGCACCCTTGTAGGTGAACGTTGCCGACTTGAACTGGTCGCCTTCGATTTCAAGATCGGTAACCTGGGCTTCGTAATGAATGTCGATACCGAGCTGTTCCGCTGAATGGTAATAGGCGTTCATCAGCGCCTTGCCGCCACCGAGAAAAAAGGCATTGGTGCGCGACAGGTGTAGCGTGCCGCCCAGCGGCGGCTGGAAACGCACGCCGTGCTTGACCATCCACGGCCGGCACTTGGATGTGTCGTCAAAAACGATACGAGCGAGTTTTTCGGTGGTCAGGCCGCCGGTGACTTTAAGCAGATCCTGCCAGTATTCCTCTTCGGGATAAGTCCCGGTAAGAATGTCCTGCGGCTCTTCGTGCATGCAGCGCAGGTTTCGGGTGTGCCGGCTGTTGCCACCGCGGAAATCCTTGGGTGCGCCTTCGAGCAGCATGACGCTGCAACCGGCTTCGCGCGCCATCAACGCCGCGCACAGCGCCGCATTGCCGCCGCCGACCACCAGCAGGTCCCAGGTTTTGGATGTATCCAACATGAGAGGGCTTTCTACGATCAAAAATGTGCGTGAATTATACCCGCGCGACCGCCCGGACTCACCCCGGTGACCCGAGGTTGTTCACATGTTGAACAACTCGTCCACGGCAAAACGTCGCGGGATCAATCCCTGCTGGTACGAATAGTGGATGATCAGGTCGAGACTGGGCCGCAGTTCATCGATGCCGGACTGAATGGAATCGGCGCCCGCAATGTCCGGCGCCAGGGCCGCGCTTTGCTGCAGCAGGCGCACGACTTCATCACCGACCCAGGGATGCGCGCGCGCAAGATCGCGGTGAACCACGACCACGTGATTCAGCGGACGCGCCTTTGTCTCGGTGCGCCAGCGGTGCATTGCCACCGCCGGCTCCGGGATCACCGATTTGAGCAAACCGTCCTGCTGGTCGGACACCATCACCACGCCGGCATCCAGCTCGCCGGTGCGCAGCATGCCGGTCAGTGTCTTGCCGGCCGGCGCGCGCGTGACGTTCGGTGGCTCCACGCATTCCGGCACATGCGGATCTTCGAAAGCCACCCAATGGATGCGGTCAAGATCAACACCATAGTCGTTCTGCAGGATGCCGCGCACCCAGGTCACCGTGGTCACCGAATGCGCGCGGATGCCGATGCGTTTTCCGGCAAGATCGGAAGGTCGGAGCACACCCTTCGCGCTGTTGTACGCCAAGCAGGGATGCGAAGGAAAAGCCATCACCACGGTCGGCAGCAGCAATACCGGCTTGCCATGGGCCAGTGCCTGCAGATAGGTAACGATGGCCAGTTCGGCAACGTCGTAGTCGCCGCGCACCACTTTTTTGAACGCGGTCTGCGGCAGTTTGACGTCATCGAAGTCAAAAACCAGTCGCCCGGAGGCGACACTGCCCGACTTAAGTCCCTGCGTATTGGGATAGTCCCCGAGCATGGCCTGCAGGTGCAGGCGCTCTCCTTCCTGTTTTGCCATCCGATTCCGTTCCTGTGCGTTAGATGCAGATCGCCGCGCCCGTGCAGCGCCCGTGGCACGCTCGTATAATCCCGGCTAAGCTGCCGCGGTAGTGAGCTGGCTGTATCCAGAACAATACCACCTGAGGAACGGATCATGATGCAGACCCCCAACACCCGGACCCTGTTTGCGGCCGCAGCCGGCGCCGTTCTGGCAATGGCTGCCGGCAGTTCTGTGGCAGAGGAATACCCGGCTCGCCCGGTTCGCATAATCGTCGGTTTCCCGCCCGGCGGCGCCACGGACCTGGTGGCCCGCATCATTGCACCGAAACTCGGCGATGCGCTCAAACAGCAGGTCGTCATCGACAACCGCGCCGGGGCCAACGGCACCATCGGCGCCGAACTGGCCGCCAAGGCGACTCCGGACGGCTACAGCCTGCACCTTGGCACGCTCGGTGCGCTGGTAATCAGCCCGACAATCACCAAAGTGCCGTATGACCCGCTGAAGGATTTCGCCACCATTTCGCTGGCCGTACAGTTGCAGAACATGTTCATCGTGCACCCGACGGTCGCCGCCAGGTCGATCAATGACCTCATTGCGCTCGCCAAACAAAAGCCTGGCGCGCTGAACTACGCCTCATCCGGCCTCGGCAGCCCCGGCCACCTCGCCGGCGAACTGTTCAAGACCATGGCCAAGGTCGAAATGACGCATATTCCCTACAAGGGCGGCGGCCCGGCGCTCAACGATTTGCTGGGCGGCCAGTTGCCGGTGTTCGTCGCGGTGATTTCCACCGGCGTACCGCCGGTCAAATCGGGACGTGTGATGGCTCTGGCGGTAACCGGCGCCAAACGTTCCGCAGCCCTCCCCGATGTGCCCACGGTTGCGGAAACGGCATCGCTCAAGGGCTACGAGGCCAGCAACTGGTACGGCATGATGGCCCCGGCCGATACACCGAAGCCGATCATTAACCGCCTGCAGAAAGATCTGAACGCTGTGCTCAACAACAGCAGCGTGCGCGACCAGCTAGCATCCCAAGGCATCGAATCGGCGCCGTCGACGCCTGAAGAATTCACCAACTACATCCGCTCCGAAACAGCGAAATGGAGCAAGGTGATTCGCGCCGCGAATCTGAAGGCCAACTGAGCGCTCAGCGCCCCGAACGGCGCATCCACAGCCAAAGTCCGCCGGCCATCAGGAGTATGGTCAGCGCGAAATAGACGCGCAGGCCCAGCGCGGGGCCGATCAGGCCCGCGGAAAACGGCGCAATGCCCATCGCAAAAAACTGGAATGCCGTGGAGTAGGAAATCGCCCGTGCGTCCATACCCGCGGGAGCATGGATGCGGATCAGCTGCACAATCGCCGTCGGCATCGCCGCGGCACTCAGTCCGAAAGCCGCGCGGGTAATGACCACCTGCAGCGGCGTATCGATCACCAGCAGCGGCAAATGGGTGACGATGGTCGCCACTGACGCAAACACCAGTACCCGCTGCGGCCCGATGCGGTCGAGCACACGCCCCCAGAACGGCAGCGCGATCACGGTGCCGACCGCCATCGCCATAGCCGCAGCACCAACCCAGTAGGCCTCCTGCGCAGCGTCAGCGCCCCGCGCTTCGAGGATCTTCAGCATGAATACCGTGATCACCGTCACGCCGCCGTACCACATGATCATGAACAGGAAACCGAGCAGGTACAGCAAACCGATCCGCGGCACGCGCAGCAGGTCGCGCAGACCGCCGATCCAGCGCATGCGCCACGGTCCGCCCGCCAGCTGCTTGACCTCACCCGCAAAAACCGCCACCAGGGCGCCGCCGGCCAGCATCAATGCCGCGCTGATCCAGAAAACGTGGTGCTGTTGCTCGAACAGCGCGACCAGCATCGCGCCGAGGGCCGGCCCCAGCGCCTGCCCGACCAGTCCGCCGGTCTGTGCCAGCGCCACCACGCTACCGATGCGCTTGGGTGGCGTATTGGCCACCAGCAGCGACACACCGGCCGGCGTGAAGCCGTTGAATACCGCGATCAGCATCAGCAACGCTGCAAAAGTCAGCGGCGTTTCGGCAAACGGCATCAGCAGCATTGCGATGCCGATGCCCAGCATCGCGCGCAATACCATCAGCTTGCGGCCGTAATGGTCGGCAATGCCACCCCAGACCGGACTCACGGCGAAGCTGACCAGGTAAAACACCATCAGCATGTAACCGACCCAGGTCTCCAGGTTTTCGCGCACGCCCAGACCGCGCACCATCAGCGGCACGAAGGGCCACACCAGATTGAAGCCCAATCCGCAGATCAGGTTCGCCAGTGGCATCACGTAGCGGTTGCGGCGCCAGTACGGATAGCGCTGCGATTCGTCGTCGGAGGTGTTGATACTCATGCAGACAGAAATGGGCGGTTACGGGTATTCAGGGCGGAATCCCGCAACGACTGATTGTAATTTTGCAGAATGGCAGACGGCGAGCTCATCATAACATCGCACCTGCCGCAAAAGCTCTGGATGCTGCACTGCCGAAGCCCTTTCGGAATTACAGCAACCTGAGACATTGCTGCAGTTTTTGGATGTAAGATTAAGCCGGATTTTTAATGGTACCGAATATGCAAAAACTTCCAGAGCTG
>Ga0222713_10000642_pt1 | contig 39392 bp, 39 predicted proteins | sample C33_649DmetaG_FD_165061 | JGI IMG/M metagenome (GOLD analysis project Ga0222713, IMG submission 165061) | Estuarine water microbial communities from San Francisco Bay, California, United States - C33_649D | ecosystem: Environmental > Aquatic > Marine > Unclassified | place: USA: California... | reverse complement strand
GCAAGCTTAATCCTGCTACCCCTCGACTTGCATGTGTTAGGCCTGCCGCTAGCGTTCATCCTGAGCCAGGATCAAACTCTCCGTTGTATAATAACTTCGAATTTTAAGAGCTCGAGTATGTTTGTTTCTATTCTTAAAAACGCTGTTTCCTTATTTCTCAATACTTCAAAGAACTTGTCTTGTGTAATCAATAGAAAATTACTCCCCTATTCATTATTTATCTTCTCAAAAACCGCTTAACATTTAAGACCATTGCCCTAATTGCGGGGTGCAAAGATATGCACAGTTTTTGGCATAACAATACTTTTTTAAAAGAAATTTGACTTTTTTTTTCTAGAAAACTTAACTACCTGATTATTAGGTCTAAATTATTGGCAAGAACAAATAAAAATTTAAGTGCAATCTAAATCAATGCGGATTTTTTGAAATTAAGCACTTCGGCAAGGGAAAGTAAATCTTCAAAACTTTTTGCAGCAAACGGAACGGATGGAATTTCGACTATATGATTTGGCTGTTCTTCTATAAAAAACTGATTGGCATTAGTTAAAACGAGCTGCCAATTTTGTTTATTAATATAGCCAGTATCCCAAGTTGATAATACCACTAATAGGCCAACTGAAAATTGAGTTTTTTGGGGCCAATCTCCATTAAAACGAACCTCGGCTAAAAACAAACCGAGTTGATCCTTTAATATGCGTTGTTGGCGTGCGGTCAATCTTTTAAACAACGGCAATACTTGCTGCAATACATATAAATCGTTAGCTGTAAGGATTTTTCTTTCGACCCTATTATTATTAATGCGCGCTAAAGCAAACCATCGACGCATCGCAAAAAGCAATAAAACCAAGACAGTTACCCCACATATTTTAGCTAAAACAATAAATTCAAACCAAATAAATAAAGGAATACTCAATAAAATTCCTGCGAAAATAAATAACCAAATGGAAAAATGATAACTACTCGGCGATCCATTTGTCATTGCGCATCTCTCCTTTAATTGTTACATTTTTAGTGCGAGCATAGTCTTCTGCAGCAAGTAACATTTGTTCTCTTGTGTCTCTTCGGATTAAAATTGCAGAAGAACCCTGCGATTTAACTTCTATGTAAAATCCATTGCGTAATCTTGCCGGTTTAGTTGGAGGTCTGCCCATGTCGAATATTTAATTTTTGATAAGTCTGTGACAATATAACTAAAATAATTAATAATTGTTTCAACAAGGAACAAAAATCATGCCTAGAAAAAAGGTTGAAAAGGAAAGACGTAACTTTGCAGCATGATTCATTTTGAGAGATTAGGTTATTTCCTACCCCAAGGATATTTGTTTTCCGACATCAATCTACAAATTAATAAAGGAGATCGCGTTGGCCTAGTTGGAAAAAATGGAGCTGGAAAATCTACGCTTCTGCGCATTATCGCTGGCAAATTAAAGCCTTCTGAAGGACAAGTTCATCTACAAAAGCAATTAAAATTAGGCTTCCTAACTCAAGATATAGTCATTAATTCAGACAAATCAGTATACGACTTTCTTTTTTATTCCAATCAAACACTTAATGATATACGTAAGCAGCTAGATCATATAAACGATCAACTTACGCAGCGCACGGATTATGAAAATCAAGATTATTTAGCGCTTTTAGATGATTTAAGTGAGCTCAATCATCGCTTCTCAGTTATGGAGGGTTATCAATGGGAAGAAAAAATTAAATCCACCTTAAGTGGTTTGGGCTTTAATGAAACCGATCAACAAAAAAGTTTAACTGCCTGTTCGGGTGGATGGAAAATGAGGGCTGAACTTGCACGACTATTAATCAATGCGCCGGATGTTCTCTTACTTGATGAACCGACAAATCATCTCGATATTCTTTCAATTGGATGGTTAGAAAACTATTTACAACGCTTCGAAGGTGTGGTAATACTTATTTCGCATGACCGTTTATTTTTAGATAATGTGAGTAATCGCACCTTGGAAATTTCCAGACAGCAGATTTTTGATTTTCCATATGCCTATTCACAATACAAAAAATTACGTGCACTAGAACTAGACCGACTTGAACAAGCCAAAAAGCAACAAGACAAAGAAATAAAACACACAGAAGAACTCATAGATAAATTCAGGGCCAAAAAAAATAAAGCTTCTTTTGCGCAAGCGTTAATTAAAAAACTAGATAAAACTGAAAGGATCACCCTTGAGAAAGATCCCATTGCTAAACTCAAACTTAGGTTTCCTCTTGCTGTGCAGCCCGGAAAATGGGTTTTAGAAGTTTCTAAAATAGCAAAGAGTTACGGGGATAAATGCCTGTTTAAAGATGTTTCAATAACAGTTGGAAGAGGAGAAAAAATAGCTTTATTGGGCCCAAATGGCGTTGGTAAATCTACCCTATTAAAAGCAATATTAAGGGAAATCGATCACAAAGGAGAGGTAAGCTTGGGTCACAATGTTCAGATTTCCTATTTTGCACAAGACCAAGCTGAAAAGCTCAATGATAAATTGAGCATCTTAGAAACTGTTGATTTAGTTGCGAAAGGAGATGTTAGAAAAGATTTGAGAAGTATTCTTGGGGCTTTTTTATTTTCAGGAGAAGATATAGAAAAAAAAGTAGGGGTGCTTTCAGGGGGCGAGCGCACAAGGCTGGCCTTATGTTGTTTGCTATTAAGCCCCTCTAATTTTTTAATTTTAGATGAACCCACCAATCATCTCGATTTACAAAGTAAAGAAGTGCTAAAAGAAGCCTTAAAGCATTATCAGGGTACATTTATCATTGTTTCGCATGACCGCGAATTTTTGTCTGGGTTAAGTAATAGAATTTGGGACATTGAAAATGAAACAATAAAAATTCATCATTTTAATATCGTAGAATACTTGCAATATAAAACCCCAAAAAATCCAGTTGATAAGAAAAATAAAAATGTAGCGGAAAAAAAGATTGAGCAATCAATTGAGATAAAGAGCAAGCCCAAAATAGATAAAACCAAACAAAAAATTGAAAGAGAAATTTTTCAATTAGAACAGAAAATTGAAGATTTTGAAAAAGTCTTGGGCGAATTAGAAAATGAATTGAGTATTGTGGATTATTCTAATAAGGAACAATACAACTCATTGTTGAATCGCTACGAACTTCAAAAAGAGCAATTAAATGCTTTGTATAGAAAATGGGAAGAAAAAAACCAGGCACTTGAAATAAGTAAAATAGTTAATTTTAAATGATGAAAAATCTATTGTTTATATGCTTTGGTATTTTTTTGCTTTCCTCCAAATGCAATAATCTTAACCAACATCCTGTTCCTTTCGTCCCGGTAGATATTACAATAGATATTCAGTTGCCAAGCTATAGTGATTTACAAGGGGTTGGAGGTTGGAGCTATTTAAATGGTGGCTCAAGGGGAATCATCGTTTATCGCAAAGGGATTGATGAATTTGTTGCTTTTGACAGGCATTCCCCAGCAGATCCGGATGGAATTTGTCCTGCTGCACTTTACCCCGACCCTCAAAATTTTTTACAATTATTAGATTCCTGTAATAGTGCTGTTTTTTCACTCTATGATGGCTCACCTATCGGCGGGAGCGCCTATGGCTTAAGGCAATATGCAACTCAATTTAATGGCAATAATCTTTTACGCGTTTACAACTAAAATAATGGCAGATATTAAAATTTCAATTATTGACAGAGATGGTCAGACACATGAATTGGTGGGGCCGACGGATATGAATATGAATGTCATGGAACTTTGTAGGTCATATGAGCTTCCTGTTAAGGGAGAGTGTGGCGGAATGGCCATGTGTGCGACATGTCAATGCTATTTAGAATCAGATACGCAATTGCCCGAACAAAGTGACGACGAATTAGATATGCTCGACCAAGCCTTTTTTGTCAGGCCTAATAGCCGCTTGGGCTGCCAAATACAATTATCTGAGGCTATTGATGGAATTGTTCTACGCTTGGCTCCAGAACAAGACTAATTTATATCTTGGGCAAAAACCTTTCTAAATTTCTCAACTTTAGGCCGAACTATCTGCTGACAATATGGATTCGATGGATTGTTTTCAAAATAATTGTGATGGTAGTCTTCGGCTTCAAAATAATTATTAATTGCAACAATTTGAGTAACAATTGGCGCATTCCACACTCTTTCTTCACTTAGTTTTTGAAGATACTTTGTGGCACTTATTTTTTGAGCCTCATCATGATAAAAAATGACAGAACGATATTGCGAACCTATGTCGTTACCTTGACGATTCAATTGGGTTGGGTCATGAACAAACCAAAAGACTTCCAATAGTTTTTCGTAAGAAATTAAGGATTTATCAAAAACTACTTGAGCTACCTCTGCATGACCGGTCTGACCATTACAAACTTCTTTATAGGTCGGATCTTTTTTAGTGCCACCTGCATAGCCAGGAACAACTGATATGACCCCATTCAAATCTTTAAAACATGCTTCAATACACCAAAAACATCCAGCGCCAAAAGTCGCTAATTGCACATTGTCATTATTAGACGTAATATGATTTTGTAAATCAAACTCCTTACTTTTAAATTCGAGCGATGCAGAATTGATACAATACCGAAGCCCGGTAGGTTTTGGCCCATCCTCAAAAACATGACCCAAATGCGCATCACAATTACTACACCTAACCTCAGTGCGAACCATACCGTGTGAATGATCCATTATTTTCTTTACGTTTCCTTGAACCAATACATCATAAAAACTTGGCCATCCTGAACCACTTTCATATTTTGTTTGACTTTCAAATAATGGAGCATCACATGCTACGCAGTAGTAGGTACCCTTTTCTTTATGATCCCAATACTTTCCACTAAACGGTCTTTCAGTTCCTCCATTTACGACATAGCACACATTTTCTGGTAACGCGCGACCATTAAAAGTGTTAGAATTTTTAGCTTCCTCTTGGTCGCTTTGACCACAGGCATTTAAACTTGCGAACATAATGAGTACAATTATAATTTTCATTACCAATAAACAAATTAATTAACAATTAGTTTAATTGCAGACAACGGTATTGTGTCTAATCCAATTCCTATAGCAAAAGAAGGTATACTTGAAAAGTGCTATGATTTTTTTATCCCAAGGTATTTTCTAATCCACCAATGCCCTAAATAAATTAGAGGCGTCAACAAAACGGCAATGACCAGTTTTAAAAAATAATTGGTAGGTGCAACTTCGAAAAAAGTAGAAAGCGACATAGACCCTGGCACAACAAAACCAATGTATAAAACAATATAGGAATCAATTAATTGAGAAATTAATGTACTGCCTGTACTGCGCAACCAAATAAATCTATTTCCTGTTTTCTTTTTAATTTGATCAAAAATAAATGCATCCAAAAGCTGAGAAACCAAAAAGGCCACAATACTACCAATAATTACCGCTTGCGCTTGCCCAAAAACCAAATTATAAGCAGCATTTGTAGCCAATTTAGACCCTTCGATTTCATAAGCAGGCACTGCCATTGAAAGCCCAACAATTAAAAAACAATAAGCGATAAGACCAGCGGTAATCCAAGAAATTCGTCGCACTGCTTTATGCCCATAAAATTCATTTAGCAAATCGGTTATAAGAAATACTATTGGCCAAGGTAAAATACCGACTATTGTAATAAAAGGGCCTATCTTTTGGCCAAAGAAAAATCCTTCTATTGGAATTTCGATAAGCTTATTGCTTATTAATTCAGCAGTAACCGCATTTGTAACAAATAAACCAGCCAAAACAACAAACAGCCATTGCCTACGCTCATTGGGTTGGTTATTTTGCATGATTTAAACTAAAGAATTATTGGGTAGGGTAATCCAAACGCTTTGTTTTGACATAGCGTTGAATATAGTATTTTGAGGTCTTGAAATTATCTATTCGCACTCCTGAATTTGCAGAATGAATAAATTTGATTGCCTCTGGGGTAACTTCAATCACAAGGGCAACATGGCCAACTTTGGTAGAATTGACATTACTTCCCTTGAAAAACATGAGATCGCCAGGCTGAATTTCAGACAACTTGACCGTAGTGCCAAGTTCAGCTAATCCGTAGCTCGTTCTAACTAAATCAAAGCCGAAATTGCCAAATACATAATTGATAAATCCCGAACAATCAAATCCAGAAGGCGTAGTTCCGCCCCATCGGTAAGGGACTCCTAGAAATTTCTTGGCATAATTGATGATGGCATCAACTTGCTCATCGTTTTTAGTCGTATTATGAATATTTGTAGCACTTGATTTTTGTCCACTTGGTGTTTGCCCTGCAGCATTCCAAGCCATAAGATAAAAAGAGCACAAAAAATAAGTCCGAAATAATTTCATTTTCTAAAAGCAAATGCAAAAATAATAATTATTTTCGAATATTATTTAAATAGTACTATGTCCATATCTGATAATCAACCACTTAGTAAGTTATATTACAGCATTGGGGAGGTTGCCGCAATGTTAAACGTAAACACCTCATTATTAAGATTTTGGGAGAAAGAATTTAATCTAACAGTTTCAAAGAAAAATAAGAAAGGCAACCGGCTATTTTCTGTTAAAGAAATTGAACAAATACAACGCATTTATCAATTGGTTAAGGTAGAAGGTTACACCTTAGATGGTGCTCAAAAAGCACTTAAACAGCGTACAAATACATCGCATCCTGAGCAAAATAATCAACAGCAGCGCGTTATTAATCAAAGCCAAAATTTTACCGAAATTATTGAGAAATTAGAACATATTAAGGGAAGATTATTGCAAATTACTTTTGAGTCTGAAGCTAGTGTAATGGAGATTAAAGAAGATAAAAGTAAAATAGCGCAAAAAATGTTAAACACTACAAATCAAGTGAATCAAAAAAAACGCTCGAGCGCCAAAAAAAATCTTAGAGATTCAGATGCACCAACACTTTTTGACTTTTAATCCTTTTCAATTTTACTTATCGCTTTTTGCAATTTCTTCATATAGCTTGGAGCGAGTATCATGCGACTTCCATACCAGGAGCATATTTCACCATCAACAATAATAATTTTCGAATTGGGAAATATTTCTTGCAATTGCGCAATGTGTTTTTGCTCAAAAGGATAAGGTTCTGAACTTAAAAAAATTACATCCACTTTATTTTTATAGTGAGCATCTAAGGCTAGAACAGCATTTAATGCTGGATACCGATCAATTTTACAATAGTTTGACCATCCAAAATAGCCCAACAGCGAATCTATATAAGTATTTGGACCAACCACATAAAATGGGTCCTTCCAAATAAAATATAGAAAGCAAGTTTTGCCACCTATGTGTTCTAAATTGAAAAACATGCGCTTTAACTGATCGACAAATTCAATAGATTTTTCTCTTTTACCTACACTTTCACCTATTTTTAATAGAAAATGAAACGCATCATCTAAAGAATTTATATCCGTCAGCAAAACTTCAAATTTCGTATTCAGATGTATTATGTCTTCCTTTGAATTCTCCTCCTTATTGGCTATAATCAGGGTTGGTTGCAGGGCCTCTATAGTTTGTAAATTCAGGTTTTTTGTACCGCCTACCCTGGTTTTATTTTTCCACCAACTATTTGGATGGACACAAAATTTGGTGATACCCACCACCTCTTCTTCCAAGCCAAGCGTCCAAAGGTATTCGCTAATAGAGGGAACAAGAGATATAATTCGCATGGCACATTTTAAAGTTAGGCCATAGCCGAAATAACATCATATCTCGATACAATATGATGCTTTCCATTTTCTAGCCTGACTAAAACAGCTGGCACCTGTTTAGAAATTAATTTACACAAGTCTTCGACTTTCGTCGAGGAGGGCACTTGTGGAAAAGGCGCAGCCATAACCGAAGAAATTGGTGCATCTCTTAACCCAGGATTTTCAACAAGCAATTGATACAAATGACTATCATCTACGGAACCTACAAATTTCCCATCCTTTAAAACGGGTATTTGAGATATATCAAAATTTCGCATTTTAGCCACTGCATGTGAAATTAATTCTTCAGCGTAAAGCGTCACGAGTGGTTTATTGTCATGTTTAGCTACCAAATCTCCTGCAGTCAGCAATTCTTCTTCTAGAAATCCGCGCTCACGCATCCAATCGTCATTGAAAATTTTACCAACATACCTACTTCCATGGTCATGAAAAAGCACCACAACGACATCATCTTTGTTAAGCCTCTCACCCATTTGAAGAAGACCTTTGATAGCTGCACCAGCAGAGTTTCCAACAAAAATCCCTTCCTCACGAGCTAACTTCCTGGTATAAACAGCGGCATCTTTATCTGTCACCTTTTCAAAATGATCAATCACATCAAAATCCACGTTGGCAGGGAGGATATCCTCACCTATTCCTTCTGTGATATAGGGATAAATTTCATTCTCATCGAATATACCAGTCTCCTTGTACTTCTTGAAAACAGAACCATAAGTATCAATACCCCAAATTTTAATATTTGGATTCTTTTCTTTTAAGAATTGCCCGACGCCAGAAATGGTACCACCGGTTCCAACACCTACTATAAAATGAGTTATTTTTCCTTCTGTTTGTTCCCAAATTTCTGGACCTGTCTGCTCATAATGAGCTGTCCTATTCGAAAGGTTGTCGTATTGATTGACATACCATGAATTTGGAATTTCATTGGCCATGCGCCTTGATACCGAATAGTAAGATCGTGGATCTGAAGGTTCAACTGCTGTGGGGCAAACGACAACCTCAGCGCCAACAGCGCGCAAAATATCCATTTTTTCTTTGGATTGCTTATCGTTAAGCACACATACAAGTTTATACCCTTTGATTATACAGGCCAAGGCCAGGCCCATGCCCGTGTTGCCAGAGGTGCCTTCAATTACTGTTCCACCTGGCTTGAGTAAGCCAGCTTGCTCCGCATCTTCAATCATTTTTAAGGCCATGCGGTCTTTGACAGAATTTCCTGGATTGGTTGTTTCAACTTTAGCAAAAACCTGTGCAGAAATATTTTTTGTTAACTTATTTATCCTTACCAAGGGCGTATTTCCTATGGTTTCTAGAATATTATCAAATACTTTCATGAATACTATTTACACAAAGGTAGTCATCTGATTGAATTCACTAATTTTAGTCCATGCAAAAAATATGTTCACTCTTCTTTTGGGTATTTTTTATACTGCCAGTTTCTGCCCAAGTATGTCCCATCCTACCCAACCCAGTGGTATATCAATTAGCCAATGGACAATTTGTTTGCAGTGGCACCCTGCTCATCGACCCTGCAGGAATTACTCCAGATATAGGATTGGCCATAAAGGATTATGCCCTATGGACTAAAGGCATCACTGTAGCACCATTTGTCCAAAATTCAATGATTCAATTTAAAAAATTACAGAATGTGGTTCAAGACTCCTACAGTATAAATATTGCAGATAGAATTACCATTTCGTATTCGAGTGAAGCATCTTGTTTTTATGCCTGGGTTTCTTTGTTGCAACTCGCTGAAATAGAAGAAGGGCAATTAATATTTCCAAAATGCTTTATAAAGGATTATCCAAAATTTCAATGGAGAGGGCTGCATTTAGATGTTTCAAGACATTTTTTTACAGTAGATGAAGTAAAGCGCTACATAGACTTGATGGCTTATTATAAATTCAACACCCTGCACTGGCACCTCACCGATGATCAAGGCTGGCGCATTGAAATTAAAAAATATCCCTTGCTGACAGAGGTTGGCGCATATAGAGATTCAACCCTTGAGAATCACTACACCACTCTTCCGCGTACCTTTAAAAAAGAACGCTACGGGGGTTTTTACACCCAAGAACAAATCACAGAAATTGTGAACTACGCGAGCACACGGTTTATTTCAGTAGTTCCTGAAATTGAAATGCCTGGGCATGCCAGAGCAGCCCTTGCCGCCTACCCGCAATTCTCATGTACTGGTCAAGCCCAAGGTGTGGAAGGCCTATGGGGTGTATTTGACGATATTTTTTGCGCCAAAGAAGCAAGTGTTGAATTTTTACAAGATATTTTAGACGAAATTATCCCCTTATTCCCGAGCCAATACGTCCACATAGGTGGAGATGAAGCGCCAAAAACTCGTTGGAAAGAATGTGCTAACTGTCAGGCAGTAATCAAAGAAAATAACCTACATGATGAACATCAATTGCAGAGTTATTTTATAGGGCGCATGGATGCTTTTTTAACTCAAAAAGGCAAAAAGCTCATTGGTTGGGATGAAATTTTAGAAGGTGGGCTTTCACCCAATGCAACTGTGATGTCTTGGCGTGGATACGATGGCGGAAAGGCCGCCGCAGCCCTTGGGCATGAAGTCATCATGTGCCCTGGTTCGCATTGTTATTTTGACCATTACCAAGGTCGAAGTTCTGCTGAACCCTTGGCCATTGGGGGTTTTACACCACTCGATCGGGTCTATGAATTTAACCCCATTCCACCTGACATGAGCGCCGCAGATGCCTCTTATGTAATAGGCGCACAAGGAAATCTATGGACTGAATACATTTCAAATATGGCGCAATTGGAGTACATGACCTATCCTCGTGCAATCGCTTTAAGTAAGGTTTTGTGGTCTGAAAATTCACCAACATACGAAACGTTTTTACACAGTTTAATCTCTTTTCATTTTCCATTTTTGAGTAGCAAAGGGGTCAATTATTCCAAGACAGCAACCATGCCTGAGCTTCGCACTATTCGCAAAGAAAAGGGAGGGATTGAAATTTTGAGCATTCCTGCAAAAGGCACCATGGAAGACACGCTGCTACTGTGGGAAATTCAAGCGGCCAAAAGAAAAACCAACGATTTGCTCATGCATTGGACAGAATATGCAGTTCAGGAATATGAGCCCCTTGTTAATCAGATCAATATCATTCAACACAAAGCTCTTGGTGCGCAAATCGTATTGCAAACGCCACCAAGCCCAAAATACGACAATGGCAGCCTTACGCTTGTCGATGGCCAACTTGGTGAGCGCCCTTGGAAGGGGAACCAATGGTTAGGATTTGATACAGATAGCGTCAGTTTTGACATTATTTTTGACAAACCCATCAAGGTCAAAGAAGTCCGAATCCATACTTTGCATGACCCTAACAGCTGGATTTGGGCGGCTCAGACTTATATGATTGGTTTCAATAAATTTGGCGTTGGTAGTGGTCTTGCCTGTGGTTATTCAACAGATGAAACTATTGTCATCGAAGAAACAGACAAAAAAGTTAAACAAATTCATGTGACCATTCGTGGCCTTTCCAAAATTCCGCAAGGTCAGCCAGGCGCTGGAAATACGCCATGGCTGTTTTTAGACGAAATTGAGATCCGCTAAACACATTCGAAATATATCTTTATTAGGGTATGATTCCCAAGCGAACAGCATGCACAATAATACCAGCAGAATTGCGCACATCAAGTTTTTCTATAATGCGCATTTTGTGGGTTTCTACCGTTCGGGGTGAAATCTGTAAATCGTGGGCAATTTCTTTGCATGTCTTTTCTTGACAAATACCTCTAATCACATCAATTTCTCGGGCAGTTATTCTCTCTAGTGTCTGAATGGTACGACGTTCAGCATCTAGCATACGTTTTGAATTGGGATGAAGATATGATTGATGAAAAAAAACCTGACGAAATGCAGCGACTACTTCCTCGTGCATATTCCATTTATTAACAACCCCACTGAATCCCCATTTTAAATATAGGGGGATCATCGCCGATTTGAAATTTGGGACCAATAAAATAAATTTCGAATTCGGCCATGCAGATTGCCAAAATTGAAAATAAGCTTTGTCTAATTCATTCAATAAATCGGCATCGATCATGATTACGTTTATAGCAACACTACTATAACGCGCCCTAAAATCTGTTAACGATGAAGATTCGCCAATCCATTCAAAGTCATTGCGTGAAATTAGTAAATCACGTACTCCTGCTCTAAATATAACGTTAGACTCAATAAAAGCCACGCGAATGCGGGCACCCAAATAATTACTCATAAGACTTGCATTTTAGTGGTTCGAGAACCAGGTTTTAGATTAATACAAGTAATGATGTTTCATAAGACAAATGTAAGCAGTGGGATATGATTTGGCTTCAGTAGTATGACGGACATATCTTTTAAAAAGTTGCATTGGAGAGGAGCGTGACGATAATTAAAATAATTAGAATATGTCGCTTATCTTTACTCGATGACAAGAAGAGATTTTACTTCCTTACTCTCTTTAAGCGCATTGACAATTGGTATGACTTCATTAAAAGAATTATATACATGGGGAACTGGCTTAAAATCCACCGGCCTTACGCCAAGCCTATTTATTGGACACGGCAGCCCTATGAATGCAATTGAGGAGAATGATTTCGTGAAGGGATTTAGAGAGGTTTCAAAAACGTTAGGCGAAATTCAGGCCATACTCGTCGTGTCTGCTCATTGGCTAACCCGAGGCACCGCCGTAACAGCAATGAGTCAACCTAGAACCATTCACGACTTTGGCGGTTTTCCTCAAGCCCTTTTCGAAGTGCAGTATCCGGCTCCAGGTTCACCTGCTCTTGCTAAAGAAATCATCGAACTGATACCCTCTAAACAGATACACGAAGATCATCAATGGGGTTTGGATCACGGCACATGGACGATTCTAAAACATATGTATCCCGAGGCTAACATCCCTGTTGTACAATTCTCAATTGATATGCGTAGCTCCTTGCAAGAACATTTTGAATTGGCCAAGCAACTAAGGCTGCTGCGCTCAAAAGGCGTCTTAATTATTGGATCTGGAAATATAGTGCACAACCTTCAGGCTGTCGATTTTAATCGCATAAATGATATCGGATATGGATTTGAATGGGCCCATGAAAGCAAGGCATTTGTCAATGAACATATTCAAAAAAGGCAGTTCAATCCATTATTAAATTTGGAAACTGCTCCAATAGCAATGAAACATGCTGTTCCTACCCCAGACCATTACATACCCCTACTCTATGCACTCGGTCAAGCAGATTTAAAGGATGAAATTCATTTCTTTAATGACCAATTGCTGGCTGGAAGTCTTAGCATGACCTCAATAAAAATTGGATAGATTTTCCAATAAAATAAACCATCCATCCTATGGGATGTTTTATCTTTGTATCATTAAATAATAAGCATGTCTCAAAGAAACTGGCATTCTCTAAAAAAATACCAAGATATTAAATTCGAGTTTTTTGAAGGAATCGCAAAAATAACCATCAACAGACCACAAGTATATAACGCTTTTAGGCCGGAAACCAATTTTGAAATGTTGGATGCTATGTCAATTTGTCGAGAACGCGAAGACATCAATGTTGTTGTGCTTACAGGTGCAGGTGATAAAGCTTTTTGTTCTGGTGGCGATCAAAATGTAAAAGGCGTTGGCGGTTATATTTCTGAAAATGGGGTGCCGCGTCTCAATGTTTTGGATCTCCATAAAGCTATTCGCTCCTTACCTAAACCCGTCATTGCCATGGTAAATGGATATGCGATTGGTGGCGGTCATGTACTTCACGTAGTATGTGATTTAACAATCGCTTCAGAAAATGCGCGGTTTGGTCAGACAGGTCCTAAGGTTGGGAGTTTTGATGGAGGATTTGGCTCTTCGTATCTGGCCCGTCATGTAGGACAAAAAAAGGCGAGAGAAATATGGTTCTTGTGCAACCAATATACTGCCCATGAAGCCGAGAGAATGGGAATGGTCAATAAGGTTGTTGCCCTTGATCAACTCGAAGATACTGTTGTAGAATGGTCTAAAACCATGATGAAACGCAGCCCACTTGCAATTCGGATGATTAAACGCGCCTTGAATGCAGAATTAGACGGGCAACACGGACTAATGGAGCTTGCTGGTGATGCCACCCTACTCTATTATTTGACTGAGGAAGCACAAGAAGGAAAACATGCTTTTTTAGAGAAACGAGACCCGAATTTCAATCAATATCCAAAATTCCCATAATGGACATTCAACAACTCGAACCCCAAAAACTTTGGACTTCCTTTTGCGAATTAAATGCGGTACCTCGTCCTTCAAAAAAAGAAGAACGCGTCATAGAATTCATGCTAAAATTCGGGCAGGGTCTGAATTTAAAAACCCTTAGGGATGAAGCTGGAAACGTCATTATTAAAAAACCTGCCACGCCAGGTATGGAACACTGCCAAACAGTCATTCTACAAAGCCATTTGGATATGGTGCATCAAAAAAATGCCCAAACAACATTTGACTTTAATAATCAAGGCATTGACATGTTTATTGATGGAGACTGGGTTCGTGCAAATGGAACAACACTTGGTGCCGATAACGGTATAGGTGTAGCTGCTATTATGGCCTTACTCGAAAGTAAAGACATAACACACCCATCTCTAGAAGCATTCTTTACCATAGATGAAGAAACTGGTATGACCGGAGCCAAGCAAATGGATGCTACGCTTTTGAGTGGGACGATTTTACTCAATTTAGATACTGAAGACGATGACGAACTCTCTGTAGGTTGTGCCGGTGGAATTGATACCAATACACACTACAATTATCAAAAAGAGCCTCTTATTAATGGGTTCGAAGGAATTGAGATTCAACTAAGTGGCTTACTTGGAGGTCATTCTGGAATGGATATTGATAAAGGACGTGGCAATGCCAACAAAATGTTAGCCCGTCTTATATGGGAACTTCAACAAACTCAGAATATTCAATTAATAAGTTTTGATGGAGGGAGTTTAAGAAATGCGATCCCAAGAGAGGCACATGCTCTTGTTGCAGTAGAAAACAAAAACAATGCCCTTTCATTCATAGGACAATTTGAATCGCTTTTGAAATCAGAGTACAATCCAATTGAAAAGCACTTAAAAATTTCTGCAAAAGCAATCAATTTGGATTCGGATTCGGATGCGGTTTCAGCTTTAGAATTTCAAAAGATATTAAATACACTTTGTGGCGTACACAATGGCGTATACAGGATGAGTCCCGACATTGAAGGCTTGGTGGAAGCCTCTTCTTCATTGGCAAGGGTTGTCATTAAAAATGGGGAATTTATCACACAATCTTTGCAAAGAAGTTCTGTGGAAAGTACAAAAAAAGAAGTGAGTATGGCCTTTGGTAGTGCCTTTGAAAATTTAGGTGCCAAGGTAGAACAAAGTGGCGACTACCCCGGATGGAAACCCAACCTTAATTCTGAAATTCTCAAACTTTTAAAAGACCAATATATTCAACTATTCAATGAAGAGCCCAATGTGAAGGCTTGCCACGCTGGACTTGAATGCGGAATTCTTAGCGAAAAATTACATGGGGTGGATATGATTTCTTTTGGGCCAAATATTAGGGCTGCGCATTCGCCAGACGAATGCGTTCAAATTTCTTCGGTTCAAAAATTCTGGAATTTTCTTTTAGAAATTTTACAAAAAATACCAACTGCATAAAAATTAATGATGTCAATAAATCTCAATACCATAGAAGAAGCCATATTGGAAATCCAAAAGGGTAATGTTGTAATTGTTGTTGACGATGAAGACCGTGAAAATGAAGGAGATTTTTTAACGGCTGCGCGTAACGCAACACCAACGCTAATCAATTTTATGGCAACACATGGCCGTGGTTTGATTTGTGCACCTTTAAGCGAAGAACGCTGTGATCAACTTGGACTTGAAATGATGGTGCGCAATAATTCAGCAGCTTACCAAACTCCATTTACAATTAGTGTTGATTTAATTGGACATGGATGCACTACAGGTATTTCGGCAAGCGATAGATCAAAAACTATCTTGGCCATGATTGATCCAAATATTAGGCCTGAAGAACTAGGAAAGCCAGGACATATATTTCCGCTACGAGCATTAAATGGAGGTGTTTTACGCCGTGCTGGCCATACCGAAGCAGCAGTTGATTTATCGCGTATGGCGGGGTTTGAAGAAGCAGGAATAATTGTAGAAATCCTCAATGAAGATGGAACGATGGCAAGGCTCCCGCAATTAATCGAAATTGCACGTAAATTCAATCTCAAGATAATAAGTATTGCAGACCTAATTAAATACAGGATTTCCAACGAATCACTTATTTCTGAACAAGTAGAAGTTCAGCTACCCACCACTTTTGGAGATTTTCAGTTACGTGCATTCAAAGATCAAAGCAATGATCAAGACCATTTGGTACTCACCAAAGGAACTTGGAGTAAGGATGAATCTGTGTTAGTTAGAGTACATTCTTCTTGTCTTACTGGCGATATCTTTGGAAGCTGTCGTTGTGACTGCGGCCCCCAATTACATAAAGCAATGGAGCTAATCAATGAAGAGGGAAAAGGTGCTATTGTTTACATGAATCAAGAAGGCCGAGGCATTGGCTTACTCAATAAACTCAAAGCATATAAGCTTCAAGAAGAAGGATTGGATACCTATGAGGCAAACGAAAAACTCGGATTCAAACCTGATCAACGGGACTACGGCATCGGGGCGCAAATACTTCGGGCTATCGGCATTCGTAAAATGAGATTGATGTCTAATAACCCTAAAAAACGCACTGGATTGATTGGTTATGGCTTAGAAATTACAGAGAATATCCCGCTAGAAATCCCAAGCAATAGCCACAACGAGCGTTACCTCGCTGCAAAAAGAGATAAAATGGGACACAATCTAAATTTAAAATCATGATGCTGCAGGCCCAGGGGTTAAGAAAAGAAATTGGAGACCTTGAAATATTAAAAGGAATCGATTTAGATGTTGGCCACGCTGAGATAATATCCATAGTTGGTTCTTCTGGGGCAGGAAAAACAACTTTACTTCAAATTTTAGGAACACTCGACGATCCTACTGCAGGAAATTTAATAATAGAGGGACAAAATCCCTTTGAACTCAACCAAAAAGCACTGGCAGCGTTCAGAAACAAACATTTAGGCTTTGTATTTCAGTTTCATCAGTTATTGCCAGAATTTACAGCAATGGAAAATATTGCCTTACCTGCCCTTATTTCTGGACAAAACCAAACTGATGCTTTTAAAGCGGCCAATTTATTACTTGAACAATTTAATTTAAGGTCTCGCGCAAATCATAAGCCCAATGAACTTTCTGGTGGAGAACAACAGCGCATTGCTGTTGCGCGTGCACTGATAAATAAACCTGCCATTGTTTTTGCAGATGAGCCTTCGGGTAATTTAGATTCAGAAAATGCAAATGCACTGCATCAATTATTTTTTGAGTTAAGGGAGCAATTCAAGCAAAGTTTTGTCATTGTAACACACAATAAAGAATTCGCTCAAATGGCTGAAAAAAGGTTAGAAATGCAAGACGGGAGAATCCTTTAAAAATGAATGAAGTAGCATTAAAGGAATTTTTAGATTACAAAGCGCATTATTACGAACAAGCCTCTTTCATTGAATCTGACCCGATTAGTTTAGTGCATCAATTCCACAAAAAACAAGATATTGAAATTGTTGGATTCTTAATAGCTACCATTTCGTGGGGTCAAAGAAAGAGTATTATCCAAAGTGGTAAAAAACTACTCAAAATTCTCGGATCAGAACCCCTACAATACGTTTTAAATTACAATGATGGCGATTGTGGATCATTTGTGCATAGGACCTTTAATCAAATTGATCTCAATGGTTTTTTAATGGCGCTTAAGGCTATTTATCAGCATGAAGACCTTGAGCTTGCATTTATGACTTCCATGCAAAATCCTACGCTTTATCATCATATCAGTGCATTTCGTGAACGCTTCATCCCCTACCTAGAAAAACGGTCATTAAAGCATGTCGCCAATCCAAATAAAGGTTCCTCTGCAAAGAGGTTGATCATGTTCTTGAGATGGATGGTACGTTCAAATAAAAATGGTGTAGATTTTGGCATTTGGGATTCCATTCCACAAGGCCGTTTAATGATTCCACTCGATGTGCATACAGGTAACATTGCACGTAAATTAGGTTTATTGCATCGCAAACAAAATGATTGGAAGGCCAATGAAGAATTGGTTTTTAAATTACGCAAAATGGACCCAACTGATCCTGCTAAGTACGACTTTGCTTTGTTTGGACTCGGAGCAATTGAAAAATTTTAATTTGGAATAGGCAAGGGAATCAGACGCAGGTATGTTGATAGATCTTGACCTTTGATTTTTTTTAAAATGAGCTGGTCTTGTTCAACAGATTCCAATTCGAATATCCAATGAATGTTGTTCAAATGCATGCTTAATTTTTGGCTAGTAATTCCGTATTGAAAATGACCACTAGTAAATGAATGATTGTGCAAATCATAAAATGAACCAAACATGACTGCGCCATTTATATCGAATACAAAAATATACTCTCCCCATGGCTCCTGAGTAAAAGAATTTTTCAAATCTTGGCTAAAACCACTTACCATCCAAACCTTGGAATTACCACCACTTAAAAGATGGGTGTAGTCTGCACTAATGGTTTGTTCGCCATTGACACAAGCCCCCAATATTAAAATGAGAATTACGCTAAAATAAAAGTTTTTTATCATTGAGAATTTGGAGTATTTCTGCGGAGACTTCAGTTTGTTTTTCAGGTTTAATATTTTTGTCATTTATTTGTTCACAGCATACAAATTGGTAGCGGTTCTGTTTCCATGTAAAGAGGCAATTATAAAAATATTTTTCGTCTTGGTAACGTTCAAAAAATCGGATTACAACATCGTCATATTTATCTTTATTTGGCCTAAATTCGATTGGATAGCCAACAAAACCATTAGCTTGAATTAAATTTTGGTCCTCTTTTTCATATACAATGAATCGACGTGCTGGAAATTCGTTTACCCCTGCCTTAAGCAGGATCATGCAACCCTCAGACAAGTCTAGATTTTTTTTCAATGGAAAAAAGCGAAAAAAATTAGCTGTGCATGAGGGCCTGTTGAGTTGATCACTCAATTCGATAGTGCTGTCACATAGACCTAGGTTTTTGAGAAGCTGTGGTTCTTGATCACCACTAAATTTATTGACTGTAAAATCAGTACTAACCTCAGTCCCTTTGACTGGTTTTTTTGGCCCATTAATTTTTGTTGGCAAATTATCTTTAGTGAATAACTTATATCCAATAAATACCAATACAAATGTTAAACATAGGGCCAGTAACCATACTATTTTATAATTCTTCATGATGAAAAAATTGACATTGATAATTTTTGAGCTTCTTTTAAACGATCTTCATTTAATGGATTGGCTATCTGTTTGTTTTTTAAAAACAACATCAAACTTTCAGTAGATAAATTTCCAGTGAGTTGATCTTTTGCCATTGGGCATCCTCCAAAACCTCCAAGTGCTGTATCAAAATGTCTACAACCCCCATTGAAAACTGCTGAAATAAGTTCATTTTCATTTCCAGGTACCACATGAAGATGGGCTGAAAATTTTGTTTCTGCAAAAGAACTAAAAAGCAAATTAAATAGTTGATGTGCACTGTCTGGATCTGCACAGCCTATGGTATCTGAAATTGCAAATTCAACAATGTCAAATCTATTTTTTAATTCATAAATACTTTGTGCAACAAGCTGCTCAGACCATGGTTCACCATATGGATTTCCAAATCCCATAGAAATATAAATGCGCAATTTCTTTTTTTGAAAGATACAAATTCGAGCAATTTCATCTAAAACCTTGAGGGTTTCTAAGCTACTAGAATTCGTATTGCGCAACTGAAAAGTCTCTGAAACTGAATAAGGAAAACCCAAAATTGAAACACGCTCAAAATTGCCCGCTTCTTGGGCTCCGCGTGCGTTTGCCACGATGGCCAACAATTTGGTTTTGGATTCCTCTAAATGCGCAAGCACTTGAGCGGTGTCTTTCATTTGTGGAATTGCCTTAGGCGACACAAAACTTCCAAAATCAAGTGTATCAAAACCACACTTTAAGAGTGCATTTAAATATTGAATCTTTTTTTGAGTAGGAATCCAAGATCCAATTCCTTGCATGGCATCTCTAGGACACTCAGTTATTTCAATGTATTGATTTAGAATTGACATCAATTTTTTCTTTTCAACAAGGCGCGATTAATAGACTTTACTAAGGCTGGTCCTTCATAAATAAATCCAGTATACAATTGCACCAAAGTTGCGCCTGCATCTAATTTATCTAAAGCATCTTGAGCACTGTGTATCCCACCGACGGCAATCATTGGAATTTGCCCATTGGATTTATCCTTAATATACTTAATCATTTGCGTAGATCTTAAAGCCAATGGTTTACCTGAAACCCCACCGGCCCCTAATTTTTCAACTATTTTACTATCAGTTTGTAAATTTTCCCTTGAGGTAGTTGTGTTGGCAACAATTAAACCATCAATTTTTGTATTATTGACAATTTCTATTATTTCATCGATTTGGGAAGAATTTAAATCAGGAGCAATTTTTAATAAAATTGGCTTTGCAACTTTTTGCTGTAGGTTTTGTTGTTGTAAACTTTCCAAAAGAGCTTGAAGCGGTTCTTTTTCTTGAAGTTCTCTCAAATTTGGTGTATTTGGAGATGAGACATTTACAACAAAATAATCTACGTGATCAAAGAGCGCTTCAAAACATTGTAAGTAATCTAATTTGGCATCTTCATTGGAAGTTAATTTGTTACGTCCAATGTTACCACCGATGACAATTTTTTTATTTTTTCTCTGAATTAATGATTTTTTAATGGCCTCCATACCAGCATTATTGAAGCCCATGCGATTGACAATAGCATGATCCTTTTTTAATCTAAACAATCTCGGTTTTTCATTTCCCCCCTGTGCTTTAGGGGTAACCGTACCAATTTCGATAAATCCAAAACCACAATTGGCAAGCGCATCTGTAAATTGGGCATTTTTATCGAAACCTGCTGCCAATCCAACAGGGTTGGCAAACTTGATCCCTAAAAACTCTGTTTCAAGCTTAGGATTTTTAACTGTGAATGAAGCGCTAAAAATTTTGCGCGTAAGAACAAATTTATTGCATAAATAAAGGCCACGCATAACAAAATGGTGTACTTTTTCAGCATCAAATAAAAATAAAATTGATCGCAATAGTTTGTACATACACAAATGTACAAACTATTTCAAGTGAAGCTCTACACAATAAAGAGCAAACCACAGACAAGGGTAAGATAAAACCAATAGCGCCAGGGATTATTTACTTTTTGCTGATACTGATAAGCAGCCAAAATTTGATCGAAATTTTGATGCTTGCGAACTTCCATCTCTGAAGGTTCGTTGCGGTCTAGTAGAATTTTTATCATATTTATTCCTTTTGATTGAAAATTATTTTTAGTTTCTGAACTGCTCTAAAAGTTTTCACCTTAGCATTATTTTCAGACAAATCAATTATTTGCCCAATCTCTTTGAATGAACGTTTTTCAAAAAAGCGCATTTCTATCAATTGTAACTGTTGTTCATTGAGTTTTTGAAGCGAATTCATTAAACGCTGTTTATCTAGTTCTGTATAATCTTCCACCCATTCTTCAACAACCTGTTGAAGAACCACTTTATCAATACTTACAGTGCGTTGAGCTTTTTGATCTCTAAAAGATTGATAAAGTTCACTCTTGGCAATTCGAAACAACCATGCTGAAAAAGGCAAGCCTCGATACTCATACTTTGGCAATGCTTGAAGCGCCTTAACAAATACGTTTGAAGTAATGTCATAAGCTTTTTCTTCTTCGTCTACCCTGCGGTAAACATATCGAAAAATAGCGTCGTGGTAGCGCTCGTAGAGTGGAGCAAAATAACGAGAATCAGTTTGGGCTCTAGTAATTAGCGTTTTTTCTTCTTCCTGAAGAAAAGACTGCTGCTGAAAGGAGAGTTGAAGAGGCATAGTCTTTTGATTTTAGGGAGTTTAGCTAAGAGGCTTGCAGTCCTCTTTTAAGAGATAACGCAGAAATATTTATTTTGGTACATTTTTTTTTAAAAAAAATTAAAATTTATATCTAAATAGGCCACCACACTGTATTTTATGCGTTAGTGGAGGATTGAAATTTGATCTGTAAATGCCATGTATTTGAAATTCCCAATTTGAATTTAAAGACCAGCATACAGATCCCAAAATAAAATTACCAACACCCGACAGAACTAATGTTTGTGTTCCTACACCTAACAAATATGGAAAATCAAAAATATTTGGAGCCGGCCAGACTGCCTCAAACATTCCGTAAACTAGCTCAAAGCGAATATTATGATTTAGCGCACTATAACGGTAACTAAATTCAACTTGTCGTGCAATATTGCTGAACTCTAGAGATCTTTGCAATTGAGCCGAAAAGCGAAAAAGTTGACTTTTACTTAATGGAAGTTTAGCATTAAATTGCAAACCCAATTTATAACTCTTGTAACTTAACTCCCGATGTGTAAGCCCAAAAGAATACACAAGTTTATTTTTACTTTGTTGCTGCAAGAAAATTCTTGTGTCAAGGCTGTACTGCGGTAAGGAAGATGTTGTTATGTAAAAATTCGTTAGTGCAATTTCACTAGATAATTTTAGCATGGTGCTTGGACTAAGTTGACTTTTGAATTGAAGAATAACACCTTTTTCATTTGATGTAGTTGACGTATTGCCTATAGCATTGGCATAAAATGCAAGGTATTTGGGTGAATAGTATCTAAGGTGCAAACCAAACTCAAATTTTGTATCCACATAATAGATAAATGCCAAATTCAAAGCGAGGCTTCTATCCCTATTTGAACTTATTTTAAATGCACCTACAGCTTCGGCATAAAGATAAAATTGCTTAAATGAATATTGACCATGGAACCCAATGCTTAAATTACTTAAGTTAAAATCATTTAAAGGGAAACTGTAAGTAGTCATATATGGGTTTTCAGAAGACTTTGAATACAGCAACATGGCGCCTAAGTGTAGCAGTTCATATTTTTTTCTGTAACCAATTCCAAAAATTTGTTCTAATAAAATTTTGCGTTTTGCGATTTCATTTAATGTCCTGTGATAACCTGAAGAATAAGTATAAGTCAATTCTTCTAACATAGAATTTCCGTTGAGTTTTGCGTCTGTATTTTTAAACGAAGTAAAAACCAACATCTCATCCTTTTTTTTAGCTAATACTAAAGCTGCACCCTGCAAATACCTTTGCTCATCGCCACTGTTGTTTGCTTTTAAACCCGGTGCATTTCTAGATAGATGCATCAAGTCTATACTTTTACCAAGGCCTCTAGACGTCCATAGTTGTAGGCCCTGACCCCACTGTACCTGGTAGCTACCCAAAAGTATACGACTTAAAACTTCATTTTTCTGTTTTTTATTCCAGTCTATATAAAAACTCATAAAATCCACACCGCCTTTTGGCCCAGACTGCCAAAAGGGTTCTCCAGAATCCTTAGCCATTTGAATTGCAAATCGCCAATTTGAAAAATAAAATTGTCCTTTATATTGCATAGAGATTGGCGGCCCTAAAAAACTTGAATCTATACTTAAAAACCATTCATTAGATTGATTAGTCAACATTGGAAGCATATATCTAAGCTCAGACTTTATGGACTCAGCTGACCATTTTATTTTTCTCAAGGTTTCTTCTTTTTGAGGAGCAGGCAACAATAAAAAGGGTAAAATCTCATTGATTTGAGCAACACTCCTCTCACAAAGAATTCCTTGGAGTTGATAAAAGTTTATAAATGTCCCACCCGATTTTAGAAAATATGAAAGTTGATTTGCCTCTATATCACTAATAATACCATTGGAGTGCAATTCTTCAAGGTCAGTTAATGACAATACATACTGATTATTTTCAGCCTTAAACTCAGAAAAGCTAGGCTGTGATTTAAAATCTTTTAAAATAAAAAGACAAAAAAGAATAAAAATAAATTTGCTCAATGTAAAAGTTTTATTTGAAGTTGATAACCAGTTCCATATTGCCAACTTGGTGAAATTTGCCATGACCAAAAACCCCCGAGTTCATGCCCAATAGAAAAATGAAAAGCTTTAAATGGTACAGCAAATGAGAACTGCAGCCCATAGGTATTAAATTGTTGAATCAAACTTATACTCAGCCTAGGGTTATGCGATGGATTCCAACTTAAACATTGGGAAAATTGAACGTTAGGTTGTAAAATCCAAAAATGTTCAATTTTTAAACTTTGGAGACTTCTAAGTGAAATGTTATCGAGCACAATGGAAATAAAATGACCGGAATTAACCTTGTATTGACACCCAAAACGCCCAGTGAGATTCAAGAAGTTTCCGTAATATTCGGGTTGTACAAACCCTTGAAATTGAAGTGCTAAACCCACCTTAAAATTATCATCAACTAATATTGAAGAAGCTTGGGTTAATCTAAATTGCATCGAAGATGGCCAAAGCACAGCGCTAAGATCCTGATAATGATATATATTATCTTGGCACAAATGATTGCAAACCTTAATGCCTAATAAATTTGGAATACTTAAGGGTAAGTAAACTTCGAAACTACTGCCTTTTTTATCATCTATGCACCAAGCTGCAGGATTGCTAAATTGTTTATTTGATTTGTAGGCAGTGAGCCCGAGTTGGTTGTCAAAAAATGAAAATGGCCAAAATTGTTGTGCAACTATGTTTTGTACCGAACAAATTGAGAAAATGAAAAATAAAAGCGTCAATTGCATTTTTCAAAACTAAAGTGCAAAACATGTTTAGTGTTCAGTAAAGTCCGCTGTTAATGCAAGGATTCAGTATATTTGATGATAGTTTTTCTTATGTCAATCACATCAAACAACTTCGCTGCAAATTCAATAAAGGAATGGAAAGAGCAACTCTATAGTGAACTTCAAGAAAAAAGTTCAATGCTTTCCTATTGGAATGAAGTTGAAGAACTGTCTTTTTCACTTACTGACCTTGAGGGACCCCAATTGAATTTTCAATATCAACCCAAAGAGAATTGGAAATGCCTGCTTCAGATTGAAGCAAAAGATGAAAAAAAATCCAACAAGCGAATTCTAAAAGGTTTAATGCAAGGTGCAAATGCTTTAATGATAGATAATGTAACTTCAAATACCGATTGGTATAGTTTGCTTAAAGATGTGCAATTGGCATTCATTGATTGTTTGATTATTTTCAATAATCTAGAATCCATAGATCATTATCAAAGAACTGCGCCAAAAGATGCCCTAGCGCATTGTAAAATTTTACATGCTTTTGGCGAAAATCAAATATTTTTTAGCAGCTTTAGTCTTCAACAAATAGGAGCCAATTGTTTTACTCAATTGGCAGCCACCTTGAGTGGGGTCCATCGAAAACTCGAATTGAATGCTAAGGACACCACCTTATTTATTGAATTAGGCGTAGGCGCCAATTTTTTAGTTGAAGTAGCTAAATTTATGGCAATCAGGCATTTGTTAAACCAATTAGCAAGTATCCACCATGTGAATATTACGGTGCAACTCATTTTAAAAACTGGTTTTTGTAATAAAAGTTTAGTTGATCCACACACCAACCTTTTAAGGCAAGCAACAGAGGGCTTGAGTGCAGTTCTGGGTGCTTGTGATTATTTATGTATTCAACCTTTCGATAATTTATCTGAAGATGGCGCAAGTGAATTTGGACAAAGAATGGCGCTAAATGTAGCAAATTTGATTGTTGAAGAGTTAAAACTCTCTAGTATTAATGCTAGTCTAAAAGGTGCCTACTTAATTGAAAAGATTTGTTTAGAACTCACAAAAATAAGTTGGAGCAGGCTCTGTGAGATGGATGAAAATCAAGATCTTATTGATAAATATCTTAAAGAACAAATCTTAAAAAGCCGCAATTTAAGAATTGAACGCTTTTTGGCCAAGGCAGATATACTTGTTGGTATAAATGCTTTTGAAGAAAAAGATGCTTCTGATCAAAAAAAATGGGGTCAATTACCTCAAAGCCTAGAGTTACCATATTTAATATTTGAAAAACAAATCATCTGATGCCCAGAGTGCCGCTACATACACATCGATTAATAGATTGGACAGGACATCTGAAATCCAAAGAGAATATAAAATATCGTTCGGGAATGGCGCCTTTTATTGGCGGGCCTTATGCATCTATGTATTTAGCTAGACCTTGGACTATTCGTCAATATGCAGGCTTTTCAACGGCTGAGGAATCGAATGCTTTTTACAGAAGAAATTTGGCAGCTGGACAAAAAGGTTTAAGTGTGGCTTTTGACTTAGCCACGCATCGCGGATATGATTCAGATCATCCACGTGTCCTAGGAGATGTTGGAAAAGCTGGCGTTGCCATTGATTCGATTGAGGATATGAAAAGACTTTTTGATCGAATACCACTTGGTGAAATGTCTGTTTCGATGACCATGAATGGTGCAGTCTTACCTATACTTGCTTTTTATATTGCTTGCGCAAACGAACAGGGTGTAAATACCGAAGAACTCAAAGGAACCATCCAAAATGATATATTAAAAGAATTTATGGTGCGCAACACCTATATCTACCCCCCTGCTCCATCTATGCGTATAATTGCAGATATTTTTGCTTACACATCTGCTAAGATGCCAAAGTACAATTCCATTTCAATTTCTGGTTATCACATGCACGAAGCGGGTGCAACCGCTGCCATAGAATTGGCCTACACGCTTGCAGATGGTTTGGAGTATTTGAGAACTGGAATAGCAGCTGGTTTATCCATTGATCAGTTTGCGCCAAGGCTAAGTTTTTTCTGGGCAATCGGTATGGACCATTTGACCGAGGTTGCTAAATTAAGGGCTGGGAGGGTCTTGTGGTCTAAGCTTGTTTCAAATTTTAACCCAAAATCTAAAAAATCGCTGGCGCTAAGAGCACATTGTCAAACCTCTGGTTGGTCACTTACAGAACAAGATCCATTTAACAATGTAGCACGTACCTGTTTGGAAGCCCTTTCGGCTACAATAGGAGGCACGCAATCATTGCATACTAATGCACTTGACGAGGCAATTGCATTACCTACTGATTTTTCGGCCCGTATAGCAAGAAATACACAAATATATCTTCAAAAAGAGACAGGAATAACTAGTTTCATTGACCCATATGCTGGGAGCGATCAACTTGAAAGGCGCACTCAAGAATTAATTGAAGAAGCCTGGACCTTGATACAAGAAATCGAAGATTTAGGAGGTATGGCTAAAGCCATTGAGACTGGTCTTCCAAAAATGCGCATAGAGGAAGCAGCAGCACAAAAACAAGCCCGAATAGATTCTGGACAAGATATTATCATTGGAGTTAATAGATACCAGACTGAAGAACTCAATGAAATTGAAATTCGACAAGTCGACAATACCCAAGTGCGTCAAGCTCAAATTGATCGCTTGAAAATGCTTAAAGAAAATCGTGATCAAAAATTAGTTGATGAGCTTTTAAACGAATTAACCTGCGCTGCTAAAGGGAAAGAAAATTTACTTGAAATTGCAATTCGTTGTGCAAAAGCGAGATGCACATTAGGAGAAATTTCTTCTGCCCTAGAATCTGTTTTTGGTCGATATCAGGCCAAAATTAGAAGTGTCAGCGGCGTTTATGCAAAAGAAATTATGGATGATAAAAATTTTATACGAGCCAAAGCACTTTTGGAAGAATTTAGATCACTAGAAGGGCGTAGGCCTCGGATAATGATTGCGAAGATGGGGCAGGATGGCCATGATCGTGGAGCAAAAATAATTGCAAGCTCATTTGCCGACATAGGTTTTGATGTGGACATTGGGCCTTTATTCCAAACACCAGAGGAAGTTGCGAAGCAAGCCATTGAGAACGATGTACATATCGTTGGTGTTTCATCATTGGCTGCCGGGCATAAAACCTTAGTTCCAGCAGTTATTAAAGCCCTTAAAGAAAGTAAACGACCGGATATTATGGTGGTTGCAGGTGGTGTAATTCCAAAACAAGATTATTCATTCTTGTTTGAGGCAGGAGTTTTTGGTATATATGGTCCTGGCACAAAGATTGCATTAGCTGCTCAAGAAATCTTAAAACTTTTGATCGAGAGCCATCAATAAATTTTATTAATTTCGAATAGTATTATGGAATTTAAAACCATCAAAATTACAACAATGAAAAGCATTCTTCTCACTTTATTTAGTTTGGCAATAGCGCTACAAATTAATGCTCAAAAACCCAGTTTAGAAATGCGTGAGTCTAAGCGCGTTATTACCTTAGACGACGAAAAAGGAGGCATCACTTCCGTTGAATTCAAAAGTGTTTTTTCGCCAGCTGGCACCAAAAAAGTACTTACTGAATGGTACATTTCAGGTGTTGAAGGAAAAGATTGGGAATATATTCGCGGTGATCAAAATAGCGATATCATCGAAGTTAACTTTAAAAAAGTAGGCAATTTTTCAGTATATCTCAATGTTACCTATGCGATTAAAAAGACTTTAAGGAATGGTGAAATTGAAGAAGAGGAATTTGATATTTCTATTGATAACGACAACTATATCACCGTTACCAATAATCTCGATGAACTTACGCAATTGCATGCCGATTCAAATTTTATTAAACTCGTAAAACGCGCAGGAGACTATTCCATAAAAGAAAAATATGCCAATGATCCAACGCCTTATATATTTTTAGCCAAGGGTTTATATGGTATGTATCGAAAGGATGTTAAGGATGCTATGGTTCAAGACCCATTCGAAGAAGCGATCACTGCATGTGCTACCGCTATTGAAAGGGATGAGAATGGTGTTTTTAAAATGCCAATTCACAAGATGTGGCTTAACGGATTTCAGCAAGAATTGTTAAACAACGGTGTAATTTACATTTTGGATGAGGAAGATGGCTATCCACTTGTTTACAGCAATGAAGATAAATATAAGACAGCTGAAACACTTTCTGAAATTTTAGATGCCTGCGATTCATACAGTACTATCACCCGCAATCCTATGGGAATTCAGTTTGTTTCAGCAGCAGTACGCTATAACAACAAAGACTCTAGGAATGCCAATCTCATTTGGAAAACTGAGATACCTAACTTATTAAATCTAAGCGACAAGGAATTTGATACATGGACACAAGCTGATAAAGATGCACTCCGGGTAGGTCTAATTTTAAGTGCTCAAGCATTAATCAAAAGAGACAACAGCACAATAAATGCCCGGCCTATGCTTCAAAAAGCTGCCAAATGGTTTGAATACGATCAACAATGGATCGCATTTTATGAAAGAAAATACAATAGCTTCTCTGAACAATAAATTATTTCAATGAACCGCATACCGAGTTGGCTAAAGAATAAATATATCTTGACATCAATTTTATTTGGTGTCTATTTTTTATTTTTAGATGATTGGGATGTTTTTACGCTAACAAGACAAAAACAAAAACTAAAGCAAATTGAATCCCAAGACAAGCGAATGGATAGTTCACTAAAGCAAACAAAAAAAACGCTTGATCGCTTAAAAAATATGGATGAACTCGAAGCTTATGCGCGTTCAGAAAAATTCTTTAAGCGCGACGATGAGGAAATTTTTGTTGTCACTCATGAATGAGAGTTTTATTTCGGGAGATGATGGCCCCTGGAAAATAATACCTTAAAATTTGATCGTATTTATAGCCTTCTTTGGCCATTTTCATAGCTCCTTCTTGGCATAACCCGACACCATGACCAAAACCCCGACCACTTAAAATCACTTGTTGGTCTTTTATTTCAGCATTAAAAAAACTGGATTTCAAATTAAATTCATCCCTTAGATCCCTCATAGGAATGCCATAGACCGGATGAATATAAAAAGCAGTACGATCTTCACTTTTAAAATTTTGCAACAGTGCTAAAGACACGGAATCGTCAATGGGAAAGTTATATTTGGTTGTTAAAAATGCAGTCCACTTTGAAAGCGCAATATTTTTGACCCAGGTGGCCTGCTTGGTATGAATACAAAAAGTATCCTTAAAAGAATATAAACCTTCAATTGGTTGGTTCCAAACATATTCAGGCGGACATGTCTGACCTCCACAATTGGCGTGAAAAAAAGTCGGAAAATAATTGCCATTAGCATCTAAGAGAACAATATTTTGCGTTGAGTAGACCGAAGAGTCAATAAGTGTTGTTCCTATTCTTTTATGCAAATATGCTTGGCAATGAACTCTATCGCAGAGCGCGTAACCATCTTTTTGATGTCGATTTTGGTATGCGAGTGCATAGGTTCTTGAGATAATGGCTTGCGTTTGATAATAGGACTGATGATGACCTGAGCCTCCTTCGCAAGATACAACACCTTCCAAATAGGTTTCTAATTCAACATTATTTATCAATTGAATTTGCCCCTTGACAATGGTTAGTTCAAAATCACCTTCATAGGACCTAATTTTAGTTGAAATTTCTGGGACAGACCAATTAACAAAATCTTCTTGATTGCGCTGTATGAGTTCAAAATGACTGCCTTGCGCAATTAAATTTGTGCCTTGATAAAACTCCAACAAGGATCCTTTAATCTTAAAGCGACCTTGCTCCAAAGTCTGTAGAAGAACTGTTGTTGGGATGCCATTTTCATGGTGGGCTATCATTAAATATTGCCCAGATCCTATGACACACTGTAATTGATTTGTTTTAACTCCTTCATAAATGCGTATGGGCAAACTTTGAGCCCAAATTGTTGAACTCAAGAAAATAACCAGAATAACCGACAGTTGTTTCAAGACCATAAATAATTATTCATAGACTCCGCTATTTGGCGACTAGCGCCCGCTTGTTTTAAGCTTATAGCCAAATGACGATATGCTTTGAGTTGAATTTCGCGTTTGGGCATTCCAGGCAATAAATCTTGGAGTTCATTTTTCATTTCTTCCGAAGTACAATGTTCCTGTATTAATTCTGTAAGAATTGGAGCATCCATAATAAGGTTCACCAAGGAAATGTATTTTATTTTCACCAATTTTCTTGCCAACCAAACAGAAAAATTAGATCCTTTGTAACATACTACCTGTGGAACCTTAAAAAGAGCTGTTTCAAGTGTAGCCGTACCAGAGCTAACTAGAGCAAGTTCTGCAACACCTAGCAAATCATAGGTGTGGTTGACATTAAAAAATACATCTTTACCCTGACAAAGGGTTTGATAAACCGAAAGCGGAATGTTTGGTGAACAAGCCAATGCAATTTGATGAGTCAATTCAAAATTGGATGCCGCCTTTAACATCAGCGGTAATTTTTTTTCAATTTCCTGCATACGCGAACCAGGTAATAAAGCCAATACTGGTTTTTCAAAACTAGGGATACTTCCTCTTGTCTCATTGAATCGGTCGATTTCATCCAATAACGGATGTCCAAAATAGGCAGGTTGCATCCCAAATTGCGAATAAAATTCAACTTCAAAAGGCAAAATGCAATAGAGTTTTGTGACATATTTTTGAATGGTAAATACACGGCTCCTTTTCCAAGCCCAGACTGTTGGTGAAATGTAATACAAAACATTAATTTGTTGGCTATGGGCCCATTTGGCCATGCGTAAATTGAAACCTGGATAATCTACCAATACAAGTAATTTAGGTTGGGTTTCTAAGAGCGTTTTTTTCAAAGTCCTGAATTGTCTACCAATGACAAAAATGTTTTTAATCACTTCCCAAAAACCCATGAAACTCAAAGCGCTTATATGCTTGTCCAAAACAACATTTTCAGCCTCTAGCCTATCTCCTCCCCATGCCCTAAATTGTATTTGTGAATTAAGCATTTTCCATTCTCTAACCAAATTGGCAGCATGAAGGTCACCTGATGCCTCTCCACAAACTATATAAACCAAATGATCTTTATTCAAAGTTTCAATTAAAATATTTTTCCCAAGTTCACATATATCATATACGGAGCATAGAGCAACATACCAAAAATGATACCGCGAGTATGAAAATAGCGCTCACGATTTAAAAAAAAGTAAAACCACCCGAGGTTACCAATCAATCCTAGCGCCAAATATCGACTTAAAAATTCCTGTAAATTAATCGCCTGATTCCACAAATAGGAGAAACTTTGGCCATAGGCTTGGGATAAAATAAAAACGATTAATGGCAATAGCAACAATGGTGAGAAAACCCCAAGGGCCAATCCGATAAAAAAGGAAGAATTAAAATTATTTTTCATTTTCCCAAGATATTAATTTGTCTATTTGATCATATGCTGTTAAGTCATATTGAGTAGGGACTATACTGACATAACCTTCCTTTAATGCATGTAAATCTGTATCTTTTCGCTGATCTAAATCGGCAAATTCACCAGTGAGCCAATAATATGATCTTCCGAATTGATCTTGACGTTTTTCAAAACGATCAGCCCAATATGCATGCGCTTGTTTACATATTTTAATGCCTTTTATTTGAGATTTTGTGCCTTTAGGAATATTCACATTAAGACAAATGGACGGTTCAAATCCTTTTTCAAAAAATGCTTTAAGGACTCTACTAACATAATATTGAGCGGCAGAAAAATCGGCATCTGATGCATAATCAGCTAAGGAAAAACCGATTGACGGAACACCTTCCATTGCCCCTTCTATTGCAGCAGACATTGTGCCAGAATATAGCACATTTGTAGAAGAATTCTCTCCGTGATTGATTCCCGATAATATCAAGTCAGGTTTTCGTTTCAAAAGCTCAAACATACCCAATTTAATACAATCCACTGGTGTTCCACTGCAAGCATAGGCCTCAATATCTGAATACAAGGTACTCTTTGACAATCGAATTGGATCGTGAATGGTAATTGCATGGCCCATTCCAGATTGAGGTTTATCAGGTGCTACTACCAATAAGTTTCCAAATGGCTTTGCTGCAGCAATAAGTGCTGCTATTCCATGTGCACTTATCCCGTCATCATTGGTAATTAAAATTTGTGGTTTGTGGCCCAATTCCATATGCTAAAATTAGTCATTTATCGTCTTTAAAATGCTAAATTTGATCTAATGAACAATAAATTAAAATGGATTGAACCACATCAACAATATGGCTTTGTAGCCCTATCTACAATACCATTGCGCAAAGAAGCAAAAGACAGCAGCGAGCAAACTTCTCAATTACTTTTTGGCGAAACTGTTGAAATATTAAACTACAGCACTCCTTGGTTAAAAATACGCTGTCTAAATGACGGATATGAAGGATATGTGGACCACAAACAGTTGTTAGCACTGACGCAAAAAGAACTGCGACAATGGCTCGACAGTGCCCTGATTCTGAGCCAACCAATGCAAACCATAGAAGGTCCAATGGGTTTGCAATTAATTAGCGGTGGCTCATATGTTGGCGCGAAAGGAAAATTCAATATCGGGCCCTTTCATTATCAATACCATCCTCATTTAGATAAAATTGACGCTTGGCAATATGCTTTAGGATTTATTAACACCCCTTACTTGTGGGGAGGAAAATCAATATTTGGTATCGATTGTTCCGGGCTTGTTCAAAATGTTTTTAGGCTCTTGGATATAAATTTGCCTCGAGATGCCTACCAACAGGCAGATTTTGGAAATGAGGTGGATTTTGAGCAAAAGCAACCATTAGATTTAGCATTTTTTAAAAATTCCCAAGGACGCATTCATCATGTGGGGATTATTGGATTGGATAATCAAATCTTACATGCCTCCGGACAAGTACGCATTGACACCTTGCTTTTTGATGGCATTTTTAATCAATCAGCCGATTTGATAACACATTCTCTCGATCATATTAGGCGCTATTTATAGCATTCTTACGATATTTGTTCTATAAAATTATAGCAATGAACGACCAGGCCATTTTTGAGCTCATAGCAGCAGAGAAAAAAAGACAACTTGAAGGGATAGAACTCATCGCCTCAGAAAATTTTGTAAGTGAACAAGTTATGCAAGCAATGGGATCGGTGTTGACCAATAAATATGCCGAGGGCCTGCCCGGAAAACGCTATTATGGGGGATGTCAAATTGTTGACCAAGTTGAACAACTTGCTATAGATCGTTTGTGTCAATTATTTGGAGCCACTTGGGCAAATGTTCAGCCACATTCAGGTGCTCAAGCGAATGCTGCTGTTTTCTTAGCTTGCCTCCAGCCCAATGACAAAATATTAGGATTTGATTTATCACATGGAGGTCACCTCACACATGGGTCACCTGTTAATTTTTCTGGTAAACTTTACCGGCCATTTTTTTACGGCGTTGACCAAGAAACTGGTCTGGTTGACTACGATCAAATGGAACAAGTTGCCAAAAAGGAACAGCCAAAAATGATCATTTGTGGTGCCTCTGCCTATTCACGCGATTGGGATTACGAACGCATTCGCCGTGTGGCTGATGAAATCGGCGCATTGGTTTTGGCTGACATTTCTCATCCGGCAGGTCTGATTGCTGCTGGCTTACTCAATGACCCCCTCGAATATTGTCATATAGTTACCTCGACAACACATAAAACTTTACGTGGACCAAGAGGCGGAATAATAATGATGCGCCATAACTTCGAAAATCCTTTTGGACTAAAATGGAATAACGGCAACTTAAAGTCTATGGGAGCATTACTTGATGCAGCCGTATTCCCAGGAATTCAAGGTGGCCCACTTGAACATGTGATCGCTGCTAAAGCGGTTGCCTTCAAAGAAGCTCTCGACCCATCTTACAAAGTCTATATGCAACAAGTGAAGACAAATGCAGCCATTTTTGCTAAAGAATTAACTCAAATGGGCTATTCAATCGTTTCTGGCGGAACCGACAACCACAGTATGCTTATTGATTTGCGTAGTAAAGGCATTACTGGAAAAGACGCAGAAAACGCATTAGTAGCAGCAGATATAACGGTAAATAAAAACATGGTGCCTTTTGATACAGAGTCACCGTTTGTTACCTCTGGAATTCGAATTGGCACCCCTGCCCTGACCTCTCGTGGAGTAAAGGAACATGAAATTGCTAAAATGGTTGAGCTAATGGATCGTGTATTAATGAATGCACAAGATGACAAAGTTATATCCATGGTGCGCAAAGAGGTAAATGCTTTAATGGGTACCAAACCTCTTTTTGCTTGGTAAATTAGATAGCTATGGTATTTAATGCCAAAAAAGATAGTTTTAGGTGGTGGATAAGCGGTTTTGTTTTTGTTGTTTATGGCATCGTTTCTTTAATCATTTATTTGACAGAAAAGGATTTAAGAGCACTCTTAACCTTAGGATCTATTTGGTTATTACTTAGTTTCTTTATCGTTTGGCTTTTACCTAGAACAACACGCTATACTTTTTTGGATGACCACTTGCTTTGCCAATGCATGGGAATTAAAAAAAGAATTTACTACAACACATTCAATAAAGTATTGAGATCAAATGGAATGTACGCAGGTTGGAAAATGAGTACTGCTTGGAAATGCCTCATTGTTCGTTACAATAAATATGATGAACTGCTCATTTCACCAGAAAATGAAGCAGAATTTATTGCACTTTTTGAATCTAAGAAAGCAGAATCAGTCGAGGCCTAATTTAATTGTACTAGCTCCATGACAACTGTTGCAAGCCCCTGAGCTCAGAGAAGAATTCATAGCAATTGTCGCCCCAGTAAGGCTTGTTATTTTAGGGTACAATCCTTGAAAATCAATAGCAGCAGTTGAATAAAAATTTCCTTTACTATCAATGTCAATCGTATATTTTAAAGTGCCGCCACCATTTGCCTCGGTAAACAATTCTACTTTACCTCCATTTTGGGTATTGAGCAAATCGCTTTGGTATAGTGTACCAGCAACATTGAAACAACCCTCGCCCTCTCCTGTCGAATTATGACATTGCATACAATTTTGCCCTTGATTGTGAGAGTCGTCTCCACCTGCTGAACTTATGTTTTCTTCATGGCAAGCCCATGATTTTTTACAAGATACAAGTGTTACTAGCCCACCGATGAAGGCAATAAAAAATAATCTGTTCATTCTTTTCATCATTTTATTTATTTGGATGTACTTATTATTCTATTTCTTTATTGAGTATGGCTAGTAATTCATAGGCGCCTTTAGTTACAATTTGACTATGCAATAAGCGGTTCATTGAATTACTTTCAATTGCAATTTTGCCATCTTGTGTCATTAAAACCTCTACTTCGACTTGGTAAAAGTTCTTACCCTCGGCAATAAAAACTATATGTTTACCCGCGTGCTCCACTATTGCTTCTTGGGGTAGGGTATGCATTTGATGCTCAAGGGTAGAAATCTCGGCCTTTAAAAAAGAACCAGGTATGATTTGATTTGGCATTTCTTCAAAATGACAATGCACTTTAAATGTTCTTTCTGGGCTTATATCTTGACCTATGACATAAACTTTTGCTTGCCTTGATGAAGAAGAGTCGATAAAATTGACTTTGACATCTTGTCCAACTTTTAGATATGCAAGATATTTTTCAAAAATAGTTAGTTCTGCATGGGCATGCTTAAGATCAATTATCTCCATCAAATTATCTTTTGGTTCTGCAAATGCCCCAACATTGGCAGTAACTTTTGTTATAACACCATCAAATGGAGATAAAATGCGTTGACTTCGCTCAATTTGTCCTTTTCTCAATTGCGTTAGATTAACATTAGCCATTTCCAATTTTAATTCCAATCCATTCAATTTGGCCTTATTGACCATATAAGCACTTTTTGCCTGTTGATAATTTTTTGCAGAACCTGACTCATTGTCAAAAAGCTCCTTTTGTCTAGTATATTCCAATTCTAGAAATTCGTTTTGTCCAATCAATTCAAGAAATTCTTGCTGCAGGGCTATAATTTCAGGGTGTTCGACTACCATTAATAGTTGCCCTTTTTTAACGCGCATTCCATCTAAAACTTCAATTCTCTTAACGAATCCGCCAAAGGGTATAGCGATATATGATTTATTTTGTGGCGGTACATCAATCATACCGCTAGCATAGATCCGAAGTGCAAGTGGTTCATTTGTTATCTTCCCCAATTCAATACCCAATGAGTTTATTTGTGATGGACTTAACTTAATATGATTTTGCTGGTCCTTGGTTTCATTTTTGGCCTCTTGTTGAGAAGAACCACAAGAGAATAGAAAAGTAAGGGTTAGTAAAAAAATAATTGTTTTCATATAAAATTTATTGTATCCAATTATAGGATATGAATAATAATTTAATCTCATGTTGCCAGTCTAGTAATTCAGCTTGTAGACCCATTCGATAATCGTGTAACTGTAAAAATTCAATAAAGGAAATCTCTCCTGTAGAAAGTTGAATTTGCAAGTCTTCTTGCAGTTTAATTAATTCATTTTCAATAGGACCGGCAAGCTCTTTGTAGCTTAAAATTCGTTCGGTCAATTGATTATAAAGGTTTTTTTGTTCCGTTACGAGCCACATTTCTTGCTGTTTTCGCTCCAATTGGTTCTGCTCTATGGCATGTTGATTGGCAGCAATCCTGGATTTAAATGCTTTAAAATCAATCGGTATTTCAGTTTGAATTGCCCCACCTTGAAATCGTTGTTTTTGACCAAAAAACTGATCGACACCTTCTATGGTTTGCCAACCAACAAGCGACTGATTAAAATATGATAAACTCAGACTTGGATATTGTGCTAATTTAATTAATTCACTTTCCATGCTTAATTTACGATGTTGGCCATCGAAACCGAGCAAATAAGGGTGTGCTTCGAGCGTTTTTAGCGGTGGTATATACAGAAAATCGATTGACTCTTTTTGCGCTAAAGTATAGGGATTATTTTTTATCCCTATAAAGGCGTATAATACTTCCCATGCATTTTTAAGCGCTTGCTCTTGTAATTGAAAATTTGCTTTTACGCGCATTGCTTTAGTATGGATAAGCACTTGATCTAAGCGCTTAGATTCACCGAGTTCTATAGTTCTCAATATTTTTTGTTCTAGAATTCCATAAACAGAATCTTGTTGAGACAAAAGGCTCAATTTTGCAGTCAGATACCTAATATTTTCGAGATGTTCGTCGAGTTGACGTTTTAAATCACGTTGCAATATTTTAAATTCTTGCTCTGAAATTTGACCTTGTATAAGGCCAATTTCTTTTTGCAATTTAAGTGACCCATTGTATGGTATGGACTGACTCAGTGTTATGTTTTTGTCTTTGGTATATATAGAATTATATTGCCCTTGAAGATATGATGCAGAAAATGGTTGCCAGCTTGCAGCACCTTGAGCAAGTTCAGATTGACGCTGAACCTCAATTTTAGCAGAATTAAGATATCCATTTTCACGCAATAATAAATCATAAAATTGCTCATCAGTAAGCGCATTTTGAGAAAAATTCAAGGTTGGAATTAACAAAAACAATAAAACCGGTCGGGGTTTTTTCTTAATCCATTTTTTTGGCTGTTCAATTAGTAGATATAGTAGTGGCAGAATAAATAGTGTCAGTATTGTTGCACTTATTAAACCGCCAATTACAACAGTGGCTAAGGGCCTTTGAACTTCTGCCCCGCTACCTTGAGAAAGCGCCATTGGTAAAAAGCCAAGAGAAGCTACACTGGCTGTGAGTAAAACTGGTCTTAAGCGACTTAATGTACCCAAAATAACAACTCTTGCTAAACGCATATTGGTCTTTCGTAACGTATTAAATTCAGAAATCAAAACTATACCGTTTAGTACCGCTACACCAAACAAAGCAATGAATCCTACTCCTGCAGAAATTGAAAAGGGCATACTCCGAAAGTACAAAGCCAAAACACCGCCGATGGAAGCCAAAGGAATGGCAGTGTAAATGAGTGTGGCTTGTCTTAGAGAATTAAAAGCCAAATAAAGCAAAAAGAAAATCAAAATCAATGAAATTGGAACAGCAATTAAAAGCCTATTTCTTGCGTGCATTAAATTTTCGAAAACGCCGCCTATTTCGAGAAAATAACCCGTTTGAAAATGTATATTTTGATCGATTTTTAATTTTAATTCCTCCACTATACTTTCCACGTCTCTTCCTCGCACATTGAATCCAACTAAAATGCGTCTTTTTGCATCATCTCTTTGAATTTGATTGGGTCCATTTTCTAATTCAATTTCGGCAAGCTCACTAAGAGGTATAAGCGCACCTTCGTCATTAGACACATAGAGTTGATTAATATCTGCGATATCAGACCGACTTGCTTCATTTAATTTTAAAACAAGATCGAATTTTCGTTCCCCTTCAAATACGAATCCTGCACTTTTCCCCGCAAAACCAAGATTAACTGCTCGATTGGCGTCGTCTATGCTCACATGATAACGAGCAAGGGCATCGCGATTAAAGCGAACTAAAAGTTGTGGTAGGCCAGAAAGCTCTTCAACATAAATATCTTTTACCCCATCAATGTTTTTAGCAAGGGAACCAACATCTTTGGCATAGGCTGCCAATCGATCAAAATCTTCACCAAATACCTTTATAACCACATCTTGTTTGGCTCCAGTCATTAGTTCGTTAAAACGCATTTGTATAGGTTGTTGGAATCCAAATGAAACGCTCGGCATTAAACGCGCTAAGGTCTCTTGCATTTTTGCTGCTAAGTCTTCCTTATTTGTAGCAGTTTTCCATTGATCCTTATCTTTGAGAATCAGCATTAAATCACACGCTTCGATGGGCATTGGATCGGTTGGAATTTCAGCTGTACCTATTTTTCCAATCACTTGTTTTATTTCTGGATA
>Ga0222713_10000638_pt1 | contig 39513 bp, 25 predicted proteins | sample C33_649DmetaG_FD_165061 | JGI IMG/M metagenome (GOLD analysis project Ga0222713, IMG submission 165061) | Estuarine water microbial communities from San Francisco Bay, California, United States - C33_649D | ecosystem: Environmental > Aquatic > Marine > Unclassified | place: USA: California... | reverse complement strand
TATAAATTCCTGGACCACCATTAGCACCCATTGTACCATTAGATTTACCCGCCATACCTACGCCTGCCGCACCTCCACCGCCACCATGAGAATAACTAGGTGTACCTGAAGTACCATCGCCGCCTTTGCCGCCAGAGAATCCAAAACCGCCAAATGATGTGTTTGCTTGTTGTGCTGCGCCACCAAGTCCACCAGTTGTGGAATCTGAATTTCCGCCGCCACCTCCAGATCCACCGGGATTGCCTACATTACCAGTATAAGGTGCTCCAAAACGAGTTGCGCCGCCGCCACCGCCTAAAGATAATTTAAGATTTCCGGTTGCGACTGTACTTATGTATGAGTTTGAACCGTTTAATCCATTTATGCCGCTATCCGATGTTGTCGCGGCAGCACCACCTGCACCCACCCCAATCGTATATACGACAGAAGGAGTGTATGAAATAGTTGAAAGAATAAGACCGCCCGCGCCTCCACCGCCGCCAAACGATCCACCACCTCCACCGCCACCAACAACTAATACATCTACAACTCCGGCGTAGGCAGACGTTACCCACATATCATTTAGTAGGTAATCGTAAACGTCTGTTATTATAAAAACGCCTGTTGTGTTACTTGCTGCCATAATTTAACCCTTCGATTAAACTGCTTTTGCGGCAACAAAAATAGCTATAGCGTTTGCAGCATTTGTGTATGCTTGTATCTTATGCCCTGAAGCAATACGTCTTGGTTTCTCGCATAATTCAATTGTAGCGCCAATTGGTACTAACAACGTATATGCCATATAACCTTGTATTACATTTGATGAGTCTGTAATTGTAACTGTGACCGGGACATTTCCTAAATTGTTAGTGCTACTTAACATAACACTTTCAATAATAGATGCACCTGTTGCAGTAAATACATCTACATTTGCGGATGCAGCTGTAATGTTTGCGCTTATACCTGTGTATGTACCTGAAGAAATTTCCTCATATACAATTGTAGCATGGACATTATTGTTAACACCTAAGTCTTGTATAAGGCCTTGCATGGTTAATCTATCACCAACATTAACAACTTTTGGTTTCTTTAATGCTTCAAATGAACTTCTGTACGGTAAAGGAATATTCCAAAGTAAAGGTGCGCCTGAAATTGCTGCACTTACAGAAACATTTGTATTACCTGCAGAGTTAATATTCGTAACATAAACACTATGTAAAATTGATTTTGCAGTAAACACTACGGCATTAGCCAATGTATTTGTTGCTAAATAATTTATAGAGTTTGTAATGGATGTATTAAACAATCCACTACCACCACCTGAACCTGCACCAATAACCGTGGAATTTGCACCAGGGATAAAAATAATATTTTCTGTAGCAGTAATCGTTAAATTACCTGTGGCACCCACTGTCGATGCAGCGTTGCCTGTAGTAAAATATGAACCAGCATATATATTAGCAGGAGTTATTATGCTACCATTACTAGGTATTAAAATAATATTGTCTGTAGCAGTAACTGTTAAATTACCTGTAGCACCTAGCTGGGATGAGGCATTGCCTGTAGTATAATATGCAGTTGCAATTACATTAGCAGGAATTACTACGTTACCGTTAACAGCAGTTAATCCTGCCGCGACGGCAACAACCGCACTTGCCGGGTTAACTTCGGTCCAAGTTACAGTTGTACCAGAATTTGCTAATAACTTATACCACTTATTAGTCGACGGGTTGTACCACTCATCCCCCAAGTTTCCTGACAATGGGGGTTGAGTTGTAGATACCGTATGTTTAAAATTAGTTTTGCTGCTCATCGCGCAACCTTATATTAGATTAAGCTTGAGCCTCTGTCCATGACATACGACAATTAATATTAGCGCTGATTGGTCCAATATTTTGAGCAACAACTGTTACCATATCTGGGCCGTTAGGATAAATATCAACATTCGATAATGTAGATGATCCGCCGCTTAAAATACTTGTACCTAAGTCACGAACCAAGTTCAAATCTTGCTGTGTTGTATTAAACTGTGCCGCAATACCTGTTGTATTCAAGTAGAAACCATAAATAACTTCTCCACCTTCTATTCTTGTAGCAGCAGAGTGGTTAATATATTGTGCCAAACTAGATCCACCGACTGTTTGCCAATTAGGAGTTCCAGGAGAAACAATACCGTTCAATACCAAACTAACAAGAACAGAACCATTAGAGAACAAGTCAATTTGTCGTAAAACCATCTGCATACGATTTACAATTTCTCTTACACCTAATGCACCAGGAACACCATTACTTACGCTAGGTGCAACGCGGAAACTTTGAATAGCGAATCTTTGACCTGCTGGAACTGTTACACCGTTTTGTGTACCTTGCGTAAACACGAATGATTTATCATCATCAAATCTACCGTCCATGATAACAGAAGTACCCCAGTGTGAAAGTGCCGGTGCATAGAATGGACCGTGATGCTCAACAATAATAGGTGTCGTTGCAGAATATGTCCACGTCTGCGCTGTCAACGCCATTGGAGAGAACACGCCTGTGGTTGCGCCGGATGCAAATGCAGCCTGTGACAATGTAACTGAAGAGTTTGTTACAATGTTAGAAATAAATGCGTTTTCAGGTACACCTGGAATAGTAACATACATACTAACTTGTAAATTAGATGTATCAGTAACTCCTACCACTGGGCTATTAGCCGTTGTTGTAACTGCCAAATTTGTTTGACCAGCTTTGCCTCTAGTGCAACCAGTGAATGTATTTGCAGAAATACCTGTGTAATTTATATATTCATATTGATTCGCGGTTCTAATTACTGCTGTACCTGCGGGAGGGAATCCAGATGTATCTGCAACATTGATAATCGTATCAGACTGACCAATTGAAGAAGTAACAGTTGTTACTTTTGGAATTGAAGTAGTTTCGTATCTTGCTGGCAAATTACCAGAACGCATATATGCTTCATAGTTTACGTTGTTATTAATTAACTTATGGCAATAAACGATATCACCGTTTCCGCCTCTCATACCCCAACGAATAAAGCCTGCACCGTACCATGAATAATCCATGTAGAACATCTGCATCTTTGTTAGATCGATCGTCATTCCAGAAGGACCCGTACCGTCTAACTTATCTAAGTTCCACTGACTTTGTGGGATTTTTGTGTCAACTGTTTTACTTACAATTGCATTTGTAATTGCAACTGTACCACGATATGAAGGAGTAATCGTCATAGATGTATCAGATGCAATACTATCTACACGATATGGCATACCTTTAATAACAATAGAATCGCCAGGTGTTAATTGTTTTGAGAACAATGTAGAAACACCATTATTTACTACACCTGTTACTGTTTCGCTACCTGGACTGATTGAGCAGAAACCAGATAATTGATATGTTGAAGATCTCTTAACCGCATATAATGTTTGACCATCATATTCGAAGAAGATACCGTTTTGGTGATCAAAAATACCAATACGATTAGATGCACCATACCATGAGCTTACTGACAAATAATATTGTCCGCTTGCAGTAGTTTTTGAAGGAGTGGATAATGCAGTATATTTAAATACGTATGGATTGATAACTTCTGTTACAGTGAATGTTCCATTGTATGCAGTTTCGTTTGCACCTGTTACAGTAACACCTGTGCCTGGAGACATATTGTGTTGACCTTTACAAGTAACTGTTACAGTTGTACCAGAACTTGTAATTTGATCTACATTTAAACTTGGCTCTAAAATTGAACCTGTACTAACTTGAATACCTTTACCAGATTGATAACGGAAATATCTACGTGTTTGTCTGATAAATTGTTGATTATGACTCTGTGAGTTTGTACTGAAAATAACACCGCCGTCAAACGCTCTATGGTAGCCCATACCAGTAGGTCTTACATATAAGTTACCGCCGGTAATTGCACCGCTTGGTGTAGCATTGGCAACAAAGCTGAATACTGTGTTATTAGAAACTGTAGAAACAGTCCATGAACCGTTTGGTGCATTTGTACCTGTAGATAATACAAAAGCAATTTCATTACCAATTAACAATCCATGTGGAATAGATGTTGTCATTGTTATGATATTACCATTGTAGTTAACATTGGCAACACCAATAATAGCATTACTGAAAATATTAGCTGAGAATGCAGTTGTTACGTTAGCTGTAAAGATATTAGGTGCATTACCGTAATATTCTTGTTTACCCTGATATTCAATTGTGTTTGCTGCTAAATTAACATAGTCTACAACATACAATCCATCCGCGCCTGCAAATGTTGTATCTTGAATAAAGAATGGTGAACCTTGAACAGGTGGAATTGAAGGGAATACGTTAGCAATATAAACTCTACTGTTAGGAGTACGAGCAAATACGTTAGATACATTCAATGGACGTGATACGTCATAATAGGCAAATGGTCTATTATTCATCATTGAAATAGATTCCCACTTTGTAGCCTGTTGACCATATTCAAAGTCGGTATCAATTAACGCTTGTGGTTGAGATGTTCTAAACTTGTTAACAGGATCCATGTATTCCTGTGATGGCATGAACGATTCATTAGTCTCTTCTACAATGATACTAAGTTTATCAGTACTACTATGTCCACCGGTATTATAATTTAATATAATTGTTGTTGTTTGTTGACCGGTAACTGCTGCAGCTGAAGTGGTATAACTTGCTGCACCCAATGAAGGATCGCTGAAATTGTATATAACAGTTCCACGAGTTACGTTAGTAATCAACAACAATTGCTCTTGACGAACATATTTGTTATTGATAACTATTGTTTTTGTTGACGGTGTGAAGGTATAACCTTCAGCGATTACATGCTTAGCCATTTATTTAATCTCCTAATGCGATCGTTGTCGCAGAATATGGGTATTTTCTTCTCTGTACAGTTGCGTTATTACTTATAATTGTAACTACCGCTTGATCACCTGTGTCAGGCGGGTTATAAATTGTGATGTTACTGCCTCTTAATCTAAATCCTTTAAACGAATCATATTCCGTAAACCAAGGAAAAGTCTGAGTCGTAACATATGGTGCTAGGTATTGTCCTGCAACTGATACTTGTAAATTTCTTGAATCTGCTATAGTATTTATATAGTCTTGTTCAACCATAATTGTGAAGTTTGTGGTCAAACCATCAAACCTATTACTAATATCGTTGCATACTATAGGATAACCTTCACCGAATGGTTGGAATGATGTAATGCCGCCAGATGCAGTAACAACATAGCTATTCGCCACATTGTTTGAACTAATCAAACTAGCATCTATTTTAAGCAAAGCCATCTAATGTCCTTTTCTATTATTTATTATTTGTGAATTCTACTCATCTTAAAGGAAATGTGCTAGTTGCAGGGGTAAAATTGCCGGTATAACGGGCATTTCCTTTTGTAAAGCGTAGATCATCTAAGTATCCTACAAGATACGCCGGAGTTGTCAACACACCAACTGCAGCGCCAGATTGAGTAAATCCTATACCACTTTGCGTAGAAGCATTTGTTGTAACTACTACACCATTTACAAATAGTCTAACTGTTCCAGAAGCTCTTGTAGCTGCTACGTGATACCACGTTCCGGCTGTAGGCGACCAAGTGTAGGAAACCGCATATGTGCCAGATCCATGCTGAGAAGATTTTAATGCCCCTGATTCATAACCAAACCAAAATGGGCCGTTTGCGCTTGAGATATTATTTGTAGTTTGCCAAAACGCACATGTCTGCACCGTACTAAAATTTACCCAACATTCTATTGTATAGTCTTCAGTTGCACCAATTGCATATAGAGGATTTGAAGGGAAACTTAAATAATCACCTGTACCATCAAAGTACATGGCAGATCCGCCAAACTTACTATTAGCAGTTGTTATCTTTGAATCGCCCAATGTTTCCATAACTCCAGACATAGATAAATCTTTTATTGCTGCATCTGTAAAGTTTAACAATGCCATAGTATTTGCGACTGAGAATGTTGTATTTACATTCGCTGTACTTGTATACGATGCGGCCGAACCATTTACTAATAACGGTGCGATTGGAGGTGTGAAGTTTCCTGCATATACTGCGGTACCCTTAACAAGTCTAACATCGGAGATATATCCATTAAGATATATTGGATTTGATGCATACCCATATCTACCAATCAATACCGGAACTCCGCTGATAAAAAATTGTCTTGATTCTGAAGCGCTTCCTCCTGCTAGAGTCAATCTAACACCATTCACATACGCATATAATGTATTAGATGCTCGTACAAATGCAATATGATACCATTGATTAGTTTTGAACGCATACGACCATGACGGGTAATTTGGCGATGAGGTTGCGCTAATAGCAAATGCAAGCTCTGTCGGAGTCATATAAAAATAATCAGATGATGCCCCATTGTCGGATCCAAATATCATACCAGTTACAGATAAAGGATACACCCATGCTTCAATTGTAAAATCTCCTGTTAAACAATTATGCGAATCTGAATTTGCTATTGATACATAATCGCCTGAGCCATCTAAATATATAGACCCCCCATATGTCTCCGGTGTATAATAATTATTAGTTGCGCTCGGGGCAAAAGGAGAGAATCGTTGTACACTAACATCGCCATTCTTTGTAATAGTAAAATTATTTGTAGAGGTATCAATAAATCTATTTGACTGACAAGTTAATAACGATGTGCCGGATACTGCTGTTAGTGGCTCGGTTGGAGGTGTAAATGCTGCAGTATAAAGTGCTGTGCCTTTAACAATCCGGAAGTTTGAAATGTACCCAGTTAAGAAAAAATCAGCACTTCTTGTTCCAATTGTATAAGTTCCAGAAGTGTAATTTATTGTCGACGGTATGGTGCCAGCAGAACCTTGCAAAACACCGTTAATAAAAAATCTCCTTGTTGTTCCACTTCCTTCGTATGAAATAGCAACGTGAGTCCAAATATTTGCTGATAAAATTCCAATATTATGCCAAGCAGTGCCGTCCCACCATTGAAGTTGATTATTAGTTGTATTAGCTCCTATTCCTATTCCATAACCGGAATAAGGGTTTAACTCATTATATCCTCTAAAAATAAATGCGGATGACCCGACAGCAGGTATTACAAATGGGTTAACCCAAAATTCAATTGTAAATGCTGTAGTATTATTTAACTGTATCGCTGGTGCAGAAGCAATAGATAAATAATCCCCAGTACCATCAAAGTAATTACTCCAATTCGCGCCATACGGAGTAAACGTGCCTTGCGTCGCATTACCATAACGTGTAACCAAACTCTTAAAATTACTTCTATCCAAGAATGTAGAGTTATTGTGCGGTTGATTATTTTGCAGGGTTAGTAAACTTGTACCAGACACAGCAGTCAACGGTGTTGTACTTGGTGTAAAATTACTTGTATATAACGCAGTATCGTTAACTATTCTAAAATTACTAATATATCCAATAAAATAATGTTCATATCCAGAAAACTTTGCTGCCGCGCCGATATTTAAAGTACTAGATGCCGCTGAACCGCCGGTATAAGCATCAATAGTCAATGTTTGTGATGCCCCATTTACAAACAAATAGTTACTTGATCCATTACGAACTACGGCAACATGATACCAAGTATTTAATGAAAATGTATATGAGCATCTCATGTAGTTACTGTTACTACCCATAACACTAAAATAAAGAATATTACTGGTTTGGTCTATAAAAAATTCCCAACCTTGACCGACTGTAGCAGGGCCGAATACAGCAATTGCCCCTTGCTTGTTACCACCCGAATCAGTAGCAAATGACCCTGTTATGTTTATCCATGCTTCAATAGTGAATGTACCTCCTGCAACATTAAACGCAGAATTATAAGGCACAGATAAATAATCCCCAGTACCATCAAAGTATCCACTACCGTATGTACTATAACTACTTACAGGTGAAAATGGATTTGCTACTGTTACTTTAGTATCTGCGTTTACAGTAATTGTAAAGTTATTTGTAGAGTTATCTATAAATCTATTTGACTGGCAGATTAATAATTGTGTACCCGATACTGCTGTTAGAGGAGACGTAGGAATTGTAATAGAAGATGAGGTTGGATCATATATTGAAGATCCCTTGGATATTCTTAGGTTTGAAATATATCCTATTAAGTATCCGCTATTAGTAGCTTGACGACCTATATTAAAAGAGTTCGTACTTGAAAAATTATTAGTTACTGTCGCAGTCGCCACTCTAACACCATTTAAGAACATAGATGCGGTTGTCCCGTTCCTACAAACAGCTATGTGATTCCATCTACCTGCAGTTGATGCTACACTTGATGTAAGAAATGCTGTGCTCCATCCATATACTGTTGGGTAATATGTAGATGCTGATATTTGTATTTCAAATTGAGCGTCTCCATATAAAGGGGCCGATCCATTTTGAACACTATTACTAATTAACGCTGCAAATGCAATTGTTGGTTGATAATACCACATCTCAACACAGAAATCACCTGTATCAAAAGCAAGATTAGATGAAGATGGAATTGATAAATAATCCCCGGTGCCGTCAAAATATGCGCTATAATATCCAGGTGTGTACGGATTAAAGTTTGTCGCTTTTGCATCAGCTAAAACTGATATATTAAACTTATTTGTACTAGCATCGGCATTAAATGGAGTTGCGGTTGTATCTGCATTTATTAATAACGAGTTGTAACTAAAGAATGGATCAGTTACATAAACAGGAATTTTTATAGTAGTATCTGGCCATGCAGCAGCTTTAACTGCTTGTATATGGATATTTTTATTATAGATGCCGGAAGCAATTGTAGCGTTTGCAACAATTTTTCTAGATGTGATTAATCCGCCATAGTATCTTTTTACCATTACAACCCTTAATTAAAATTGGATACTACCAGATTGCCAGAATCTATAAATTCTGTAACCACCGGATACAGTTACGTTAGGCGAGCCTGTTGTATTTGCAGATGCAAATGTATCAGGATAACGAATTATTACAACACCTGAACCTCCAGCTCCGCCTGTACCTGAAACCTGCCAACCTCGTGTGCCGCCGCCACCACCTGTATTTACGTTGCCAGCAGCACCAACAGTCACACCTTCAGATCCAATACCACCTCCACCTAGACCACCAAGCCCTGCAGGGTTTGTACCACCTCCCCCTCCGCCACCACCAGCATAATATGTAGCTGTACCAGTAATAGATGATTGTAATCCAATGCCGCCGTCCGTACCGTTATTGGTAGAATTATCTACACCCTGCGCCCCTGCACCGCCGCCGCCAGCACCACCATATGCTGAAGTATTACCACCTCGATTCCCTTGCCCGGCAGTGGCCGCACCGCCAGTACCGCCACTCAGGTGACCTCCACCGCCGCCTGACCCGCCAGCAAGGCCGTTTACTGTACCGGTATAATATCCACCTGCGCCGCCGCCTATTGAAACTATACCAGAAAACGAAGAATTACTTCCGTTGGTGCCACGCGCTTCATATGAGCCTGTGCCACCTGCACCAACTGTTACTAATATATTTGCTCCGGGAGTTACTGCATATCCGGTGTCTGTTCTATATCCGCCTGCACCGCCTCCACCAATTGTACCGGATCCGCCTCCTGCAACTACTAAATATTCTACTGAGGTTGCAGCAGGTGCTACAAAAATAGGGACTGAAGGCCAAGTATTACTTACTTTATTTTGTGCTACATCCACAGATGACCACATTCCAGATGCAGATAACGATGATACGCCGGCTTGCGTTGAAGACATTAAACCGCCGTAAAATCTTTTAACCATATTAACTGATATCTTCGTAACTTGCTGTTACAACTAACAAACCGCCAGCACTAGCAATCGCACCAATACTTGTGTTCTCTTCCATGTAATAAGGAGAACCTTTATCAATTACGTTTAGTGTAGAACCTGCAGGTACTGTTATGTTTCCGACAATAGGAAATGCTGTTCCGCTTAAACTTGCGGCAGTATGATAATTGATTGAAATGTTTGCCGCTACAGATGTATTAGAATTTGCGACGTTCAATGTGTTAAGTTTAAGACACTTACCTGAACTAGATGCATTATTTAATACTGAAAATGCTGCCGTATTAGATAACGCAACACCTGTTGTCCTGCCATATATTATCGATGCCCCGATTAAATTAGGTGCTGCCATTTTATCCTCCGAAAATTATTGAGTAACCAAACGCGGCCGCGCCGGTTGCGACATTTGCCCAGACAAGATTGTTTGATACAACAGCAATAACTTGATTATTACTACTACCAGCTGTACTTATTTGACTTAGATCTATTTGACGCAATGCCATTTGTTATCCTTTTGATTATTTATTGTCGTTATTCAAACGGCTTTGGCAATGGACACAGAGGTGAACCCACTCTTTGTTATCATGATTCCATTTCCATTTTGAATACGTTGTTTCTGTTGGCTTTGGATCTCTTATGATCCATTCCCAGTTTAACCATACAACTTCTTTACCTTCGGGACAATCTGGTTTATCAGGTGTTTCTACCCAACCTTCTGTGCCGTCTGTTGCTTCTTGCGGTATTGATCCGTTTTTAGTATATAACATTATTATTCCTTATATGCCAGCATATGCTCTTGTTGGCACAGTAAAATTCGTAGTGTATCGTGCGTAACCTTTTGTAACACGAACATCGTCAAGATATCCTTGATAAAATTGACTATATCCTGATATGCCACCCACCCATAGTGCAGCAGTTGCGGTTATATTAAATCCAGTTGTAGAACCAGTTAATGCCTGCGATTGTCCATTAAAATATATTTTAGAAGTGCCTGAGTTTAAAACACAAGCAACGTGTGTCCAAGTATTTAATGGTAATGTGTTGGATGTATATCCCGCATTACAAAATCCTATTACTCCGCTTGAATAATATACGTCAACAAATGCAGAACCAACTGCACCGTTGTTTACAATTCTAGCAACTGCCGGTGCGCTTGTAGGATATGCCCAAAATTCTACAGTACAATTTGCGCCTAGAGCCCAATCCGGACTTGCCTGTGCTGCAATATAGTCTCCTGTACCGTCAAAGTACATTGCAGTTCCGCCAAAAACAGATTGAGTAGATGATACTTTAGAATCACCTGCTGTCTCAAAATCACTAATCATTGTACCATCATATATACCTGCATTTGTAAAATTACATAATAGCCCTGTATTAGCTGCGGCAAATGTAGTGTTTACGTTAGCCGTACTTGTATATGGTGCAGATGAACCGCTTGTTAATACCGGTGCAGATGGCGGAGTAAAGTTGCCTGTATATACTGCGGAACCTTTAACAATACGCAAGTTAGAGATATATCCTGTTACATAAGCAGATCCATTGCCATAAGAACACAACTTTAGTGTTGAACTTGCAGGATCGCTAACAGTAACTCCTGTTAAATTGGCAGTAGTTCCTCCTGCGACTCCATTTACATATGTTGTAAGTGTATTGCCATTTCTTACGCATGCCACATGATTCCATGAATATGTTCTGAATGCAGTAGAAGAGGAAATATATTGAGTAGCACCTTGAAGTACGCTAAACTGCATAGTAGTTGCGTCTACTTGATATAGTTCCCACGCAAAATTTGTGTTAGTAGATTGTCCGTTTGAATAATTTAAAACGGTACCGGAAGATCCTGTTATATAAACCCAAAGATCTATTGTAAAATCTCCTGCCCCAAAAGCAAACCCCGCATTGTTAGGTATTGTTAACCAATCTCCTGCACCATCAAAGTATGCAGAACCCCCGAATGTCGTAGTAGAATACGGAGATGATAATGTCAGTGGACTAAACTTCTTAACAGTTACATCGCCATTTCGTGTAAATGTAAAGTTGCTGGGGCCGTTGTCTTTAAAACTACCTGATTGACAACATAGAATTTTTGTATTTGTAACCGCAGTTAATGGTGTTGTACTTGGTGTAAATGTTGTGGTATATAAGCAACTGCCGGAACCATTTACAACTCTAACATTACTAATATAACCCGTAAATACATTATATAGACCCCCATCTGCAAGTTGGCCTGCAATCATTGTTGTTGGTGCCTGACTTGTCTGTAGATTCAAACTTGTGGAATAACTTACTGTTGTAGCATCCAGCACACCATTAATGAAAGAACGTATAACATTACTTGCGTCACGAGTAATTGCAACGTGTGACCATTTATGTGTGGGGACGCCACTTGTTGAGGCATAAATTTCTGGATATGTATTATATACCCCTGCTGATGCAGCAAGACCTAATACCCCTGTAGATTTTATATAGAACTGATATCCAGAATTTTGGCCAATGTTCCAATTTGAATTAGTTATAATTTGATTAGCAGTATTTAATACCGTGGGATATACCCATGCTTCAATTGTAAACTCACCGGTTGCAATATCTGCTCTACCACTTGATACTAGATAATCCCCTGACCCGTCAAAGTACCAAGACCAATTATTTGCGTAAGGGCTAAATGCACCCTGTGTTGCGTTGCCGTTACGAGTTATTGTAAGATTGTTTGTAGATGAATCTAAAAACGTATTGTTTTGTGCGTTGTTTGTCCCATCACCGTTTAACAATAACACGGTATATGGGAACTGTGCATCAGATGGGAATGAGGTATCGTTAATTGTAACATTTGCAGTTTGACCTGCAGCAGTCATTTGTATAATCTCAGTTCCTTCTAAAGTAACGTCTGCCGATGCATTAAACGAAACTGTGCCAGAGCCATTGGATATAACAAAATTACCTGTTAGAATGTTATTTGCAGAGTCAGCAGTTGTTACATTTGTACCGGATAAGGTGTAAGGTATAACTGTGCCGTTAGGAATGCCCGTTGTTGTTAATGTGAAGTTAACAGATGCACCCTCATTTACAGTACCGGCTGAAGATGAAAGAGTAAACGTAGGTGGGACTTGCCATGTACCTTTTTTCTGTAAGGTATATGCCTCTTTACCTGTCCATATGCCGGATGCACTTGTGTTAGATGCAGTGGCATAATTTCCTATTACTGATCCTCTTTGTCTTAGTCCCATTTTATTTTAATAACCTGGTAATGTTATTGTTGGCGGCGTAAAGTTTGAAGTGTATCTTGCGTAGCCGTTTGTGATACGAAGGTCATCCATATAACCATACCAAGGATAATCAGTAGTTGTATTAAATCTACCGATAAACAAAGAGCTACCGGAACTTAAAAAAGACGCAGATTGCGATCCATTGGTCATTGACAACGCAGTTCCATTTATATAAAACACAACATTGTTGCTACTACGAACTACTGCAATATGATACCATATATTTTGCGAAAAGGTATAAGTCGCGGAAGCGCGAGTAGCCGTAGAACCACCAAACTGTGCTTCTAACCCAGAAGAATTAAGAGATATGTATCCTTGACTTCCACCGTCGGAAATAATCATTCTGTAATTTGTTTGTGCTGCAGTTAAATAAAACCAACCCTCAATTGTAAAATCTGCACTTGCACCAATTGACCAATTCTTGGGACTATATAACCAATCACCTGTACCATCAAAGTACATAGCAGATCCGCCGAATTTAGATTGCGCTGTAGATATTTTTGAATCTGCAACTGTTTCCATGTTATTCATCATTGCATTATCAATGATACCTGCATTTGTAAAATTACATAATAACGATGTCCCTGATATAGCAGTTACTGGCGCAGTCGGAGGAGTAAATGCAGAAGTATATACTGCAGAACCATTAACCAATCTCAAATTAGAAATCCAACCGGTAATATAATTGCCTAACCCACTACCAGATTTATATACGCCTATGGCCGGATAATAAGTTGCATTAGATGCACTGAAAGTAGCAGTTCCAGATATTGTTAGTGATTGCGACACACCATTTACATAAATTGAAAATGTAGATCCGTTATATGTGACAGCAAAATGATTCCATGCATTTACATTCCATGCAGCGCCAGTATAAAATCTATAAAAATTTCCAGATGAACCTCTATAAATTTGTACATCTATATTTCGTGATGCACCGTTTGATAAAGAAATATTAATACCAACAGAAACCGAGTCAGCATCAGTACTAAAAATTACTTGGGCAGATGTTGAACTAGTATAAAACCAAGATTCAATTGTCCAAGGAGCAGTGCAAGTATGAAGAAAATTAGCAGAGTTTGGGGGCAATTCTAAGTAATCGCCGGTGCCATCAAAGTATGCGGAGCCCCCGTATATACTTGGACTATACGCAGATGTTGGTGAGAATGGCGAGAATCTTTGAACCGATACATCACCTGCAGGGGTAATTACAGCTGCGGTGGAACTATTGTCTTTAAAGCTATTGGATTGACAAGTAAGCAAACCTGTGCCAGCAATAGCAGTTAAGGGTGTAGTTTCGGGGGTAAAAGCAGAGGTATATACTGCTGAATTTTGAACTAATCGTAAATTAGAAATATAGCCCGTAAATGGTGAATTTCCTCCATCCACAGTACCAATATAAAGAGTGCTTGAATCGTCACCCATAGTAAATGAAGCAGTTGTTGTAACTTGAGATACACCATTGACCCAAATAGTAAATACATTGGATGCATTTCGTGTAACAGCAACATGATGCCATTGGTTAGGTTCAAACGTATTAGTAGTTGTTAAGGTCACTTCCCATGCTGCATTATTTGTATCACCTGCGTAGAAAGAAAATTTCTTGGATGTGATATTGCCATATGAAAGCCAAAAGCCCCTGGCAGTCACTACTGCACGTCTGCCAATAATTACACCGTTGTCTGTCCTAGGATATACCCAAGCTTCTATAGTAAACGGATTAGCTGCTAGATACGTTGTTGCGGCTGACGGTAATGATAAGTAATCTCCAGTACCATCAAAATAGTTAGACCAATTACTACCATACGGAGTAAATGAACCTTGCGTTGTATTACCATTACGGGTTATTGTAAAATTATTTGTAGATGAATCTAAGAATGTATTGTTTTGAGTATTATTTGTACCATCGCCGTTTAATAATAAAGTTGTATAGTTAAATTGCGAATCTCCTCCACGGGAAGTATCATTAATTGTAACATTTGCAGATGCACCGCCTGCAGTTATAGTTAATGTTTCTGCACCTTCAAGTGTCAAGTCTGCATTTGCTGCAAATGATATAGTATTTGAATTATTCTGTATTACGAAATTGCCTGATATATTACCATCGCTCGAAGTTACATTTGCACCAGTTATAACGTAAGGAACAACTGCACCATTTGGAATACCGGTAGTTGTCAAAGTAACAGTAATGGATGCACCCTCATTAACTGTAGCTGCGCTAGGAGTTAATGTAAATGTAGGTGCAATTTGCCAAATACCATCTTGTTGTAATGCCGCAACTTCTTGCGATGTCCACATTCCCGTGGCGGAAGTACTTGAAGAAGTAATCGGTTCACCAATAACGGAACCGGTTATTCTTAGAGCCATTAGAAGATTTCCTCATATGCGACTGTTGCCCAAGCTTGGTGATTTCCCGATGCTTGAATGCGTAAATCGTCGCCCTCTTCTAAGAATAATAGATTTTCTTTACCCAGAATAATAACAGTAGACTTAACTGGAATTGTAATATTAGCAACAATATAATTTGTTATACCGTTTCGAACAACGCCTACTGTTACGTTGGGGGAAATTACTCCATCTACGCCAGCCAATGATAAATTAACAACCCTTAAAGATTTTCCACTTGAACTTGGGTTCTGTACCACATTAGCAAACGTCGTTGTTACATTCGCATATGCAGTTTTGCCCTGCATAGACGTTGCGACGAATACATTTGGATTTGCCATTCTTCTTTACCTTTAATAAAATATTCTTGAAAACGCGTAAGCTGATGATCTAATAATTTGTCTGACCAATGTGTCATTTGACAACACCGTTGGCAATACTGCGGTTACCATTGCCTGTGTTAGATTTGCATTAAATGCCTCTGCGCCAAAGAACTTAACTTCAACCAATGAACCTACAGCTGGAACCGATGTACCAAATGATAATGTGTTACCCGATACTGTGTAGTTTAAATCTGGAATCTGTGTAACACCGTCGATGTTAACAATAATGTTTCTTGCTAAAAGAACATTTGAACCAAGATCTAAATTAGCACTGCCGCCAGCATATGTTCTGCTATTGCTTATGTATGCAGTTGTATATTGTGCGCCTGCAAGAGCAACTGCCTCTTGACCAAAGAATCTAATTTCAATATTAGAACCTTCAGGTGGCGCTGGTATCATTGTTATCGTTGTATTGTTGACTGTGTAGTCAACTGTTGGTCTTTGAATTAGACCATCCAACGCAACCATAATACTTTGTGCTTGCGTTACATTTGCACCCATCATATATGCAGCTTGACCTGCAACTGTTGGGATTGTTACGCTACTTGATACAACTGCAACATTAGGAGATAATGCAGAGTAACCATAATACTTAACTTCAATTAACGCATTTGCTGTAGTATTTGCACTGAACTGTAAACCTTGGCCACCATTCAATGTGTAATCTGTTGTTGGCGCTTGAACCAAACCGTTAATAGAAACAATTATTGAATTAGCATTATTAACTGGGCTTGCTAATGTATAATTCTGATTGCCGCCGGTTAACTGCTGAGAGCTGCTAACGGTTAATTGAGTGGCACCTGCTTCACCTGAAGAAATTCTACCATTGGCTTCAATTGTAATATTGTTACCTGCAATCAATGCAGAAACAACTCTTGTATTTGTGAAATACAGATTGCCGGCGGTCTCAATTACATTAGCAGTATATAAATTATTCCATACATTAGATGTAATAGTGTTAGCAGTTATTGTATCAGATGTACTAATACCGGAAGTTACATTTCCTGCTAATACTGTATCTGTTACGTTAATGCCGCGAATAATTAAACCATTCGCAATCAAATTACCTGCTACTGTAGCAGTCCCGGTTATTACTAAGTTAGCAAATGTCACCGATGCGTTAGGTGATACATTTTGTCCAATTGAAATAACACCAGTAGTATTACTATAAAGTATACCTGTACCAGATGACAACGCTGCAAATACTCTTGCATTCGTGTAATACAGATTACCGGGTGTTTCAATTACATTAGCAGAATATAGGCCAACCCAAGAATTTGCTGAAATTGTATCACTAGAAATTGCAAGATTTCCTGCAGAACTTCTGACTTCCAATCCGCCATTTGCATTTTCAGATAATGAAATATTACCTAGACGAAGCGTTGATCCGGATAACCATAAGTCTTTAAATCTGCGATTAGGTGAACCTAAATCGTAAACACTATCTTCTAAAGGAACAATATTAGTACTTAAGTTTGCAAATATTTGTGTTACATTGGCATAAACACGAGCATTTGTAAAGAATAAATTGTCGGTTTCAATTATATTTGATGTGTATAATCCTGTCCAGGTGGATGCAATAATAATATTAGTACTAATTAAATTAGCACCAGTAATAAATCCACCAGATGTTGTGCCTACAATAGCATTTGCATAAACAGTATCAGCTTGAATGTTACCTGTATATGTTGGCAACAATGAGATTACATTAGAGTAAACTCTAGAATTTGTGTAATATAAGTTTGTTAACTCTGCAACATTAGCTGTTGTCAAATCAACAACATTTGCCTTTGTTTCCAACAACGGTGTTACATAGCTTAAAACACGAGCATTAGTATAATATAAGTTACTTGCTGCTTCTGCAACATTAGCTGTGTTTAAACCAATAACTGTATTTGCATAAACAATTCCACCCAATGATGCGGAAATAACACCATTACCATCAATTGAAATACCGGAACCTGCTAATGTTGGCAATAATGCAATAACATTAGATTGTACTCTGGAATTTGTATAATACAAAATATCAGAAGTTTCAATAACATTAGTTGTGTATAATCCAGTCCATATTGAAGAAACAATAATGTTGGTGCTAATTAAATTAGCGCCTGTAATGAATCCACCAGATGTTGTACCTACAATAGCATTTGCGTAAACAGTATCTGCTTTTACGTTGCCAGTATATTCTGGTAATAACTGAATAATGTTAGAATAAACTCTAGCATTTGTATAAAATAAGTTTGTCAACTCTGCAACATTAGCAGTTGTTAAGTCTACTACATTTGCTTTTGCGTTTAATAATGGAGTTACATTACTTAAAACGCGAGCATTCGTGTAATATAAGTTGCTTTCGGATTCTGAAACATTTGAAGTATTCAATCCAACAATAGTATTAGCAGTAACTATGCCACCTAATGATGCAGAAATAACACCGTTTGCGTCAATTACGATACCTGTTCCAGCTAATGTTGGTAACAAGGCAATAACATTAGATTGTACTCTAGAATTTGTATAGTACAAATTGTCAGGTGTTTCAATAACATTAGCAGTATAAAGACCTGTCCAGGTGGATGCAATAATAATATTAGTGCTAATTAAATTTGCACCAGTAATAAATCCACCAGATGCCGTACCTATTAATGTGTTTGCGTATAATATATCTGCTTGTATATTACCTGTATATGTAGGTAAGAATGAAGTTATATTTGATGCAACTCTTGCATTTGTATAATATAGATTATTTCCTTCTGGCAAATTAGTTGTAGAAAGATTACTAATCGATAACACTGCATTTGCAATGTTCGCAGTTTGTGCAAAAATTGCGGAATTTGCCGCGTCTGCAACTTGTGCAAATGTTGCAGTTCCTATAGTAACACCTAAATTTTCAACGAAAGTTTTTGTTACTCTATTATCAATTGCTAAATTAGCTCTTACATTACTATAATATAAGTTTGCACCTTCTGCAATATCACTTGTAGTAATTGTACTTACAGATTTCTGTATAACAATACTTCCAACCATTCCACTATGAATAGAACATTGGTACACATAGGTGTTACCTGCTAAACTATATGGTATTTTCCAAAATAATCTACCAGATACTTTTCCTTGAGCGGATGAACCTGTTGAGATAGTTCCATCATTAGCAACATGAGTTAACCCAGTATCATAATTAGAACCGCCCGCTGAAACACGGATCATGAATGGGTGGCCTGGGCTATTAAGACCAAATGCTATAGTTTCACCGGCTCTTACATCTAGAGCAGGATTATTTCCAGTATATTGATCTATACTATAGTACAACCCAGGAGAAGTAACCAATAGTTCTGTTACCGCAGGAATAACATTTAATATTGCTCTTGCATTAGTATAATATAAATTACTTGCCGACTCAATTACGTTAGCAGTATTTAATCCTGTAACAGAACCTGCAGAAGTTGTTGCTGAAATTTGACCATTTGCCGCAATATTAATTCCTGAGCCGGCTAATGTTGGTAGCAACGTAACTACATTAGATCTAACTCTATCATTAGAATAATATAAGTTATTGCCTTCATCTAAATTGCTTGTAGTAAAGTTACTGATACTAGAAACAAATCCCGTTACATTACCAACAACATTACCTTCAAATGTTGTAGCTACAACATTCGCTAAACGGAATGAACTATCTGCAGTGTTAATAGTGCCTGCGCCGGGCTCAACGGTGTAATCATCAAAGAACTTATATTTCTTATCGGATGCATCTCTGAATAGACCAGAATGTTTTTCAGTTCCATCATTGTAATGTCCTATAAAACCTAGGTCTAATGCATCAGATGGGTTATTATAACCTAATTGAATTAACGGATCGTTTACAATTAATGTATTTGAATAAAATCCAACTAAGTTGCCAAGAACATTTAAGTTGCCAGTAATGGTCATTTCATTGAATGTCACATTAGCATGAGTAGCAACATTCTGGCCAATTGAAATAATACCGGTAATATCATCATATGTAACACCGGTACCTGCGGATATTGCAGTTCTTGCACGAGCATTTGTATAATACAGATTACTGTCAGATTCGATAACATTAGCTGTATTTAAACCTGTAACAGATCCTGCGGAAGTTGTTGCAGAAATTTGACCATTTGCTGCAATACTAATTCCAGATCCAGCTAATGTTGGCAATAGTTCAATAGTATTGGCTTGTACTCGAGCATTGGTATAATATAAATTATTTACAGATTCAATTACGTTAGCAGTTGTTAAATCAACAATATTTGCTTTGTCATTTAATAAACCAATTACATTGGCATAAACTCTAGCATTTGTGTAATATAAATTATTTACAGATTCAAGTACGTTAGCAGTTGTTAAATCGATTACATTGGCTTTTTCGTTTAATAAACCAATTACATTAGAGTAAACTCTTGCATTTGTAAAATACAAATTGCTTGCAGATTCAATTACGTTAGCTGTATAAAGACCTACCCAAACATTAGCGGTAATCCTGTTAACACTAATATCGTTATTGGAGAATAATTCATATCCATTGATAACCAACGTATTAGTTACTAACGTATTTGTACTAATTAAATCTGCGCCAGTGATACGTCCTGTGCCGCCAGAAGTAATTATATTACCTACTTGTAAATTGCCGGTATATGTTGGCAATAATGCTAATACATTTGCATAAACTCTAGCATTAGTATAATATAAATTAGATGCCGACTCTGCAACATTTGCAGTATTCAATCCAATAATGGAAGTTGCAAAAACACTAGGAGCGGCCGTTGTTATTGTTGCAGAAATTTGACCGTTTGCTGCAATAACAATATTATTACCCGCCAATGTTGGCAATAATTCTAATACATTTGCATAAACTCTATTATTAGTATAATATAAATTACTGCCTTCAGAAATATTTGAAGTAGTTAAATTAGCAACTACGTTTGCTGTAACAATACCTGTTAGCGTAGAACTAATAACACCCGAGCCAGAAATCGATATACCTGTACCAGGAGTAAATGCGTTAATCGCTCTAGTATTGGTAAAGAATACATTACCTGCAGATTCAATTACATTTGCTGTGTATAAATTAGTCCAAACATTTGCAGTAATTCTATTAACAACGATGTCATTGTTAGAAAATAATTCGTAACCATTAATAACCAACGTATTAGTTACTAACGTATTTGTACTAATAAATTCTGCACCGGTGATTCTACCAGAACCACCTGAAGTAATTATGTTACCAACTTGCAAATTACCAGTATATGTTGGCAACAACGCCAATACATTAGCGTAAACTCTTGCATTAGTATAATATAGATTGCTTGCAGATTCTGTAACATTAGCTGTATTTAAACCTGCAATAGAACCAACAGCGGTCGTAGATGAAATCTGACCATTTGCTGCAATTGCAATACCTGTTCCTGCTAATGTTGGCAACAACGCCAATACATTAGAGTAAACTCTTGCATTTGTAAAATACAAATTGCTTGCAGATTCAATTACATTTGCGGTGTATAAATTAGTCCAAACATTAGCAGTAATTCTATTAACACTAATATCGTTATTGGAGAATAATTCATATCCGTTTATAACCAACGTATTAGTTACTAATACATTTGTAGTTATATTGCCAGTAACTGTTAAATTACTTAAAGTTCCAACTGAGGTTGCGCTTGCGGTTGAAGAAATTTGACCGTTTGCTGCAATACTAATACCTGAACCAGCTAATGTTGGTAACAGGGCAATTACGTTAGATCTAACTCTATTATTAGTATAATATAGATTGCTTGCAGATTCAATTACATTTGCGGTGTATAAATTAGTCCAAATGTTGGCAGTAACTCTCGTAACAGTAATATCATTGTTAGAGAAGAATTCTGAACCATTAATAATTAATGTATTTGCTACAACTGAATTCACTCGAACATTAGTCGCGTTAATATTTGTTACAGATTCGGTACCATTAACAATTTCTTGGCCGTTTATAATCAATCCGTTTGATGTTAAGAAACCATTTACTCGCAAATTACCATTAATAGTTGTCTTATTATTAACTATTAATGTATCAGCCGGGGCCAATATAATATTTGAATCGGATGCAATTGTTGGGATACCTGCGCTAGCAACTGAAATTGCGTTAGCATATATGACATCTCTTACAGACAAATTGCCTTGTATAGAAATGTTCCCAGTCAATGTAGTAATATTTGCAACGGCTGCTGAAACATCTGCGGATATTCTACCGTTTGCTGCAATAGAAATTCCTGTGCCAGCTAATGTTGGCAATAATGCAATAACATTAGATCTTACTCTATCATTAGAATAGAATAAATTGCCTGTAGATTCAACTATGTTTCCTGTATAAAGGTTTGTCCAAACATTTGCAGTAATTCTATTAACAACGATGTCATTGTTAGAGAACAATTCATAACCATTTATAATTATTGTGTTGGTTACTAATGTGTTTGTACTAATAAATTCTGCACCGGTGATTCTACCAGAACCGCCTGAAGTAATTATATTCCCTACTTGTAAATTGCCCGTATATGTTGGCAATAATGCCAATACATTAGCGTAAACTCTTGCATTAGTATAATATAGATTTGTGCCTTCTGATAAATTAGAAGTAGTTAAATTACTTAGGCTTAATACTAAGTTAGCAATATTTGATCTTTCAGCAAACGCCGAAGATGTACCACCGGTAACTGCAGAAATTTGGCCGTTTGCTGCAATAGAAATTCCTGTACCTGCTAATGTTGGCAATAATGCAATAACATTGGAGTAAACTCTTGCATTTGTAAAATACAAATTACTTGCAGATTCTACGACATTCGCAGTTGTTAAATCTGTTACGTTGGCTTTTGTGTTTAAAAGACTTATAACATTGGCATAAACACGAGCATTAGTATAATATAGATTTGTGCCTTCAGCTAAATTACTTGTTGTAAAGTTACTGATAGATAGTACAGTATTAGCAACATTTGCAGAACTTGCAAATATAGCTGTTACACCCAATGCATCAATAAAGGGTTTATTGACACGAGTATCAATTGCTAAATTTGCTCTAGTATTACTGTAATATAGATTTATACCTTCAACTAAATTAGTTGTTGTAAAATTATCGATTCTGCTTACAAAACCAGTTAGATTACCTACAAATCCGGCAAACACAGTAGTTGCTTGAATATTTGCCAAACGGAATGTTGGATGAGATGTATCTAAATATACATTTGCATCTGGTTCTGGAGCATAATTATCAAATACTTTAAATCTTCCATCTGTATGGTCTCTGAAGAAACCAGCATGATGATATGTTCCATCGTTATAATTAAATGTAATACCTAAATCTGGATTAGATGTTGTTGATCCCTGATTTAAATAAATCATATTGTCCGAAATGGACAAATTGTTTGAGCTATATGTGGTTACATTTCCATATACATTTAACGGTCCGTATATAGAAACTCCGGCAAATGATACTGAAGCATTTGGTGCAACATTTTGACCAATTGCAATTACACCGGTTGTTTGATTATAACTAACGCCTGTACCTTCAGATAATGCAGATTTAACTCTTGCATTTGTGTAATATAAATTACCATCAGTTTCTATTACGTTTGCAGTATAAATACCATTCCATATATTAGCAGTAACCGTATTTGCACGAAGACCTGTAATAGATAAAGAATTATCTGGGCTTGAGGACAATACAGTATTGCCCAAGTTAATTGTAAAGCCTGAAAGATAAAGGTCTTTAAACTTTCGAGTGGGTGAACCTAAGTTATAAACTTCATCCGCTGCTGGGATAATATTACTATCTAAATTTAGTAATCTGTTTGTTACGTTTGCATATACACGATTATCGGTATAATATAAATTACCAGATGTTTCAATAACATTAGCAGTGTATAAATTTAACCAATTTACTGCAGAAATATTGTTTGCACTAATTAAATTAGCACCAGTAATAGAACCGCCTGAACCTGTACCAACAATAACATTACCAGCAGCTACATTGCCAGTATATGTGGGTAATGCGGCAACTATATTAGAATGAACTCTTGCATTCGTATAATATAGATTGCTTGCCGATTCTGCAACATTTGCAGTTGTAAGATCAACAATATTGGCTTTGGCGTTTAATAAACCAATTACATTAGAGTAAACTCTTGCATTAGTATAATATAGATTTACACCTTCTGCTAAATTAGAAGTAGTTAAATTGCCTAAACTTATTACTAGGTTAGCAATATTTGATCTTTCAGCAAAGACCGCAGTATTTGATGTTTCAGCAAATACCGCATTATTTGCAATGAGAGAACCTTGCACAATAGTTAAAACAGTATTTGCTACATTTGCTAACTCAGTAGATGATACAGTAATTACATTTGGAACCCATTTTGTACCATTCCAAACTAATCCGTATCCCAATACAGGTGTAACTGTTGAAGTATCAACATCAAGCAATTCATTAATACTATTTAAATCAATATTAGCTTTTGTTGTGGATATTAAATTTGCAACTCTTTGTTCTGTTACCGGAACAATCCAAGTTCTAAGCCCGTTAACATTGGAAGCAAGAACATACCCGTTACCCGCAGGCAACCCTAAGTCTGGTTCTGTTTCAGATAACTTTATAAATTCATAACGACTAGCGCTTACATTAGCGCTAGGTATCTTTTTTACTCTACCCGATATTAGTTTAGTCATTTGCTGTTTCTAGTAAACTCATAACTAATTTTAACGCTGTATTTGCGCCCGCTTGACCCACAATTTTTTGTCCTGTTTCTAATACTAGTTTGCCAGTTAAAATACTAGCAGAATCTTTTGTTGGAATTTCAAAATCTTTGCACAATTCAACTAAATGGTTTCCTACTGTGCTATGAAAAAATGTAGTATTGGCTGTCGCCTCTGTTATATTTGTTACCTGCAATGAAAGGACAATTGAAGTTTTTAGAGCAGGCGCAGTATATATTACATTTGAATTTGTTGTAAGATTTGCTGTTATTGTTTTAAATACGTTTAATGCGGTTGCCATTTATTATCCTTCGATTGCTAGCATGTATGGTGTCATAACAGCAAACAATGCTTTATTGAATGTTCTGCCTGTAATTGTACCGTCAACTCTATTTATAACCAATCCTGTGCCGATTCTAAAATCGCCCAATTGGTCTGTACTTGTGAAGTAAACCTTACCTCCGCGCAATTCTTTAACTTCATTTTCCTGTATTGGCACACCCCCTAAATACGGTAATGCTGTTGCAATAGTAGTGCCCGATCCTACATATTCAAATGTATGACCGCTGGATGAAATATAACTTCCTTGATGGAAAGAAACTCTAGAATTTGCTAATATATTTTCATTTATTGTTTCTAAAACTGTAACTACACTAGTATTGCTTATTAAATTCGTTGCGGACTGCACTGTGTAGAATGTCCCCGAACCATTACTAATATTTGCCCAATTTTGATTTACAAATTCTAATACCTCAGCTTTAATAAAATCTTTATTAGCTAATACCAACTTTGTAGCATTAATTATATTAGTATTTGAACTAGGAGTAAATGTTATTGGTTGTTTTTCAGACGCAACATTTGGACCAAAGGTAACAATGTTTGCAATCAATCTAACATCATCTAATAATAAGTTTGCTTCTGCAATTGTTGCATAAGATGCTGCTGTTGTATTTTGTACTACTGTATTTTGATATACGTTAGCAATAACATTGCCTCGTATAATTTTATCAACTAGACCGCCAATGAAATAATATGCAGCGCCCGTCTGAACAATTTGATCGTTGATTTGCGTATCAGTTGCGTCATATTGGTAATAATATGTTCCAGCAGTAACAGTCTGTCTATTGCCGCCGTGTCTCAAATCAAAGGTCACACTTTCTAAAATATATCCAACGTCGCGAGAACATTTTATTTGAGCATTAGCCGGGTCTAAGAACATTGCGGCATTAGCAAAGAATCCTGGATATGCGTTTTCAATGTATCCAATGGTTTCAGCTGCAATAAATGCCTTATTATCTATAATGTTGTTTGCAGCATTTGTAACGTTTACATTTGTATTTGCAGGATATTGATTTGGAACAATTATATCTGTTACACCTACTGTACCATTTGCAATAATATCCGTTAACAATGTTTTAAGAGTTGCAATAACCGCGCCTTCTGTCGCTGTACCAGTAGGTCCGTTTATAGGGGTTTCTGTTCCCTGATATGTTGCACCTAACGCAACACCTGTAGCTGCATCATATGCCAAATCAAGAGCAAAATTAATTGCTTCAATCGTTTCTGGAGATTGATTTGGGATTGCAGATGTAACTTGTGACCAATATTGCAATCCTGCAAATGTTGATTGTGTGTTGCTGTTGTAAGCTAAATCAAATGCCAAAGAATCTACAATTAAACCTGTATCTCTAGCACATTTAGCTTGATTATAATTTGCAAATAATACAGAATCTCCGTAATTTGGTTTTATATTCAAATTACTTATAGTTATTTCGTTTGTAGCCTCAGTTGTTCCTGTTTGAACTTTTCCAAAATATAGTGGTTCACTAACACCATCAGCCCATAATCCATAGTTGCCGAATGATGCGTTAGAATTTGTAACAGAACAGAAGCCGCCTGACTCGCATAAAATAGCAATATGGCAGCAAATTGTAAACACCGATACTAACTGAGTGTACCCTTTGTTTAGCATATGTATGCCGATTCCACCCTCGTTCGTTTGTGTATATGCGTCACACACCATAGAACGCAACCCCGTAACATAACGGCCATCTACACGCATACCTGTTCCAGTAGTTGTGATAGAAGAACAGTTCTGAATATACGGGCTTGTTACAATAGTTCCAGCAGATCCGTTTGGATTATATGAGAATACGGCTGATGGAGATAAATGATCTCTGAATGTAATACCTGTTACATAACAAGCATTCTCAACATAGAACATATCAACGGTTGGCTGGGATGGTCTAATTGTAGTTGTTCTTAAATTGTCGCCAACTAACGCAACACGTCTTGGAATTGTTACAGGTTGATTGTATAGTCTGTAATCTCCACTCTTTACAAATACTGTTGTCCATGCAGTTGCTGCAGCTAAGGCAACGTGAATATTGGCAAACGCATTGCCAAATGATCTACCATCATTTGCATCATTTCCATTACCTGCAACATATAAAACGTTTGCTGCAAAATTAGATGTGAGTGCTCTTAATTCAGAAACAGTCGGCTGCATTGCTGCAGTAACTCTGGCATTTGTAAAGTATAAATTTGTACCTTCATCAAGATTTGATGTTGTATAATTCGGTACGTTTTCCAACAAATTAGCAGTCAATGTGCCTGTTGGAGATGTGATTGGTTTATTTGTAGCGTTTGCAGTAAATATAATTGTGTTACTTGCATCTGTAACTACAATAGTATTAGATGTTTGGCTAATAGATCCTGAGTTCGAGAATCTAATTGAGCTACCATACAACCATAAATCACGGAATGGTTTGTCGTTTGAACCAATATCAAATTGGTTACCGACTGTTGGTAAAATATTACCAGTAATTGTTAAATTCTTATTAACATCAAAACTATCTGTTGCTGTTTTATAAACTATGTTAGCATTAACATATGCAACGGAGATACCTGCATCGTCAACCATTAATAGATTGGATGCGCCGTTCGCTAATAAAATGTTTCTATCTTCAACTGTAACAGTCGTAGTATTTAAAGTTACTACTTCGCCCTGGACAGTTAAGTTGCCACCAACTATTAAGTTGTTTAATGAGGCATCTTGATTCTGTATTGCAGCAAGTGCTCTTGCATTTGTAAAATATAAATTACCTGTGCGCTCAACTACGTTAGATGTTGTTAAATCTGATATATTGGCCTTGGCAGCTAATAAAGGAGTAACATAACCTAACACACGAGCATTTGTATAGTATAAGTTACTTAAAGATTCTGCAACATTCGCAGTATTTAATCCTACCAACGAACCAATAGATACACCACCGGTATTTGCAGAAATTCTACCATTAGCTTCAATTGTAATATTATTACCTGCTAATGATGGCAACAATGCAATAATATTAGACTGGACTCTTGCATTTGTAAAATACAAATTACTTGCAGATTCAACAACATTTGCAGTATAAATGCCTATCCAAGTATTAGAAGCAATTACATTTGAAGTAACTGATCTAACACGAATGTTTGCGCCTGTTTCTGTTGCAAACACTACATCGCCATTAATCACCATGCCATTTGCATACAGTATACGCTTAACAAATACGTTGCCTTCTACTGTAAAATCTCCAGCAACATTTGATAATAATGTAATATTTGCAGAAATTTTACCGTTAGCGTCAATCTCAATTCCTTGGCCTGCTAATGTTGGCAATAATGCAATAACATTCGATTGAACTCTATTATTTGTGTAATATAAATTTAACGAACCTTCATTAACCGCATTCGTGTTACCTGTAAAACCAACTGTACCTATTAAAGCAGCAAGTGATGTTGCATTTGCTTTGATCGTTCCGTTTGCAGTATCATAAATGATAGATGTATCGCCAGCAGTTATTGCTGCTCTTGCTCTTGCATTTGTGAAATATAATTTACTACCTTCTGCTACATCATCAGATGTGCCAGAAAATGTTGTAACCAATCCTGGATTAGAACCAACTAGAATCCAGCCGTTACTTGAATACATCAAGAATGCAGAATCACCAGATTTTTTCAGTTCAATTGCAAGATTGTTTTGTAAATTGCTCGATAAAACGAATCTACCACCTTGAGTCTGAACCAAGTTAATAACTTTTAATTGGCCGTCAGCGCCTCTAGGCAAATCTAAATATACGCGCCCACCCGTATCTGTGGGTACATCTGGAACATTGAATATAATGTTCGCACCTGCAGTACCAGGAGTTCCGTTAATGGTAACATTTGAAGTATAATTAACACCTAATGTGTTTGTACCATCTATAGATGTAGACAGTCCAAATATATTGCCTGTATTTGTAGCATCACTTACATCAAATATGTAAGTAGCACCTTTAATTAAGGATAAGCTAGTTGGGAATGGTCTCAATCCTAATGGGCCAACCCAATCTTCAGGAGGGTATGAATAAGTTGCACCTGAGGCGCCTGATAGATATATTTTATCATTTTTATATCTAACATAGATTGTCTTTGTAATGGGTGTGCCATTAGCAAAAGTTAAGCCGCGTCCAGATGCAGATACACCTGTAGTAAATAAGTAAATAGTCGCAGGTAGAACTGACCCGTTAGCAATAGCATTAGCGTCCGCAGAAACACCACCATACAAATCTGTACGAGTAGTTGTTATGCTGACTGTGCCAGTGGTATTCAATACCTGGACGTTGCCGCCCAGAATAATATTACCGGCTAATGTAGGATCTGAGATGGATGCAAACAATGTGCCTGCATCCACATTCAAACTAGTATCGTTTTGTACTAGATATAATAAATCATCCTTGTTTACTACATTAGCCTTAACTAACTGCGATATTTTTAAATCTGCCATTAAAACACCAAAAGGTTATTAATTAATTGTACATCATAACCAAATTAACATTTTAAGACTGTTGTATTATCGAATCGTCGTTCGCATCACCCTGTAATGTGCCTGTTGCATTAGCATTGAAGTTTTTAGACATTGCTACTAACAACTCAGCTTTGTGACGTGTTGCGCCTTGTGTGTTAGTATATGTTTTGTAATACAACCAACCTGGGCCTACGATACCATTAGCTTTATTGCCTGGAACATTTGCTTCAACACGGTCAACACCATATACAGTACCTTTGTTAACTGTATTTGCGCCTTTGCCAATTGAAGCATTTGCGCCCCAACCTGTTGTGCGAATCCACTTTGGATCTTCTTGAATTGCAATATTAGCTGCACCAACGTTTGCACCAATAAATGCTGCATCCAATGTGATTGTATTAGATGAAACTATAGTTTGAATTCTATAGTCCACGTTTGCGATTACTAACGAATAACCTTCTTGGAATCCGTTTGCAGCAGTAACTACTTGTGCGCTAGTAACAACGGTGCTGCTACCATTGTTTGCTCTTGCTGTAGCAGATACTTCTCTTCTATCTATTTTTCCCCATGCTGACATTTTTGTCTCCCTATTTTTATTATTTATAATAGCAAATCAAATTGCTTATTACTCTTTATTTTTTTACGGTTACGCTTGGCATGGATTCCACGCGGCGCGCCGTTCCATGGTGAATATATTTTTTACGTCCACCTTCTTGATCAGTCACAACATACTCAGCATAAGGTTGTCCGTTTTTAGTACTAAATTTATCATTCGATACTGTGTTGCCCGCCTTGCGGTGTGCATCAATTTTATCTTCAAGTTCCATTCTAGTGAATGCTTCAATAATAACTTCTTCATAATTCTCTGCAAATGCTTGTTCTGCAATTGCAACGATTTCTTTTTGCATTGATTCTTCATCTGTTCTAACAATTGATTGAACAGCTCTTAAGAAGTCGCCAAATGTAGGGTTATCAGTAATTTCAATTGTAAAGTCGTTATGCTTAACAATAGTTTCTGAAATGCCTTCATCCATAGAATGTTGGCCAGATGGTTTCAATCCTGCTGCTCTATATTTCATTTCAGCTTTATTGCTTGCTTTGCCAGCAAGGTTATATCGCTTATCTGCTTTTGCATCATCTCCATCGCGAGTAGCATCATTAGCATCACGTACTGCAGCATGTTTTACTTTGGTTAATGTACCAATTGATAATTCTGTAACTTGTTCAAAAGAGGCGTTGATTGTGCCGCGAGGACCACGATCATCTTTGATTCCTGCAGCTTTCATTGCAGCTGCTCTATCGCCATAAGTTTTAATATCAGGTGCATGCTTTGCGATTGCTTTTTTAACTGTAGGAGAAGCACTACTCCTTGCAATCTGATTCATTGTTACTTTACCAGCATGACCTACATCACCGGGCATGCCTTCTTCAATTTCTTCTTCCTCTTTAACTGTTTTTGCTTTTTTGCCAGCACGAAGCTTTGCAAAATCTTTTCCATCAATCTTTTCATCATCAACCACATCTAATACTTGTTGGTTAGGATGTAATTGCTTTTCTTCAATTGTATCACCTTCGGGTGTAGCATGCTCGTGCATCTTAGCTTTTTTAACTTTAACGGCTTCTGTTTGAATTTTGCGAACTTGGCCGTCAGCAAATTTAACATTGTACCAGTCAATTGTACCATCTTCATTTGGTTTAGCGTGTTGCTCTGAAATGCACTCGCCTTCGCCATATAAATTATGTTCAACGTGTGTAGCACAAAAATGTGCACCGTCAACTTTACCTGCGTCTTCAGCTTTGCCTTCAACTTTAGCTTCTGTGATTTGTCTGATTGATTCAAACAAACTATTTGTGATTCTTGTCATTTTTGATTCCTTTAAAATGAATTCTATTTATTATTTATTATGCAAACCAAAACGGTTTACTTACGTTTTGTTGATAACCTAGATCTTTCCAAAGATCTAATCTTCGGTAATAGCTTCATTGCCAAATTACCCTGTGTTGCCATCATAGTCTTAATTTGCTGCTCAACTCTATCCTTTTGCTGTGCAGATAAATTTTGTTTACCTTGTCCACGTAAAATTCTTCTTTGCAGAAGTCTTCTTGCTGCGGCAGTTGCTCTTTTATGTAAAACATTTAATGAAGATGCTCTTTTCAACTTCATTTTACGAGCTTGCCCGATAGCAGTTTTTCTAGATCTCATCTTTTGCGATTTCTTAAGACGAGATGAGGCAGACATTTTTTCATCTAACAATTCAATCTCTTCTAACACAAATTCATCAGGTGAATATAGGTCAGCAATGTCTTCCCATGTTAAATGGTCTGCCATTTCATCCAGTTCTTTATCGCTGAAATCTTCGTCTAAGAATTCTAAGAATGTAATCATTTTAATGTAGCTTTAAGCATCCAAGCATGTTTCTGATGTGCTGCAATTCTGTCTTGTAAGTAATTAGATAATCCTAATTCTCCGGCAGCTTCCGATAATTTATATGCACGCATTAACGATACTAATACAGTATTGTTAGAACTTTCTAAACTTGTAAATATACCCATTGAAGAAACTACATTTGTCTCTTCAGTAACACTTGCAAATGAGATTAAACTAGCTAATGATGTAGGAGCATATGCGCCAATTTTTCTAAGCCATTCAGCAGTAGAATCAATAGACTCATATATTTCGCTATAGATTGTTTCTAAAAAAGTATGGTCAGCATAAAAACTTCTTGTTTCTACATTCCAATGACCGGCTTGTGCTTTAAAATATGTGAGAAAACTATCCCCCAATACCTTATTCAAAGCATCAACTAATTCTTCATTCATTTTAATTATCCTGCGCCTGAGCTTTAACCATTGATTTATATGACGGGCTTGCAGATGCGGACAGTTGAGATTTTGCTCTATGTACATCTTGCATTGCTGCACCTTTTTCTGCTTCAATTTTTTGTGTTTCCGGATTGGCCAAGAAAGATTTAAATGAAGCTAGACCCAATGGTTTATCTGGATATCCTTGATCTGCAATTGGCATATCAATACCATGGAATACTTCTTTATTAGGAGAAGCATTTATATCTCTATTTACAGTGGGGGAATCTGGTAAATATGTTTCTTTTACATTCATTGTTTTTCTGAATGACGATAGAGCCTTCTTTGTAGATGGCAATTGATCTTCGTTGTCGTCAGCAACATTGTTATTGTTTGTGTATTTCATTTGTCTATCCGTTATAATTCGTTTATTACGTTCCTTAACAAACGCTGGTTTGCCGTTAGGGCCGATTCGTGTAACCATCTTAAAGTCTGAAGCATTAACACCTTCATCCATACCTGCACCATATGTGGGAACAGTTGTTCCAATTTCGTTTGCAAATGTGCCATCTTTATGTATAGATAATTTGCTCATCTCTTTCTGATGGCCTGCAATATACATTAGTTTGTCATCAGAATAACCTAGCATATTTAATGTGTCGTGAGCAATTGCAACGTACATATTAAAATCGTGTGTTAATTTCTCATTAGCAAACCCAATCGATTTGGCTTGTTTCTCAATTCCCAAATAGTTATCAGTTGCTTTAATTGCCTGCATAATGTATTTAGGATTTGCTTTAGAAGTAGCAATTACATCTTTTAATTGTGCAGATGCACTTGGACATATATGAAGATTATTTGTTTTGTAACCATCATATTCTACTTCTAAATTATGACTTGTCATTTCAGCTAATTGTGCTTTAGACATTAACAGAGCAGGAAGTTTTCTAAGTCTGTTTGTTTCTTCAATAGAAATGGAAGGGGAAAAATCTTTAAAGTGTAGTATTTTATCGCTATCTTTAATGTCATTTATCCAATGTTTTGTCGTATTACCTGATTCTAATTGTATTGTAACGTATGATGAACCTCTGTATACGATTTTTCCCACTTCGCCATTTTTTGATTCTACAATAGCGCCAAGATTAAAAATCTCTTGTGCATGATATGCTTCTCTAATAGGAACACATTTATTCTGTGATGTACTCCAAACAGATCCTTTTTGGCAGGTTGTTCCCATACCAGGAGTCATCTTAAGCATGTAAGATGTGCCTTCCGGTGTGCCCCAATCAAAACGTACTGGATTCTCAAAATCCTCTTTAACCGCTTTAATATGATTAGCAATTTCCTCCGCATGAGGATGTAATGCTTTAGGTAACCCAGATTTGAATTGTTTTGTTTCGCCTGCTCTTGCATGAGCACGCATCTTAGTTCCAGACATTCCCTCAACGCCTTCTGCGTCAGGATCTCTTTGACCAGCTGAAACTACTTTAATTGATTTGAAATTGTAATGACCGTGAGCAGCCGATACGTTATTGTATTTCTTTAATTTACTTTCATATTCAGATGTGCGATCTGAACCCGCAACCATAACCAAATGTTTATACCCTTGGCTATGTATTTTTGCTGCAGCATGTAAAAAAGTAGGTGATTCTTTAGAAGAACTAGATACAGTAGTACCTTCTGGTGCTACGTGTTTTAAATATCCTACTTTAGCCTTAGTCGGCAAAGGATCTTTTGATGTACCTTCAGAATGGGATGCTACAATATGAGCATCGGCATTGTGTTCGTCGGCAACGGATTTAACTTTATTAATTAGTTTTTCGTGTCCAACGGTAGGCGGATTGAATCGCCCAAAGGCAAAAGCGGCTGATTTTTCAGGCGCTTCTGTGATGAATTGTTTAAAGTCCATTGTTTTCCATTAGAATATAGTTGATACTTATTATTTATAAAATAAGAATGTTTGGTTTATATGATTAAAGTTTACTAACTGTTACTATAGCACCAGGGGTGTTTGGAATATCAGGGCCTGAGCTGCCCTGGGGATTAATTGTTTTTAAAGTAATTAAATTGGTATCAGTATGCCAGTATAATTCAATTATATCATTAGATAATACTGAAACTGCAATGGGAGTAGTTGCTATTAGTTTGCCGGATATTGAAGTATTTTTGCGAACAGGAATAGTAAAAATACTATTGGAATCTGAAATATTATTCCCATTCTTTTTTAACCAAACATTCACATCCCGTTGTTCATTATCAGTATTAACAAACTGCAAACTATAATTCACTAAGTAATCTCCAGAAATACCAAAAACAATACTACCGTTACTTTGTAATGTAATATTTTTAGATAAACCGACATTGCCGAGATTAACAAGCTGACCTACACTAACATTTGCGTATATTTGGTCGGTAGTATCATAGAAATTTCCAAAACTTCTACTTGTATTTTCAATATCTACAAAATTAGTAATGTTTGTAGTAAAATCAAATTTGTTAATAGTATTGTTGTAATATAAGAAAGATTGAGGTAAAATGTTTGGTCGGTATACATCATCTAAATATCTCAAATTTACTTCGCCGCTACCTGGACCAGCCATTGATACTTTACTGATCCATTGTTCCAAGAATCTTAACTTCTTAGTAACTGCATCCATATCAGGTGTAACTGTTAATGGATCCGGTTGTTGATAACTATCTTTAGATTTACTTAAGAACTCTGAGGTTCTGTCTGCGAGGGTTTGCTTGGCAACGGGCTCGGTGGTATCGGATACGGGTGTTTCTGTTTTGGGGGATTCTTCCTGGGGTTGTGTTTGAACCAACTCATTCTTTACCTCCTCTATTTGTTCGTTTAATACCAAAAGCAATTCATCTAAACTTGGTGGTTTAGGAAACTCAATCTGTACTGATTCTTTTATTTGTTCTAGTTGTACTTCAGTCAACGGGCCATCGTCAGGTTCATAATTTGATACTGCAGCACCCAAATCTTTGAATATGTTTTCCGAAACCGAAGCTCTAACACTATTGCGAATAGCATTAATGCGTTCAACATCCTCAACCAAACGTGGATCAACCTCTTGCCCCATAGCACGGGCAAAGTTAACCAAAAGTTCTTTTTCTTTGATAGATTTTATAGACATTCTATTGACATGATGTTATTATATGCTATGAGGCTCAGTGATAAGAAGCATTAACAGTTCCACTTTCTAAGTGCTTTGTTAATTCTTGAATCAGGGTCTCTAGCAGTTTTAGCGGATGTTAATCTCTTCTTCATTCCACCCATACGAGCACAAAAAGATTTTCTTCTATTAGCTGCTTTACTTCCAGGTTTTAATTTAGATGGTTTAGTAGTTACAGCAGTTTGTAACTTTGAACCAGGATTTTCTCTACGATATGAAGCAACACCTTTAGCGTTTAATCCGCCATCTGGATTTTTACCTTCTTTACGTTGCCAAGCTGCAACTTCTAATAACTCTTCATCTGTAATAGATTCAAGATCTTCCCAAATTACTTCTGAATCAACATTATTTTCTTTTGCAATATCTTCGATTACATCTTCAATTAGGTCAAAAATGTCTTCTACCGATTCGGCTGATTGTTTAAGTGCTTGTGCAGTAGGTGCACCTTTACTTCCAGGTTTACGCATACGTTCACCCGACCCAGCTTTGATTCGTTTACGTTTTGCGTGGATGTTATCCCATAATCCTCGTTTGCCTTCTTCAACAGATTGAAGTTCTTCTCTTACTTGTTTAAATGTTTTCATGCTGATCTTTCGAAATTTGCTGCACTAAACTCTGCTCTATCCACAATCTTAGATGGTCTATTGTTTATAACTGCAACGTGGCCTTCGGGTTTAACTAGTTTGCCTTTGATACTATGATGGAATGCGTATTCTGCTCCACCTAATGTGTGTGCCAAAACATTCTTTGCGTTTTGTAGGTGCTTATGAATATCAAAAGTAGTTTTAAATTCTTCTTTATGCGATTCAATGTGTCCGACTGCTTTAATTAATGTTGCACTTTTCGCAGCTTTTGCTTTGTCTGTTTTAACTTTGTCTACTTCTTTTTGTAACTTATTTGATACATGAGCTATATATCCTGCAACCGAGGGAGTAGATTTATTTCTAACAGTTTGATTAATATAAGTCTTTAAATGTTCTTTGTGGTTCTCATTTTCACCTTCAATATGCGAATAATCTTTTAATTTAGTATGAGCTTCAACTGCTTTTTTCATATGACCTTCAAACGCCTTTTGTGCATCAGGTGCATAATGTGCTGAAGATGGCCTAAAAGATGTATCAATCATATGAACATCGGAATGTTTGTTGAAATTTGATATATCTGCATTATATTGTGCCTTCATATCTTCTAGCTTGTTACCTTGATATGCAGTATGTACTGCTACACCTATTTTAGCTGCTTTTGCTTTTGCCGCTTCCGGTGTACCATTCTTTGCAGAATATGTAATTGTGTTTGGCTTAAAGTGAATTGATCCAGCAGAAGATTCAATATCGCCTTGTGGATTCTCTTTGCTCTTAAGACCGGAGTGCATAATGTCACCCTGGTACACTCCACGATTAGGAGTTACTTTTTGTAAATGATGTAAAGCAGCAGTTAACTTTGTTACAAGACCAGGTGCGTGACCGTGATTCTGTTGTATGTCAGATTCAGTATAATTTAACTTTGGATCTTTGTTGAATACAGATTTAGATGCGACAAAGAATCTACCTGATTCAGGGTGGTGTCCAAATATAACTGAAGGCGACCCATCATACTTTGTTGATAAAGATACTGACGATTGTTTGCCTTGTAGAGCACGATGAGTTTCTTGAAGGGTATTAAATGCGTGTTTAAATCCTTCTTCCCCTGCATTGATTGGATGATCTTCAGCGTGCTCTAAATGTGTTAACTTATCTTCATTTGCAGATTCATTTAGATAAACGGAGAACGAAAACATATTATTTCAATCCTAGCGTCTTCTTAAATGCTTTTGCGTGGTCATCTTTTTCTAAATTGATGTGACTATTGTCCAATCCTGCTTTTCCGTCTGGTTGAAACATAATTGTACGAGCAGTTTTGTTGCCCGCATCTTTTTCTCTAGCAGTCCATTTTCCTTTACCTGTTAACGGAGGAAATCCGTGGCCGGTAACATCGTGCTCACCTACATGGTATGTGCCATGGCCGCCACCTACGTGCAGAACATGGACATGATGATCTTGTAGGTAAGCATCGGCTGGTTTTAAATCGGGATGCGGTACAACAATATTCTTTGCTCTTCCGCTAGCAGTGGTTTCAACTTTATGTTTTAGCGGGTTCTGACTTTTATTCAATTCGTCTAATATACCAGATTTTTCAATATGTTCTGCAAATTGAGGTCTAAGTGATCTTGCTTTATCTGGCACATGCCATCCTTTTTCCTCAGAGTGGTGAACTGTTAGTTGTCCAAATGCGGCTTTTGTATTTAATTTAGCTTCCCCGTGGAAAACACTTTGTTCGCTAGCTACACGACCTTTATGTTTAGTTTTCTTAGCTTTATTTTGAATAGGAAAATCTGTGCCGCCTGTTGATCCTGCCGGGGCCGCCTCTTTAGGTACGATGCCATGACCTTGTAAATGGGTAAATAACTTGGTTTCAAATTTATGGCCTTCATTTTCAACTTTTGTCCCGGGCTTCTTTAATTTAGATACCGGAACTGTTATTTTATTTTTTGGATCGTTTGGTTTCGAAATTGTAACATGGCTTTTACCATCAATCATTCTATGACCATGTATTGTTACTTGACTTCCCGATTCAATATGGCCGGCGTCGGAATCTAAAGTGTGGGTTCCTTCAGCGTGTTTTTCGTTGCCAGGGAGATAAGGTTTAACATATTTATTATGATTATACTCAAATTTGTTTCCGCTAGCACTGATAACTGCTTCCGCGATTTGATTGAGAGATTCTCTAAGTACTTTAAATTGTTTCATTTTCCGTCCATTTAAATGAATTATACTAATATTATTTATAATAACAGAATTTACGAAACACGTGGAAAACCGGCGGTATCGCCGGTTTATCTTATTATATTACTTAAGAGAATGCAAAGCTTTGATATGTGCTATTGCGGAAGGTAAATCTTTAAGGTGTTTTTCATGAACATGCACATCACTATCATCTTGCCCGGACCAGGTCTTGTTGCTACCGGATTGTTTATGATGAACAACCTGAACAGATGCTGTATTATCTTTATGATGACTAACAGAAACATTATACGCCTGGTTCTCATGTTCATGAAAATAATGATCTTTAATTGGAGACTTATGCTTTGGCCTATCTTCTGGTTCGATCTGCTTTCGGGCCGAATCACCGGATAAATGAATAAAATTTGGAGTCTCTCCGTGTAGTGTTTTTCCGCTAACGGTATTTAATTTTTTAACAACTTCAGCATGATGGCTGTCGGTAACTGGTTTTCCCGACAACACACCGGCAATTGCTTCGTGTAATTTTTGCATTTTAATCCTTGTCCATTTAAATGAATACTACTATTATTTATATTAACAGAATTTACGAAACACGTGGAAAACCGGCGAATTTCTCCGCCGGTTTGTTGGATTATATTACTCTGGAGTATGTAGAGTTTTAACGTGTGCTATTGCTGACGGCAAATCCTTAAAATGTTTTTCCTTATGTTTTTCAGATTCATTATAATCCTGCGCTCTATCAGACCATTTTTGACGATATGAAGAATGTTGAACAGTTGCTGTATTATCAGCATGGTGACTTACTGTAATATGATGTTCATGTTGATCTTCTGCGCCACCTGTGGCAAATTGACCTTGGTGATAATAATGATCTTTTACTGGAGAATTGTGTTTAGGTGCACTAGGTACATCTTTATTTTCCCCAGATCCATGTGTAAATGCAGGAGTTTCACCGCCAATATCTGGACCTGCCGCAGAATTTAAATGCTTAATAACTTCATTATGATTCTCATTAATAATTTTATTTAACAACATACCTGCGATTGACTCGTGCAAAGTTCTCATTTATTACTCCAACTATATTTGATTAATTATTTATAATAAACTAAATTTAGATATTACTATACCATGCTTTAATTACCGGATGAAGTATTTCATCGGTGTAGTCCATTTTCATGGTGTTAACAATTGCCAGGATGATCTGGATATTGCCTTTAACATACCCCTTTTTAGAGTTAATACGATCCACACTGGGACGAAAAGGATTGCGATTTCCCTTAGTCCCCAATTCCATCTGGAATGGAATTTTCGTAATAGCACATTTACCTTCACAGGCATCGAACTTACTCTGAATATATTGCGGAGTAAGATTAAACGCC
>Ga0222713_10000634_pt1 | contig 39633 bp, 33 predicted proteins | sample C33_649DmetaG_FD_165061 | JGI IMG/M metagenome (GOLD analysis project Ga0222713, IMG submission 165061) | Estuarine water microbial communities from San Francisco Bay, California, United States - C33_649D | ecosystem: Environmental > Aquatic > Marine > Unclassified | place: USA: California... | reverse complement strand
GCATAGGCATCAGCATCAGCATCAGCATCAGCATCAGCATCAGCATCAGCATCAGCATCAGCATCAGCATCAGCATCAGCATCATCCTCAACCACCTTATATATCTCATCGTTTTCAATATCACTAAAATCTAATTTATTATCGATATTTGTTCCATTATATGTTCCACTTGTATTATCTACCATTTTTACAATGTTTAAAGCATCATGTGTTTCTCTCAATAATTGATTAATTTCATATATCTTATCAATTTTTGTAGAAAAAAACTCTGGTGAACTTAAGAAAAAACTAGCACCAATAGCTTGAGATATCATTGCTAAATTTCTATCATTAGTCAATAATGCCAATGGAGTTGTAATTGTTTTAGGAGGAGAACGATTATTTAAGGAGTCAATAACAAAGCTCGTGGTTCCTAAATTATTTAATACTAATACTTCACCTGCTTGATTAAAATCACCTAACGCTTTCCCAAATATTTTAATTTTAATATATAAATGGACAGCATTTATAATATATTTTAATTCTATGTTGATAGTAAACAGACTACCCGACTGAAGAAAATTTTCTAATGCTACTCCTATATTATTTGGTAAACACAATATTAATATTCCCATAAATAAGTCATCAGTTTTTAGAGTGTTTAAAAATGTAACCAAATTATTCTGAACAGTAGTACCGTCAGTAATATACTTCTCTAATGCTTTTTTTACTTTAAATATATGTTTAGTAATATTACCAACAGTGAAAGTTCTATTATTAACTAATATATCTTTATATCTGCTATTATCTGGAGTTGTAATATTGTATTTAACTAATACCATCTTAATAGTTTTTGTTTCAAAAACTTCACGTTTATCACTAAAATCATCATAAAACTGAAAATATGGATAAAATATAAACTTATGTTTAATGCTTTCATCTTCTTCATAACAAACTAAATCAAACATACTTGCATATGCGATTGCGCAAATAGAGTAAATAGCTAATTCAATCTCGCCACACCTAGTAACACTTTGATTTGGGTTATCGTCGCGACAATCAAATTCAATATCGCGTTTTGTTTTAGATACTGAACCTGTTCCATCTACAGCAGCAGCAATAGTTACAGTCACTTTATTTAAAGAAGGATTATCACTATAAAGAAAAGGTGGTTTTATATTATTATCTCCATAAACTTTTTTAAAAAAATCTCTAAGACTATCCGACATTGTATCTATCGCATACATACCATTCAAATGATGTTGATCTGTAAATACATTCAATTCAAATAAATTATCTAAAACTTTAAAATCTTTGTCACTTAAATGTACAAATGTTACAGGTGTGCCATGATTTATATATCTTTTTATGAATGGTTTAAAATTATTAACTAAACTGCGTCCTGTATCATATAAATCGTGTATACTATCTTGTTGTGTGAGTCTAGATAATTTTGATAATACCATATCGGTATCAGTATTTATTTTATCTGGCTGGCTTTGTAGGGCGGTATCAAAATAAATATTATGTAACTCTCTTAAAAAACTTCCTTCGGGCTCATTATTAAAAGAATTAATTATTAATTCTAATTGTTCCCTATATAATTTATTTGTTGGTGGTGGTGGTGGTGGTGGTGTTGGTAGCTTTTCTGTTATATAAATGTAATGTCTGATAGCTAAATAGAAATAATATTTATTAAATATATATTTATTTTTTGTATCTTCTGGATCGGTCAAATAAGAATAACCCCCCCCACCTATCGCATAATCTTCAAAAGTAATATTACCCCTTATATGTTCTTGAGGATGAGGATTAGATGACGATGCCATTAATATATATATTTCTAATATATATTAATAATAAAATAATAAAAATAAAATGCAAAGATTGCCATAAAAAATAACATAGTGGTAAAATTAAAATAAAAGGATATATAAATACAAGTGAAGGTATTGTTTTAGACTATATTATTAATTAAAGGTCTGTTAAAAAAAATTTCTTACCCTTCTTGTTTTAGGTCTTGGGATACCTTCAACTTTCGTAATATATCCTGTATTTTTAGGATTTTCTACATCAGTAATAATAAAATTCTTTTTAGGTGTTTAACATCTGTTATAGTGAATATTTTTTTTGGCTTCTTTTTATTTTTATCAGTTGAAGATGAATAATTAAATGACATAGATGTTATATCTTCTGATATAGGTGAGAATCGCGATAATTTAGATGATTTTGATGATTTAGATGATTCCAATAATGAATAATTCGGTAATTTAAATAAACATTTTATTACATCATTATTGTAATAATGTTTTGTAAGATGTGTTGTTCTCTGTATAGCATCTTCTAATTTAATTTTAGGGTATATTTTTTTTAGACTTATTACATTATTTTCTTGAACTTGTAATAAATTCATATTATGTTCCTAAATTATCAATTAATTTTTAAATTTTCATATAAACAAAAAATATATATATAAGTATAACGGAACAATAAATGCGTGTTTTAAAAAGAAACGAAGAATATGAGGATGTAAGCTTTGATAAGGTATTGAGAAGATTAAAAAAATTATCAAATGATTTAAATATTAATGTTTCAGAATTGGCACAAAAAGTTTGCTCGCGTATTTATGATGGTGTAAAAACATGTGAATTAGATGAATTGGCTGCTTATTTGTGTAGTAGTATGTCTATTGATAATCCTGATTATAGTATTTTAGCTTCAAGAATTATAGTTTCAAACCATCATAAAAATACATCACCGTCATTTAGTGAAACTGTTAAGATTTTGTATGATAATAAAGATATACACGGGTGTCATTCTCCATTAATTTCAGAGGAATTATACGAAATTGTAAATAAAAATAAAGAAAAACTTAATAATTATATTGACTATCAACGAGATTATTTATTTGACTACTTTGGTTTTAAAACATTGGAAAGAGCTTATTTAATTAAAATAGATAAAAAGGTAATCGAACGACCTCAACATTTATGGATGAGAGTTTCAATTGGTATTCACGGTAATGATATTAAAGATGTTCTAGAAACATACGATTTAATGAGTAAAAAATATTTTACACACGCGACACCTACATTATTTAATGCTGGAACAAAGCGTCCTCAATTAAGTAGTTGTTTTTTATGTAGTATAAATGATGATAGTGTTACAGGTATTTACGAATCATTAAAAGAGATGGCGTTGATTTCAAAATATGCTGGAGGTATCGGCATTCATATTCATCAAATTAGATCAAAAGGGTCGCATATAAGAGGAACAAATGGGACTTCTAACGGTATCATACCCATGTTAAGAGTTTTTAATAATACGGCAAGATATATTGATCAAGCGGGGAAAAGATTAGGTAGTATAGCTGTGTATCTTGAAACTTGGCATAGTGATATTGAGTCATTCTTAGAATTAAAGAAAAATCATGGAAGTGAAGAAGAAAGATGTAGAGATTTATTTTTGGCATTATGGGTTTCAGATCTGTTTATGGAAAGAGTTAAAAATAATAAAAAATGGTCTTTAATGTGTCCTGATCAATGTAGAGGTTTGAGTGAAGTATATGGAAACGATTTTAATAATTTATATGAAAAATATGAAAAAGAAGGTAAATATATTAAGCAAATAAATGCTCAGGATTTATGGTTTAAAATTTTAGAAGCACAAATAGAACAAGGTGTGCCTTATATATTATATAAAGATGCAGCAAATAAAAAAAGCAATCAACAGAATTTAGGAACTATTAAATCAAGTAATTTATGTGCCGAGGTTTTAATATATTCTTCACCTGAAGAAACAGGTGTTTGTAATTTAGCGTCAATTTGTTTACCATCATATATTGAGAATAATGTATTTAATTTTGAAAAATTACATGATATTGTTAAAACTGTTACTAAAAATTTAAATAAGGTAATAGACATTAATTTTTATCCTGTAGAAAAAGCAAGAGTTTCCAATTTAAAACATCGCCCAATTGGAATAGGTGTTCAGGGTCTAGCTGATGTATTTATGATTATGAAATATCCATTTGAAAGTAAAGAAGCATCAAAATTAAATAGTGAAATATTTGAAACAATATATCATGCCGCAGTGGAAGCTTCTATGGAATTATCTAAAAAGAGAAGAGGTATAATAGATAATATTATTAATAATCCATTAAATGATAATAATGAAGATATTAATAAATATATTAATGAATATGAAAGAGATATAATTGATAAAAACTATAAAGGTGCTTATAGTTCATATGAAGGAAGTCCTATATCACAAGGTAAATTTCAATTTGATTTATGGAATGAGAAGCCATCAACAAGATATAACTGGGATAAATTAAGAGAAGATATTAAAGAATATGGAGTACGTAATAGTTTGCTTATATCACCTATGCCAACAGCATCAACATCTCAAATAATGGGTTTTAATGAAAGTTTTGAACCAATAACAAATAATATTTTTCAAAGAAAAACTTTAAGTGGTGAATTTATTATAATTAATAAATATTTAATTAGGGATTTAATTAGTAAAGGATTATGGAATAAAAACATGAAAGATATGATAATTTTAAATGAAGGTAGTATTCAAAATATTCCAGAAATTAGCAAAGATTTGAAAGAATTATATAAAACATCATGGGAAATTAAGCAGAGGGTTATAATTGATATGTCAGCAGACAGAGGAAAATATATTTGTCAAACGCAAAGTTTAAATATTTTTATGGAAGACCCAGATTTCCAAAAATTATCTTCAATGCATTTTTATGGTCATTCTAAAGGGCTTAAAACAGGGTCTTATTATTTAAGAACAAAACCAAGAGCTAAAACACAACAATTTACAATCGATCCTAATTTTGCCAAAAAAAAATTAAAATGCATTGAAGATAATGGGGATACGTGTGTATTGTGTTCTTCTTAATAAATATATATGTCTTTTAATAGAAACCAAATGAGAAAAGGAGGAAATAATTTTATTAATCAACAGACGCAACCCGTACAACAGCAGGGATTTATAGGAACAGCAATTAATGATATTAATAATAACAAAGATATATTGAACCCAATATATGATACAACAGCAACAATAGGATATATCTATAATATTGGTGCGACAATAATAATATGTATAATATTTGGTATTATTATAGCTGCTGGGGTCTATATAATAAATATAGATAGTGATAAAACTAAAAATGTTTCTGGATTATTAAAAGACGTAAAATGTACTCAAGAAACAATTAAAGATATAAATTCTAAAGGTGAAGAAAAAGATAAAAATATTAATAATTGTAATTATAATGTTATATATAATGTTAAAGGAATTGAATATGTTAAAAAACAATCAGGAACAAAAAATATTAATGAAAATGATAAAGTTGTAGTTTATTATGATCCAAAAAATCCTGATAATTTTGTAATAGGTAATGATAATTATATTATAGGATTAATAATGATTATATTTGGTGTATTAATTATATTATTATCTATAGCATGGCTTATATTTACTATATATTTTAAACCACTCGCCGCAGCGTCTGGTGTCAATGTAATTTCCGATATTGTTATGTAATTTTTTATATATAAAAAATAAATATATTTATATATATAAATGGCTAAAGAAAACAATGATGAATTTTTATTGAAACCAAGTGAAAGATTGGCAATTTTTCCCATACAACATCATGATATGTGGGATATGTATAAGAAATCAGTCAGTGCTTTTTGGACACCTGAAGAATTAGATTTGAGTAAAGATCTTGATGATTTCAATAAACTTACGGATAATGAAAGAACTTTTATTAAGCATATTCTTGCTTTTTTTAGTTCAAGTGATACTATTGTAAATATAAATTTGGGAGAAAGATTTCTAAACGATGTTCAAGTTCTTGAGGCTAAATTTTTTTACGCTTTTCAAATGGCTATAGAAAATATTCATTCTGAAACATACTCACTTTTAATAGATACATATTTTAAAGATCCTGATGAAAAATTACAAGCATTTAATGCTGTAAATCACATGCCATGTATCAAGAAAAAAGCAGATTGGTGTTTTAAATGGATTGAAGATGAAAATTCTCCATTTTCTCAAAGATTATTGGCATTTGCTCTTGTAGAAGGTGTGTTTTTCAGTGGTGCTTTTTGCAGTATTTTTTGGCTCAAAGAAAGAGGATTAATGCAAGGTTTATCTTTTTCAAATGAATTAATTAGTCGCGACGAAGGAATGCATGTTGAATTTGCGGTATTGTTGTATTCAAAATTAGAAAATAAATTATCACAAGAAACAGTTCATAAAATATTTAAGGAAGCTGTAGAAGTTGAAAAAGTTTTTATTAATGATAGCATCCCATGCTCTATGCTTGGTATGAACGCAGATTTGATGTGTTCATATATTGAATTTGTTGCCGATAGATTATTAACTCAACTCAATTATGAAAAAATATGGAATTCTGGAAACCCGTTTCCTTTTATGGAAAGAATTTCTATTGAAAGTAAAACTAATTTCTTTGAGAGCCGTGTTTCACAATATAGCAAAGCAAATGTTGGAGGGAAACAAGAACATTCGCAAATACGCAAATTTGACTTAGAAGCTGAATTTTAATATGATATACTTAAAGACAATCAAATATTATTTAATATATAAAAAAATGAATAAATTTTTTAATATTTTTAATGAAATAAAAAAACATATTATATATATTTTAAATGATAATGAAATAATTTTTTCAAATAATTACTTCCTATGTTTAAATGAAATATTATATGTTTTAAAAAAAACATTATGTAAAATACAAGATATATACTATAAATATATATTATATCCAAAATTAACAAAAATAACAAAATTTTAGCTTTTTTTTATATTATATATGTAAACTATAATTTTAATTTACGTCTTGTTGTGATAAACATAATTTAATCTCTCCTAGAGACGCTATTGTATATCTCAAAATAATTGGATAATTATTTTTAAGATATATTTCTACATTATTTGATAAATTTGTGCATTTAGTAAAAATAGATAAATATTTGAGACTAAATATACCTTGTATTATTTCTTGCTCATCATTTTCACAATTCTTTTTAATGGTTATTGCTTGTGATTTTTCAGAACCTAATATTGTTTCTTGATAGCAAAAATCACCTTTGCAACTTAATATTAATTTGTCCCCAATATTTCTAAACTCTATAAATTCAGCTAAATTATGCATATCTCTTATAATTTTTTGTAAATAATTTGATGGCATATTTATGATAGTATGAAAATCTACAGGTGGTATTTGGATATTTAATACATCTATATCTAATACGGAAAGTTTATAATTTGTCTTATAATTTTTGTCATTATTATCTATTGTTATTCCTAAATGATTAGGGTCGTCTTTTAATATATATAGAGATAATATGTCGTTATTTGTTATTGTTTTAATCAAAGCATGTAATCTTAACATATTAATACCGACATATGTTTTTTTTTTACACTCATAAATTTCAAACTTATCTGCTTCTAATTTTAAATGTATTAGGACAATATGAGTATTATCCATTGCTACAATTTTAATACCTGTCTCATCAATTTCCAAATTTACATCCATCAAAATCTCTTTTAAAGCATCTATTACTTGTTTAAATGTTGAAGCCTGAATAGTTTTAATATTTAATATATATTCGCTATTACTATCCATATTAATAATTAATCTATAATATCAATTCCTTAAATGTTATTTAGATAATTTTAGAACTATTATCTCCATTTATTAATAATTTTATAACAACCTCTTTTTTTTTATTATTATTTTTAATAATTAAATACGGGTTATCCGGTTCATCGTTTTTAACTTCAATATAAATAATATCACCATCTTTAACATTTTTAAATAACTGTTTAAGTGTAATATTATCAATTTCTATATTAAATGGTTTATTACAATAATATTCATCAAAATAATTAGAATATAATTCTACATCATTTATTACACCATCTATATTAATTATTACACCAGAATAATTAAAAGATAATTTTAAATTATTAATGAACGCATTAAAAGGTTTTACGATTTTTTTAAATTGATAAGCATAATTAGAACTTATATATATATTATAATTTTCCATTATATATAATATATAATATGTATTATTTAAATATAAAAATATTACAAATTTTTAATAAATACGATAAATAATATTATTATTATAATTGAAAATAAAGGTATCATTATATTAATATATTTATTAATAAAATCTAAAATTATTATCATATTGTTATAAAATGATGGGTTTTTATGTGAATTTTTAATTAAATATATAAAATAATTATTAAATAAATAAATATAGTTTGTTTTATCGATTAATATATTTTTTATAGCATCTTTATATATGACGCAAAAAATAATAAGTGTAATAGATGTTAAAACTAAAAATACTGATGTAAAAGATAATGTTAAATCTTTAAAAAATTTAATATTTTTATTAAAATTTTTTTTTTCAGGATAATTATCCATACCTAAAATTCTATTTGAAAATTCACAACGCACATCATTATTTGGAATATCTACACCATCTATAGTTGTATTTTTTATATTTAAATAATATTCTGTTAATAATGAATGTAAAAATATTACTTGTCTATTATCAAATTTTATAACATCATCATCATTCTCATCTTTTGCTATATTTAAAAATATTTTAACAAATGATTTAATATTTTTAAATATTAATTCATTGAATGTTAAATTTAAATCAGAATATATTTTTTTTCCATATGATGAAGTATTTTCTTTATTATTATTATATTTTTCCTTTGTATCATAATTATATTCGCATTTTTTAAAAAAATCTCTAATCGTTTTTACGACATCAATAGTTGTATTTTCATTAATTTTACATAAAATAGCACACATATGAACAACATTAAATAAGAAAATATAATTATCATTATTTATATTCGCATATTCTCTATTAATTTTTTTAGCATCATATATTTTATAAAGAAATTTCTGAATATTTTCAAATGTTTCAACAGAAGATTTATTTAATAATTTAATAAAATTATATTTGTTGTTGTTATTTAATATATCATTTAACAAAAGAATACATTCTTTATTATTTGTTATATCTGTTTTTGATAAAATTTTTTCATAACGATTATATATAAATTGTTCTATAGTTTCATTCGTTTCATCTATTCTATAATCATAATTTTTCTTTTTATTAATAATTACTCCATAAAAACTATAATATAAAATAAAACATATAATTGGAACTATTAATATAATATAATAAAAATTTTTATCTATATCAATAGAATCATAATAATCATTATCAAAAAGTTTTATATTTTTTTCTCCAAGTTTATATAACAATAATACTATTGGAATATAAAGTAAGTTAAAATAAAAATATGACATAAAAATATCATTATAAACATTTATCGACAATATAATATCATTATATTTAAAATTATTATCAATATAATAATTGCATAATATTTTATAATCATTTAATAAACTAACGCTTATATTTTTTTTTATATCATTTTTCAAATTATCATAAGATTTTGATGTAGCTGCTGAAAGAATGTAAATACTATTAATAAATATTAATATTAATATAATACAACATAACACGATATGTGTTAATTGAAGCTTATTATATATTTTTTGAATAATATTATCTTCATCCATTTAATAATATTATATCTTATCTATTATTATATTAAAAATTAAATTATATCTTTAATAACATCATAATAAATAAACATTAGATTAAAAGAGAATATATATTATTTTCTATAAATTTTTTGATTTCGTCGCTATCATATTGTGGTAAAACAAAATATGAAATTAATATCATTAAAGCAATACAACCTATTAAAATTTCTAGTGCCATATATAAATTTATAAAATAAACAGGTAGAAAAAAATCTAATGATTTTTCACCTTCATTTATTTTATTAACAAATTCATTAATGTAATTTTCAATTTTGTCATTAAAATTATCTTTATTATTATCATCTGGCGAATCCTTTGCTGATGGAAATATTTTATTTATTAAATTTATACGCAAGTTATTTAAATCTTGTTTTATTGATTCAATATTAATTTTATTATATAATAATGACCTCAATGTTAATGTATATTCTATATCCTTGTCTATATAATCAACACCAACTCTTATATTTTCACCAAATAATAATTTATTTAATTTTATTATTATATATGGGTCATCTTTATTGTTTTTAATAAAATAAATATATATAATTAGTAAAAAAGATATTGCTGCTGCTTCGTCAATATTTTTATTATCTACTGATACATCTTTAACATTTGTTAGTAATTTATTTACAATTTCTATTATATTTTGAATATAATAAATATTACTTGTGCCATCTAAATTGAAATAATTTAAAATTTTCATAATTTTTCTACTATATTTTTCTAACTGTTCATTTGTAGAAATATTAGAATTAAAATCAATTATTGTAGTTCGTTTCATTACATTATCACCTCCAATTGATAACTTTTTAAAATTATCTAAAATTTTTGAATAATTATTATTATTATATTTAATTATATTTTCACCAATAATTGATTTGATATATTCATCAATTTTAATTAATTCCAAATATTTATTATAAACATTATTATAAACATTATTAATAAATATGTAATAATACTGAATACTATGCAAAATACAATATATAATTATTACAATGATTGCAATAATTATATATTTGTTATTTTCAAATAATTCTTTAATAATATTTTTATTAGATTTATAACCTACTGATGTTATATTTAAAATATCATTTGATATATTTATAAATATAATTAAAATAATCGCAAAAAATATTATAAATATTATTAAAAATAATAGTTCATATAATTTATTATTAAATAATATATATATATCTGTTGTTTTATGATCATGCGAATTAGTAAAATTTAACAATTCATATGGTATTTTAAAAATGCTATCAATTAATGATATATCATCATCTATTTTATCATATTTACAATAAATATAATAATCTTCATGATAATCATATAGTATATACACATATTTATCAGTTTTATTTTTATTTATTTGTTTTTTAATATACGAATAATCATTAAAATATATATATTTTGTAAAATAATTATCTAATTCTATTTTCAATTCTATTTTTATATTATCAAATATTTTCTTTTTGTCTTCATCTTTTTCTATTTCAATCTCATAATCTTTTATAAACATATTCTCATTTTCAAGATTTGGAATATATTTATTAAAACAATTAATTGCGTCTATATCACTTTTACATTTCACAGTTTCTTTACTAACATAATGATATCTTTCATTATTTTTTTTATATTTAATATTTTTATTATTATTAAATAAATAAACATAATTTATAAGCATATAATTATATATTTGATTTAATTTAAAAAATGGATAGCTATTGTATGTATATTCTTTAATATTTGCATTAATAGTATAAATTGTATACAAAACATAATTTATAATTGAAATAAATATAATTAATGCTACTATGAAAGTGCTAAAGAATAATAATCCGTTTATTAAATTAATTACATTTTTATTATCCATTAATATTTTAATCTCTACTTAATAAATATTTACAAATTAATAATAAAAACACATACAATTATATATCCTGCCAATACAAAATTCTTTACATATTCAACCTTATCAAACAATTCTTCGATAATACTATAATTATTTGCCATAATTAAACTATAATGCCATAAATAATAAGATATCACAATAAATAGTAATATGCTAATAACGATAGCGGGTATATTTAAAAATATAATACTTAATTTATAATTAAATATATTATCACTATATTTAGAATTAATATTTTCAGAATATTTTATAAGATTATTTCTTATACCGTCATATATTTTTTTAAATAACTCTTTTTTTATTTGCGTCATATCATTTGTTATATATGTTATTGTATCATTGGATATTTCATCATAACTTCTTATTGAAGGTTCTTTATTTACATTTGCTATATACGGATACATGCAATTTGGCGGTAGTCGAGAACATTTTTTACTATTATCAAGTTCTCCTTTTAATTCGTTTTTACAATAATTATAAATATAATAAAAATCTTCATCCTTAAGCAATAAATATGTAATTAATATTTTAACTCTATAATGAATATCTTCGTCTGTTAAATTAGAATTAATATTATCATCTATATTTAATTCAGTGTAAATTGATTCACTAGCTTTGTTTAAAATAGGAACACTACTATTATATTCATAATTTTTAATAATTCTGTTATATAGATTGTAATCAATATAATTTATTAGAGTATCATTGTATAATTTTAAATTATTTAAAGTATATATTTCCGTTTCATTATATCCATTTATAGATATTAAATAAATAATTAAATAAACTGAAAATATAAATAATATTATATATGAGAAAAGTATTAAATAATTATACTCTATTTCATTTGTTAAATCCTTATTGAAATATTTGCTAAAACCAATAATCTTTACTTCATTATTTATTTTAATATTAGAAAACAATTCAATTATATAATTATACCAAAATAATATTATAATTATAAAATATATTAACAATAATATTTTATTTGAATTATTAATAGCAAGATTATTATCCAAATTTATATTACAATATTCTTTATTTAAACTTTCATTAATATTCATTTTTGTCGAAACAGGCTCCATTACCTTGTTATATCTACTTTGCACGAAATTGTAAACCTTGAAATAATTAATTAAAAATATGATTAATGTTAATATAGACATAAAAACTAAGAATATTATATCCATTTTATCATTAATAAAATTTTTAATAGTAGTAAATACATTACTCATATTATATCTTTAATATATTGCTATATTAATTTTAGATAGCTTTAAAAATCCATAAAAGTAAAAATATTGCGATAGGATAACTTAATCTTAATAAAAACTCTTGGATATCTGTTAATACATTATCGCCAACGTATTTTGATATATAATGTGTTATTATTCTATCTATTGATATACCTAATACTATTACAAATGAAAACAATGCTAATTTAGCTACCTCCGCTTTTTTAAGATTCATCCTATCTATAAAATTATAATCTCCATTTGTTCTATAATTTTTATTATTTTGATATTGTATGTTTTGTTGAGGTTGATAATTTGCGTTATTTTGTTGTTTAATAATATGTTGTTGTTCCATCATTTGTTGTCGCTGGTGTTCAATTAAATTATTTTTTTGTTCTTCATTAATTTGTTGCCTCATTATATTTTGAGGTGGTGATTGAATTTGTTGTGAATTATGTTGCTGATGTTGTTGTGAATTATGAGATACCTGGTGTTGTTGATTTTGTGAATAATTATCATTACTCATATCATTTAAAGCTAATTTATGCAATTGTTGTCCTGATATTTGTGAAGAATACATATTATCAGAATTATCATTTTGATTAGAACCCATATTATCTTCTGTTCCGTAAAGTAAACTTAAATCTGTCATAATATATCTATTTAAATGAAAATAAATTTATTATTTTTTATAAATAAATAATCTTTCTGTATAACAGATTAAAATAATGAAAGATATAGATTATGAAGAAATATTAAATTATATTTCTTTAATATTGGCATTAATAATATTAATTATTATATTATATAGATATTTTTTCAATTCACATATAGAAAACTTTGAAGTTGAAAAAATTAAAGCAGAAGGTAAAGCTATAGTAAGTGGAATATCAGAAATTAAAATAGAAAAAAAGGGTACAGGATATATAAAAGGTAAAACTACTGTAAAAATTGCCGAACCTTCAACAGATGGTATAAAAGCTGAGGCAGAAGTTACTATTAATGATAATGGAGAAATTGAAAAAATATTAGTTACTAAAAATGGAAAAGGATATGACCCAAAAAATCCTCCTGTAATTGAAATAATTGGTGCTGGAAATGATTCTAAAGTTATAGCTATTGTTGGTGCTGTTTCAGAAATAACAATTACTAATCCTGGCAAAGGATATACATATGCACCAACTATTAATTTTGGTACAAAACCTTCGGGAGAAAATGCAATTATAGCATCAGCTACTACAGAAATAGATACTGTTAGTGGAGAAGTTAAAAAAGCTGTAATTCAAACAGCCGGAATAGGTTATAATCAAGATTTTGATATAACATTTCAAACACCCCAAGAAGCTGAGGAAGCATCAAATCCATATATTAAAATAGAAGCAGAAAAAAAAACAGAATTATTGGAATTGTTAGACGAATGTAATGCTCTCAAAGATGAATTAAAGCAAAGATTTATTAATGCTGTCAAAGATGATAAATTAAGAAAAAAAGATGTTGAAGAAATTATGCCAATATTGGAACAAAATCCAATATTAGTAAAATAAATTATTCACTATCACTGCTACTATTATTTAATTCATATTTTTCATTATTATCTGTATTATTATTTACAAAATATTTATTATATTGTTGTAATTTTACACCTTCTGTACTATACATTGCTTCCTTCTTTTTATATTCATTTATGTCGTCTCTAGAATAGTCTTCTTCTTCATCATCACTATCACCTTCAACATTTTCTATCATATATTTATATTCTATATAATTCATTTTATATTGAGGATTTAATATAGATTTTTCTACTGTTTTCATTTGCGTAGGTTCATAATAATATATAGCAAATACAATATTATGATTTACACCTTTAAAGTCATATAGACTCCCTGAATTAGTTTCAAATTTCAATGTAATTTTTGATAATTTACCTATAGGATGAAATTCTCTTACAGGCAATTTTGTTATTGTTAGTCTTTCATTATTAAGACCAACATTATCGACGCGAAATTTTGCTAATCCCAATGTATTCTTAGAATAAGAAAGAGACCTATATAAATGTTCTTCTATTTCAGGACATCTCATTATAATATATTTATTCCCTATAAAATATACTATTCCAGGAGAAGTTACTTTATATATATCATCAAAACTATCATTATTATTTTGAACTACTTTATCATCATTTAATATGCTATGAAACATTTTACTCATTATATTATTGTTAACATAACTATCTATGTATATATATCTTTCATTCTTAATGTCTGTATTATATAAATCAAATCCTAAATTTTCTGATAATGTTGAGCGGTTCATATCTAAAATAAAAGGTTTCTTTGAATATACATCTAATAAATTAGTTAGTTCCGCGGGGTCTGAATGTTTTTTAAAACTTATTTCTAAATCATTTAAATTTTCATAATTATTAAAAAATGATTTTAAAGTGTAATCACCTGGTTCTATTTCAATTTTATTAAAAACATCTTTATAATCAATATCATTATTAACACTATAATTATTTTTTTCATTCATTTTATACCAAATAACAGGTTGTTGTGAAGTATTAGTGTTATTCATACAATTAATAACATCTTGTTCATTTAAAGTATAATTATATATTTTAAAATCCTTAATATTTAGTCTTGCTGTGTCCCAATCTCCATAATTAAATTCATACCTTTTCCCAATATATTTATCAGTATAAAACACATTCTTAATAGAAAATAAAGAATTGTATATATATGAATTATCTGTTATAGAATTTAAATATATATTCCATAAATTATTTTCTGATATAGTCCATGCGATATGAACATAATCGTTCAGATTTATATTGTTTATAATTTTTATATTTGTTTCATTACCTATCATAAAAACTATATTGAAACTGTTTGTTCCAAATTGTTGTCTTATTATTTTAACAACTATAGGCGAAAATTTTTCTACACTTGGATTAATCAAATGATTATATCTAAAATCTATTATTGTATATGTATTATCTTCACCATTCCCTGATTTATAACTTGCATTTGCTTTAATTGTAAAGCAAAATGTTATACCGATATTATTACCACCTATTCCACCGATATTATAAATATTATATATATTTACATAATTTTTTATATAAGCATAACTTTTATCAATTAATTCCAATGAATTATTAACAAAAACTATGTCATTTAATTCATCCTGATTATAATCATAATTAGAATTTAATATTACTAAGTCACAATTAATAGTATCTGTAACTCCATTTTTAATAAAAGTGTCATTATCATCAGTTCCTATATAATAATAAATAGTGTTGTTTTCATAATCTATATTATACATAGTACGAGGAATACTTGCATCTACAACCTCCATACCAATTATATTTTTAAAAGGTGAACTAAATTGAATTGTATAATTATTGGGATTTGGATATATATTTCTATCTCTTTCTTTACTATCTATCAAAAATGTATAAGTTTGCTTTATACTGTTATTTTTTAGATAACTAATATCTTCAATTGACATTAATTAATATTCTATTATTTAATAATATTCTATGTTTTAAATAATAGATTAGATATTAAATGAAAAAATATATATTGATAACTGATATAGGAAGAGATACAGACGACACATTTGCTCTTTTAATATTATTAAATAACCATAAAAAAAATATAATAAAATTATTGGCTATATGTTTATCAGGTGCTAAACTCGATGAACGTGCTAAGAGTATTTATTATTGGCTAAATTATTATAATATTAAAGATATTTGTGTAGTTATTGGAAAAGGTGAAGAATTAATAATTCAGCCTCTTGATGTTGATGAAAAAACTAATAAAATTATTAAAGAAAATGATAGTAATATATGTATATTACCTTATGAAAAAATTGAAAAAAATAAAAATATGGAAAAAGATATTATTATATATAATAATTTAGAAGAGTTTTTTAAAAATAATAGCAGTATATATAATATCGATATATTATGTATAGCACCTATAAGACCACTTGAAAGATGTCTTAGAAAAAATCCCAAACTTATAAAACACATTTCGAATATATATTTTCAAGGGAATGCTTATATACATAATGATAAAGTTATAGCAGATATTAGACCAAATGGATTAGGAGCTTATAATTTTGGCAATGGTTTTCCAGATGGCAATATTATTCAAGAAGAAACACAATTTGTTATAGATTTATTAAATAAATATAAAGATAAAAAACTCTATTTTTTAGGAAAAAAAGCAGCATACTTAATTGAATTCAATTATAATGATCTTGTAAATAAAATAAATACAAAACTTGGTAAATTAGCAATAAAAAAAACAATATTATTTGCTAAAAATCTTCCTAATGTATTTAATATTGTTTTTAAAAATAATATAATAACTTCAAGAAAAAAACTTTTAGTTAAAAAGTACAATAATCATATATTAAATTTTATAAATGATAAAAAATCAAAAATAAATATTCATATTCAAAAATTAAATAAAAGAATCATATTAAATCAAAACAATGTCGCAAAATTTGAATATTTAAATAAAGAATTACTTAATATAAACAAAAATATTAATAACATAATTAATAATAATACAAATGATGACGATTATATTGATAGTTCATATAAAATATTTATAGAATATTTTGTAGATGAAAATAATATACACAATAATTATACATATGAATTCCTAAAAACTATAAATAAAATATCAAATCCTTATGATTTAGTATTAATATATCTTGCTTTGTATGAAAACTTCTTTAATTTAAATAAATCTAAATTTAATCTTGATAATGGTGATATATATAATAAGAAAATAAGACATATTCATTTTAATGAAACAGATAAACTTATATTTAAAAAGCACAATATTAAAAAACATATGATAAATAATCTTAAAAAATCAGTTTCTTAAAATGCTGTAAGTTTTAGTGAATTGTTTTTAATTAAATAATCGTATTTAATTATTTTTCTTTTTATTTTAGGATAAAAATTAAATAAAAAATTAATAATAACATTAAAACTATTGTCGCGAGAAAAATCTTTTAAGAATTCATTTATATATACATAAAAAATAGTTTTTAAAACTATATAACAAAAACTATTACTATTTTCTTGCCATTTTTTCTCTCCTTGAAATTTTAAAAGTTTTCTTGTCAATACTAAACTATGTTGCTGGTCTATCTTTAACAATTCTTTGAAGTTTCTTTTATTTTCTAAGGATTTAAATATAACATTTAATAAACATGCGAATACTTCTACAACTGCTTCATTAGGTAATAATCTTGTAGATTCACTAATATTAAAATATTCTTTGAGTTTATCAATATCACGAGCATTCCACATATGATTATCAATATATTTATTATGATGTAATAATTCATGTATTATTACCTTTTCATAATCTTCGTATCTAACAATATATATTTCATTGATATTCTTATATGTGAAACCACCATTTATATTATTAGCATTTATTATATTATTTTTTTTCGGTAATTTTCTTTTTCCCGAATATGTAATAATATAATAAACATACAATTCATTCATATTTAATACCTTTGATGTTAAATGAATACGATAAATATTTTTAAAGAAGTTTTTTTTTTTAATATTGCTTAAAATACCACAATGTAATATATAAAAAGTAATATTTTTATAAACAATTTTATATAAATTATCGCAAGAATTTAAGTAATTTAAGCAAAAAATCCAATCAAAAGAAGAATTTGATACATTTAAAGTATTATATATTTTACTTTTTAGAATAGTTATATCTAATTCTTTTATATTATTGCAAATATCTTCTTTTTTATATTCTTTTGAAATAGTTTTATATAATATATCAATATTATCCAATAAATTAATCATTATTGAAGAATTGTTTGCACTCTTTAATAATATTAGATATATATTTATCATTTTTAAAATTTGTGCCTATAAACAATAACTTTGTAGATAATATATCTTCTTTGCTATTTATTTGCTTTGTTTTTTCTGCCCAAAATATTGAACGATTTATAAAATATGTGCAAGCTTTGTTTTTTAATGTATCTCTAAGTATATTATTTTTGTTATCAATATTCCAACAATTCTGTTTATAATATTCCCAATTATTATTTGAATATCTAAAATCATTTTTAAATAATTCATATAATATTGATGCTATTTCATAATCACTATTATTAAATGCTGAAGAGTCTATAAGTTTATCCATCAAATATAATATATATATATAAAATAAATAGTATATATAATGCTTATTTATAAAAATGTAAAGGGAAATAAATGTAGCGGAGATAATACATATGCCGAATGTAATAAAGCATTGGACCCAAATGAATATGATAATAAAAATGGTAAAAAATTTTTATTATTTCAAAGATGTATTCATATGACATATGATGAATATAATAATCAAGATTATATTAATGATAATATATATTGTGATGAATTTATTTCTAATATAGAAGGTATAAAAAGTGGTATTTTAAATAATTTAAGAAATTTACAAAAAAAAATAAAATTTACTTATGGAGACAAAATACCATTACCAATATATGTTATGATAGCAAAAATAATTCAAGAAGATTTAAATGATGAAAATGCTAATGGAATTAAAAAATTCTTAAAAATTATTAAAAATAAAGAGCTTGCAAATGAATTAAAAGCAACACAAAGCAATTTTAAAAATACATCTATGATAAAATATACATTTCAAGGAAATTATAAGGTTGTTATATATATACCTAATTTAATGAAGATTAAACGTGGTAATTTTCAAGACATGTATTCATATTTTCCATCATTAGATTCTTGTTCAAGACATAATAGATGGATGAATTATTTAGTTAGTGATAAATCAAAATATTTTAGAATAATTCAAAATAATAAAGACTATATATCTGATTATATTAATAAAGTAGGTGCTAAAGTTTATTATAATAAAAGTGAGAAACAAAGAAGAAAAAAAGAGGTACAAGCAAAAATTAAAAATGAAATGAATATGGTAGACGATTTTTTATTTTTAGAATTAGAAAAAAGTTGTGCTAATATGGGGTGTGTATCAGAAGGTAGAGAAGATTTTGATGAATTAGTACCAAAATATTCTAGTGACCCAGCTGAAATGGATAAAAATGCTGAAAATAAATCACCTTATTATCCATCAAAATGTTTACAAACAAAAAATTACAGTAAATATATGTTTGATGATAGTGGCTCTGGGGAAGGTGATAATGGAGAAAAAGCTAAAAAGAAAAAGAATGAATATGAAAAAAAAGCAATAGAATTAATGGAAAAAAAATATAAATCAGAAATTAAAAATCGTAAAAAAATAGATAGTGGCAAAGAAGCCGACGAAGATGCTTTTAATGGTTCTATTGAATCATTAATAAAAACATCTGTTTCAGAAGCACGTTCAAAAATATATAATGAACCTGGAAAGGCGGCTCACGAATATTCTAAAGTTTTTAACAATAATATTTTAAAAGATTTAGCAAAAAGAAATGGAAATATCCCAGGGATTCCGGAATATTCGTTTGTTATGTATAAGTTAAATTTAAAAGACGACTTATTTCAGGCAAATAAAGATATTTTTCATTATATGCCATGGGGGGATATTTTATTAACAGGTGAATATGTTTTGAACGAAGGGGATATTATAAGAAGTGATGATGTATCACAATTTGGTGTTAATTATGTACCATTCAAATCATTTAATGAAACATATAACATAAAATTTAGCGATGAGGGATTTTTATCATTATATAAAAATGATAATTTTATTAAAATTGTAGATGGAGCAGAAAATAAAAGTATGAAGGGGTACAAAAATAGGTACATTAAATGTGAATTAAATAATATTAATATATATGCTTCTGAACAAGAAAATAATGATTTACGCAATACTATACCTATTAAAATATTAGATAATAAAGCTAAATTACCTAGCAGTTTAATAATAGACCCAATAACTGGTAATATTTTAGTTTATGATTTAGGATATAATCTAGTAAATTAATAATTATAGAAATAATTTATTTATAGATAATAATACAATATAATAGGAAAAGTATGATTAATAGCGAATGGGATATATTAGATTTATATTTTAAAGACCATAAATATCCTTTTACAGGGCATCATTTAGATAGTTATAGATATTTCGTAAAAACACAGATACCTTATATAATAAAGTCGTATAATCCAATTACTATGATTAAATACGATGATAATGAAAATATTATTATGAAAGTCGATGTATATATTGGTGGTGAAAACGGTGATGAAATATTTGTAGATAGACCTATAACTTATGAAAATGGTACCCCTAAATTAATAACTCCAAATGACGCAAGAATGAGAAATTTAACTTATGAAACACATTTATTCGCAAAAGTTTTTATTAAAATAACAACTAATGAAAATGGAAAAATATATAATAAAACTTTTAACAATGTTGCTATAGGAAGTATTCCTATTATGTTACATAGTGATATATGTGTACTTAAAAATCAAGGTTCTAATGTATTAAGACAACTTGGAGAATGCCCATATGATACAGGTGGATATTTCATAATTGATGGTAAAGAAAAGGTAATTATAGCACAGGAAAAAATAGTAACGAATAAATTATTTGTTTCAAAAATTACTGACGACGACGATGGTTTTAGTTATAAAGGTGTTATAAGATGTGTTGCCGATAAAGGAGCATTAGCTCCGCGTTCAGTTGAATTTTATTATGTAGATAGACCTATAATAGATGCTTTTGGGAATGATGATATTGATATTAAATACTTAACAGCAAAAAAATATATATATGGTTCAATTTATGTTACATTGCCATCTTTTAATGGTAAAATACCATTATTTATATTATTCCGTGCATTTGGTATTGAAAGTGATAAAGATATATTTAATATAATTTTTGGTAATAAATTAGATGAAAACGATTTACATTTTTTTGAAGACTTTATAAGACCATCTATTTTAAGCAATTCTTATGTAGATAATGATAATGTTGAATATAATATATATTCACAAGAAGATGCTTTAAAATATTTAAAAAACAAGGTAAGATATGGTACATTTGAACATGTTAAATCAACTTTAACAATGGATGTATTTCCAAATATTAATGATTTCTATAGTAAAGGAAAATATTTAGGATACTTAGTATTACAATTTATTAAAACAGTTATAAATGTTAATCCTATAAGTGATAGAGATAGCTATATATATAAAAGGGTTGATATAAGTGGTTTTATGCTTTCCGAATTATTTCAAGAAGCATATGAAAAATTAAGAGATAGTATTCGAAATACTATGGATAGTATGTATTACTATGGTTCATGGAAACAACAAGATAATTATGATAATTTTATAAATGATAATAACATTTATAAATTAGTATCACCAATGATAGTTACAGATACTTTTGGAAAATCTCTTAAAGGAAGATGGGGTTTAGCAAGTTCAGAAGACCCTGAACTAGGTAAGGTTCAAGATTTATCTCGTATTAGTTATATTGGTTATTTATCTCATTTGAGACGTGTTAATATACCAATAGATAGAAGTATTAAAATTACAGGACCGCATAGATTACATTCACAACAATGGGGAATGATGTGTCCTTTTGAAAGTCCAGATGGTGGGTCAATAGGATATCTAAAAAATTTATCATTATTGGCAAAAATAACAGCTGGATTAAACAATGAGAATATTATAAGGTGTTTAATTGATATAGGTATTATACCACTTGAAAAATATAATTTATGTATTAATAAAAATATAACTACAGTATTTTTAAACGGTAGTTTATTTGGTATAACAGGAGACCCTATATTTGTAACAAGAATATTGAAAGCTTATAGAAGAAATGGTTTAATTAATATTTTAATATCAATATCTTGGAATATTAAAACAAATGAATTAAGAATATTTACAGAAGCTGGTCGCCCATGTCGCCCATTATTAATATTGAAATTTAATAATAAAAATGGTAATAATGAAATATTAGTTAATAAAAATAATTATACAAATTGGTTTGACATGTTAAATGGTTTATCAATAAAATTAAAAGATGAAGAAAAAACAGATGATTATTATTATAGAGATATATATATAGACCCTTTGAGTATAGATATAAAAAAACATAAATATATAAAATCTTCAAGTAAAGGTGGTGGAGATAATTCTAAAAAAGAGATTTTTATGGAAGGTGGAACAGATTATGACAATAAATACTTTGATGCTGTTTATGATGGTGGAAACATTGATAAAAATAAAGAAAAACAATATTTTAATGGAATTTTTAATTTAATAAAAAACAATTTATATGGCGGAAAAATAGACGATGATGATAGCGATGAAGATGAAAATATAGATAATATTAATTATTATAGAAATAAATATTCTAAAATATTATCTATATTAGAAAATAACTCAGCATGTGTTGAATATCTCGATAATGAAGAGACTGATACAGCATTAATCGCTATGAATAAAGATGAAATAACACCTTATCATACACATTTAGAAATACATCCTTCGACTATTTTAAGTGTAGTAACAGGAAATATACCAATGTGTAATCATAACCAATCCGTTAGAAATGTTTTCCACGCAGCACAATCAAAACAAGCAATTAGTATATATGCAACAAATTTTAATAATAGATTTGATACAATGAGTTACGTTTTACATTATCCGCAAAGAGCAATTATAAATACAAGAATCGCACAATATACTTCAAGTGATATTATGGGAAATGGTTTTAATACAATTGTAGCTATAATGACATATTCAGGTTTTAATCAAGAAGATAGTATTATGATAAATAAAGCAACTATAAATAGAGGTCTAAATACATTATCTTATTATAAATCTATTACAGCAACATCTAAAATTATTTCGCAAAATGAAAGAACAATTTTTGGCAATCCTATTAAAATGATGGAAGAAGGAATAAATGTTCAAGGAATAAAAAAGAGAGATTATTCGCATATAAATAGTGATGGGTTTATAAAAGAAGGAACATATATACCTCAGGGTCAAGAGGTTATTATAATTGGTATGTTAAATATTAAAGAAGTATATAAAGAAGTTAAAAAAGGGGTATTTATAGAACAAGTAAAAGAAGTTATTTATACTGATGTTTCTATAAGTACTGATAATTCATTATATGGAACTGTTGATAAAATATACATATCAAATAAACTTGCTGGTGAAGATTCTATAATCTGCAAAGTTAGATTTTTAAAAATAAAAAAACCAGAATATGGCGATAAGCATGCGTCAAGACATGGGCAAAAAGGTGTATTGGGTATGATAATTCCAGAAGAAAATATGCCCTTTACGAAAGATGGTGTAAGACCTGATATAATAATAAATCCACACGCAATACCTTCCAGAATGACTATAGGGCATTTAGTCGAATGTATATTTGCTAAAATGTGTTGTTTAGATGGTATATTAGGCGACGCAACTGTGTTTATTCCTATTGATAATGAAAAAATTTATAAAAGATTAGAAGATAATGGTTTTAATAAATATGGAAACGAAATATTATACAATGGGTTTTCTGGTAAACAAATAGAAACGGAAATATTTATTGGTCCTACATATTATTTTCGTTTAAAACATATGGTTGCCGAAAAATTAAATGCTAGAGGTATAGGTAAGTTAGCTGGTTTAACAAGACAACCCACAGAAGGAAGACGAAAAGGAGGCGGTCTTCGTATAGGTGAAATGGAACGTGATACTGTTTTAAGTCATGGTTTATCTCTATTTTTAAAAGAAAGTATGATGGAACGTTCAGATAAATATACTTGGTCAGCGTGTAAAAGATGTGGTACAATGATAGCATTCAATATTACACATAATCTAAATACTTGTAAAAATTGTAATAATGATGATGTTTGTGTTATTCAAACACCATATGCTTTTAAGTTGTTTACTCAAGAACTTGAAGCAATGGGTATTCAGATGAGAATAAATACAGAATATATTCAATTACCTGTTGAACAATTGTACATTGATAATAATGACGATAGTGAAGATAGTGACGAATATAATGACAGTAGTTTAGATAATATAATGTTATTTGATGATAACGATGATGAATTTATAAAAGATGAAAAGTTATGGACAGAAGTTTATGATTTCAAAGATGATGAGATTACTATGAAAGGTGGATATTATAGCGAAGATAATATAGGAAATGATGTAGAACAAGGTATGGAAGAGAATAGTGATGAAGGAGTAGAACAAGGTATGAAAGAAAATAATGGTGAAAAAATAGACCAAGAAGTGGAAGAAAATAATGGTGAAGAAGTAGACCAAAAAGTGGAAGAAAATAATGGTGAAGGAGTAGAACAAGGTATGGAAAAAAATAGTGGTGGTAATAACTATGATTATTTTGAGAATGATATTAATGAGAATGATATTAATGATAATGATATTAATGATAATGATATTAATGATAATGATATTAATGAAAATGATAGTGATGAATATGATATTGATGAAGATGATAATGGCGAATATGATAGTGATGACGATGATAATAGCGAATATGATAGTGATGACGACGATAATGGCAATTATGTTAGTGAAGGTGGTAATAGTTATGGTGTTGACGGTATGTTTAATAAGGATAAAAAAAATGATGCTATAAAAATAATTAAGATTGTATAATTTTTAAAATAAAATAATATATTAGTATAAAGAGGAGATTTTTATAATTATTATGGAAATATTTATATATATAGTATTAATATTAATATTAATGTCACTAATGGGTGTTTTAGGATGGTTATATTATGATCATAATAAATTAAAAGAAGATATAAATGATAATTTAAATACTATTGATACGACTTTAGCAAGTCATAAAACAAAAGATAATACAATTCTTTCAAATATGAATGATACTTCAAATATTTTATTTGATAAAATAATTAATTCAAATAATGAATTAAAAAATAAAATTTTAGAATCTTCAAGCATTTTTTCGTCTAATTACTTAGAAAATTCTAATTTAATTATTTCATATGAATCAAACAATTCTAATAATTTATTAAATTTTCATAATAATTTAAATAAATATTTTAAGTTTGGTACAGATGGAAAGGGTATAAATCAAAATAAAATATACGATTATTATACATGGAACGCAGAAAGCAAAGAAGATGATTATAAAATATTATTAGATTCGGAATTAACAATGAATAATAATTTATATATGAAAACTGATTCAAGTAAAAATATGAAAATATGTGATAATGAAAGAAAAAATTGTTTTAATATATATAATGATGGAACCGATTTAATTATTAATAATAGCAATAATAAAGGAAAAATTATAATAGGAAACTTATCAAAAGGGTTGATAATAGATAATGATAAATTATTTTTTAACAATCAATCAATAATACCAAGTGTTGGCACTGAAGGTAATAACACAAGCACACCACCTGTAGTACCACCTGTAGTACCACCTGTAGTACCACCTGTAGTACCACCTGTAGTACCACCTGTAGTACCACCTGTAGTACCACCTGTAGTACCACCTATAGTACCACCTGTAGTACCACCTGTAGTACCATCCTAAGGTAATACAAATAACACTGTTCAATAACTTATAACTAAATAAGATTATTTATAATATAACACAAGATTCTTATAATAAAAAATTGTCTTTTTTTTATAATTATAAAATAAAAATAATTAAATTATATAGAGTTAAAAATGAATTTTAATGAATTGTTATTAATATTATTGTTAATAATTACATTTATATTATTAATATTTCATTTTTTTATAAATATTTGTGATTTATCAATAAAAGAACCATTTAGTGTTGAAGTCGGGAGCAATAACTGTTTATTTGAATTTGATAAATCTTTTCCTCCAATTCCAGATATCATTACTGATAATAAAATAAGTTCAGACTATAATCATGCTGATAAAGATTATAAATATCATAGCGATTATACATGTCAAAATATAATCGGTAATGAAACAGATAATACATATAATAATCGACAAGAAATTATACTTAAAAATTTACTATTACATTATAAATGTATTAACAAGTCACCATATGATGTTAAGAGTGAATTATTAAAATTGGGATATGATGAATCAAATTTTATATTTTCAAGTCCTAAAAATTGTATGATTGGAAAAAATAATAGATTAGAAGAAAAAGTAATTAATTTAATGAATAATAGACAGTATAAAGGACCTGTATATATAATAATCTCCCAAGCCAATAAAATAAAAAGCATTGATGCGCAAAAAGAATATATGACAAAAGGCTCATATATAAATAATTATCAATCATGTACGTATAATAATGATATATGTAGCAATGACGTAAAATGTGAAATGTTAATAATATTTACCGATGGTAATAAAGAAAAAATAGTAGCTTTAATAAATTACATAAATTCTAATAAATCAAAAGACAATACTTTATGTAATATTGTATGTCACAATGATTCAAATGAAGATTCGGTGTGTGGTTGTTTAAATTTAAAACATTCTTATGAATTTAATAATATGAAAAGAGACTCGAAATGTTTAGTTATTGAAGATGGAAAAGCTATACAGCGTGATTTTTCAATTGTATATTTTGTTAATCCCCATAATAATAATAATATAATTATAAACAAGTGGGAATGGTGATAATTTTTAATCACTATCGTCTATAAATGAAAATTTTTTTATATTATTTTCAATAGGCATTAATTTAAAATTTTCTACACTTTTCCAAAAATCATTTATTTTTGGAACAATCTTTAACCATTCTTCTTTATTAAAAAATTCTCTTTGTACATTAATATTTTTTAGTTCCCAGAATATTAATTTATTAAATTTACAACTATTATCAGTATCGTAATCAATAATTTTTTTATAAATATTATCATAAGCATCTTTAGCATTTAAATATTCATCACTATATAAATATTTATAGGTACCATTGGATTGATATTCAGCAATAACTCCGTGGTTTGTGATAATATCTTTATATTTTATCATATATTCTTCATTTTCTATACAAGCAAATTCACACTCTATATAATCACATTCTGTTAAATTACAAACAGCCAATTGACCTTGTATTTGCATTTTATATTTCTCCGGAATAAATCCATCAACAATTTTTCTCGAATAAGGGCATTTTATTTCAATCATAATACCTAGTTCATTTATTCCATCCGGCGATGCTCCAAAATGATTATTATTACTATCAAGAATTAAACCAAAATCATGAACTTTAATATTATTATTGATTTGTGAATAACAACGAATTGCCATAGATTCAAACATTGTACCCCATTTTAAAGCAGGAACTATATTATAATTAACATTATCTACTAATATTTTTGCTTTTTTTTTAGCAATTTTTTCACTATTATTATTATTCTTTATAGCATCATATAAATCACTTGCCGTTAACCGCGTATCTCTTGCTTCATACCATTCTTTAGTTCTTTGTTCAATCATTGGTATTTTCAATAGTTTTTTTAAAATTTTTCTATTATTTTTAATGGTTTTTACCCTTTTTAAAATAATTTTTTTATCTATTCCATTATTATTATATATATCATCGCATTTATTTAATAGGTTTATTTTATTATTATTTTTAATAAATTTATAAATTTCCTTATCTATAATATTATTAAATTTTTTTAATTGTTCAATATCACAAACAACATTATCGTCGCTTTCGCAATGAAACGACATTTTATTAATATTATATATTGATATATATTTATATAGATGTTTTATTATATTCAATCTCAAGCATTCTTTGATAAGCTTTAGATGATTTAAATTTTTGTTCAAACCCAGCATTTATTTTATTATATAACTGTTTGCTATTATAATCAATATCACATTGATTATTAATCATTTTTTTATTTTTGTTAATTTTATTTTCATAAATTTTCATTAATTCATTATTTTTCAATTCTAACAGATTGTCAAAATTTTCGGTATCCATTAATTCCTTATTAAGATATATAATTAGTCAATTTTTTATATACACAAATGAAATTTAAAAAAAGCAAATAAAGAATTTAGGATTTCATATTTAGTAATTATCATTTTACAGACATTTTACGCGAGTCCCACCCCCAATGTAATAATGTCTGTCTTAATCTTGGATAAATTGTTTCTCTATTACTTCCTAATTCATTTATTTTACGTTGCAATTGATTTCTAAATCTTCCTTTAGGACCAGCTGATTTTTTCCATCTATTTATTTGTCTTTTATCATCATCACTTCTTCTCCCATTATAAAAATTACAATACCATTCTATCCAACCATAAGGATCAACATCCTCTTTTATCCAATTTTTATTCATCCAATATTCATAGCTTGTTCCAACAACAACATTATATCTATTTATGGTTTTATCATACTCTTTATTCGCTATTTTATTGATTGGAATATCTTTCAAAAACTTAAATTTTTTATAATGGTTTGTATATATTTTACCTGTTTTAGGAGACTTTATTTTTCTGAAATATGAACCACCCATAATACCTATTTCAAACATTTCTTTAGGACTAATATTAGGTTTAAATTCGGGGTGGTCGTGGAATACTTTCATTTTATATGTTCTAAAAAAAGAGTACATAATCTTTAAAAATCTTTTAAAAATATAAAATTTATAAAAATCTATAAAAAATAAAATTATGTACTCTTTTCACTTTACTTATGAATATAATGCTTTTTCCAATAAGTTTAAAGTTAATATACCTTTGCTAAATAACTTCTTATGAAATTCTTTAATATCACCACCCTCTTTATTAATATATTTATCACGTAATCTTAATATTTCTTGTTCCCCTATTTTATATGTCAAGGCTTGACAAGGTAAGTTTATATATCTTTCCAACTCATTCTTAATATTATCATTATTTAATGTTGAATTTTTCTTCATGTAGTTAAAAGCTTTTTTATAATTCCAATCATAATAATTGATACCTACATCTACAACAAGTCTAATAGACCTCAATAATTCATATGACAATTTACCATAATATTCATTACAATTATAATATTTATTTCCAATATTTTCAGCATACAATGCCCATCCTTCGCTAAATCCGGAATCATCATTTGAATATATTTTATAAGCCGGAAATTTGTATTTAGAAAAATATCGATATTGGTAATGATGCCCGGGAATACCCTCGTGAATACTTAACGCAAATGTTTCATATTTATACTTTGTCAATTTACGATTTATATAAATATACGCATTTTTTTTATTTGGTATAGAATAATAATAAGCAGCAGGTGTCATATTTTCCAATTTTTTATCAACAAATTTAATATTATAATTATCAACATTTTTATAAAAATTTTCCTTCATAATGACATTTTTAATAAACTTTCGTTTATCTTTGAAATCTTTGTATATTTCCTTATCATTTTTATATGTAAATTTTTTATTATTCATATATTTAAAAAAATCTTTCAATTTTTTATATTTTGTATTATTAATCATTATTTTTTTTAATAAATTTTTTATTCTATTCACTTCTTCAAGCCCTATATTAAATATATTTTCAGGAGATTTATTTAATGATATTTCAGATATTAATATTTTTTTGTATAATTCCTTACCTTTATTATTTTTCATATTACATATTCCTATTCCATTATAACAATGATTGATATATTTAGTTTCTAAAAAATTAATAACATATTTAATATTATCTCTATAATGTTTATTTATTAATTCGTGATAAAATTTATTGTTATATTTATGAGGAACCTTAATTATATATATATCTTGATTTTTAATATATTTTTTTAATTTATCAATTATTAATGAGCAAGCAAATTTAGAAATTGTTATTTTTTCACGTACCCCTTCTTTTAATCTTTCAATTATAGAAAAAGTAATTTTATCAAATGATTTTATTCTATTTATTAAACATAAAAAGTCATTATTATTATCAATATCATAATATATTTCATTATCATATTTAAAATTAATTAATATATTATCATATGAATTTAAAGGAATTAAATAATTTTTACACTTAATAAGATTAAGATTGTTTTTACAAATTATATATAAATATTTATCATATAAAGCTTCACTTTTGTATGACAACTTTTTATATTTTTTTAAAATAGCTGTATATTTAGTTATATATTCATTTGAATAATAATCAGTATATATATTTTTATTTCCTTTATTATTAACTATAATAGAAAAAAATGGGTCCAATTTTAAATATTCATTAAAATATTTTTTTAATAATATATTATCTACCATAATCTAATTATATGATGTTATTTAATATTAACAAAATCCTCCCTTTCTTTTATATTTAAACCTGCTATATATTTAATAATTTTAATATTAGTATTATTATTATGAAAATTATTAGCAGCTATATCTAAACATTTTTTTTCTTTCTTAATTTTATATGCCGTAAATCTTTCCATCCTTTTTATGTTGTTATTAGATAATTTAATATCTAAAGGGATATTATCATTCCAATAGCTCAATAAATCATTTTCAATCCAAGCGTATATATTAAAATCATCTGTAATATCATCAGTATATTCATACCCCTTATCTTCATATTTTTTTAGTATTTTATCTTTTATAATTTTAAAATTTTCAATATCATTTCTCAATTCAGCACTTTGAGGATATAATAAATATTTATTTGTAATATGATCTTGAATATCTTTAGGTAAATTATCGAAAATGTTCATATTTTTATTAAAGTCATCAATAAAATAATATAATCAATTTTTATTCTTTTATATCCTTTACATATATATTATGATTAATAATTTCCATATATTGATATTCTTTTCTTCCAAATGCTCTTGAAATACCTGTATCAGTATACCATATAGTTTTATCATGTAATTTAATTCTTTCCATTACTGTATGTCCTACAAACATAAAAGCACAATTAATATCTGATAACATTTTTCTAGATTCTTCTGAATCGTCTAGATTGCGCGTCCACAGTATTCCCTCGTTGTCAAGCAATATACTATCAAATATTTCCTTATCTTCTAATAAAACCTTACCATATAATACGAAATTTTTCCAAATTTTATTAATATACGAAACATCTTTATTATATTTTTTAAGAATATTAAGGTGTCTCAATGTCAAACCTGCGTGACAAAACAATAAATCATCTATTTTTAATATAATAGGTCTTTTTGATAATATAGGTGATAATGTACCTCGAGGTTTAAATAAATCACTTCGTCTATTTTCATCATTATTCATACTTTTATACGATACGTAGCTATAATTACCAATTACATTCATAAATTCATGATTACCAATCATAGATATGAACCGCCCACCTTTAGCTTGTGCTATTTTATCTATTAAATTTGTAAAATATATTACTTCAATGTCTTCTAAAATTTCCCAATTATTTATAATATTTTCTGCTTCTCCTCCGTCTCTATTTAAACTATCAACTTGGTCTCCCATTTGAACTATAACTGTATTTTTAGGTTCAGCTATCCATTCAATATTGTTATTTATTATTTTTGCATGAATTAAAATATTTTTCAACCTTTTAATATCACCATGAATATCTCCAATTATTATAAGTCTATCACATTTTGGATATTCGTATATAATATCGTCTCCAATCATATTAATAAATATTAAACTATTATATAACTTATATAAAATTTGATTCTATAATAATAGAATTATTGTTATTATATAAAATGAACAAATATTCTAAAGAGAAAAATGAAATTTGTAAAGATAAAGAAAAAATATCAAGAACCTACAAAAGAAGAAGGGTTTAAAGAGATAATTAATATATAAAATTATCACGAAGCATATAATATATATCATGATTTTACATATTTATTTATTAATTACTGAAAATTTAAATGAAAGAATAAATAATGTCAATTTAACAATCGAAACTATAAAAACAATTTGTATGAAGCAAAATATTAAAATTATAGTAAAAATTATTGATAAACCAGATAATAAACATATTGAAAATAATATTAATGAATATAATAAAAGAGTTGATTATACTAAATACCCTGATAATAACGATTATAATGATTTAATAATCCAACTTAATATTAATCAAATTTCTAATTTTGAAAAACACAGAATGGCATTAAAAAATATTATTGATAATGAAAATAATAATGAAAATAATAATATATATATGATAATGGAAGATGATATTATTATTGGAAAAAATTACTTAGATAATATTGAAAATATGTTAATAAATATCAACAATTGCGAATGGGACATATTATTTACATCTATGAATACCATAAATGACAAAAGATTATTTGTTGATTATGGTGAAATTTATAAAAAACTATTATCTAAAGCTTGCTATTTTATAAAACCAGAGATATGTAAAAACCTTTATGATAATATGAATAAATTTAAATTAAAATATAGAAGTTTTTTATGTAAGTTTATTACAGATAATAATAAAAATTGCAAAATAAAAATATATAATAGATATACATTTATTGAAGGTTCTAAAATTGGAATTTACCCTTCCACTATAAATCCAACAAATTATCTATATTTTAATAATATATATATTGATTTAATTAAAATATATATAAAGGATGAAATATCAAATGATGATGTTAAAAATGCTTTAGAAATTTTTCAAAAAAATAATTTTGATTCCCCTGATATTTTAAATATTATGTGCTCTATATTTTTAAAATACAAAGATTATGATAATGCCAAAAAATATTCCGTACTTGCTATTAAATCATCTATTAAAAATAAAGGATATCTTCAAAAAAATAGTGAAATATTAAATAATTCTATTAATGTTTGGAAGTATGACCAAGAAATGTTAAAAGAATGTTTAAAAATAAAACCAAAATATAATTAATATATTATTGAGCTTCTTGCGTTCCTTTTTTGGAATTATTTTCTATTTTTTTCTCTAATTTTTCAACATATTTTTCCATTTTTTGAATTTTTTGAAATAATTCATCATAAGATTTTTTATCAGCCATTATTGATTCATTATTTTCAGACACCTTTTTAATAACCCCATCTATTTTTTCTTCTAATTGTTTAATATTATTATTTATTGCTGATAAATCATTTGATACATTTAATGTAGGTTCAGATGATTGTTCATTATTAATATTTAATGTCGATAAAGCACTTTCTAATTTTGAAAGTCGTATATTTAATCCCGAAATAGACATTTTATCTTCTATTATAAATATAATATAATAATTATTTATATTTAAATCTATATATAAAAAATGATTATATATTATTAATAATAGATAGATAATAATATAAATGATTATTCCAATTAGATGCTTTACGTGCGGGAGAGTTATGGCAGATATTGTAGATTATTACGAAAAGGAAAAAGCAAATATAGAAGAAAACAAAAATATAGACCCTCTATATAAAAATTTTGAAAAAATCCAAACATCTGAAATATTAAATAAATTAGGGTTGAAAAGATATTGTTGTAGAAGAAATCTAATAGCAAACATAGATATGATGGATATCATTTAAAATATCTTTTATACGAATAAAGTAGATATTAGAAATAATAATATGAATACCGAAAATATTGATAAATATATTGAAAATCAAATAGAAAAAAAAATAAATAAATTGTTAGAAGTGTTGCCTAATAATAATTATAATAAAAATATTCAAAAAAACATTTATAATATGTCAATTAAAGATATTTATAAAAATACTTTACAAACAGCGATAGATATAATTAATGATGTAAGTGAATTATATAGCAATGAGTTTTATAGTAAAAATTATAATAGAGAACATTATATTAAAAAATTTATTGATATTATTATGAAGAATGATAGAAAATTATATGTAGGTATTATTCTAATATTATTTTCATTTATAATATATTTTATAGACGGGGCTTCAGTATAAATAATAAATAAAATTAATAGTTATTAAGATAGACATTAGTTGTAAAAAAATGGAATTAATATATAATAATGTTAACTATATTTATGTTTTCTTAGCATTTGTATTTTTTATATTATCTAAATTAGATGTTAAAATTTTAATAGGTATAATTATTTTATTATATATTTCATATAATATAAATGAAAATATAAATAAATATAATATTGAAAATAATAAAAATAATATTGATAATTTTAATAAACTTAAAAATGAAATTAGTAATTTAGAACAAATAAATACTGAAAATTATTATGCTGTATATAATAAAAATAAAAATTTAAAGTTTTTGTTAGAAAATAAAGAGTTTTTAGATATACTCCAAAACATAAAATTTATTAAAAAATTTGATAAAGAAAAATACAACAATATAATCATGAATATGGATAAATTGATGAAAATATATATTTATATTCTTAGTGACAGATATGATTTAAATATTTACTTTCCTGTATTTGAAGATACTAAAAATAATATTTTAGAATCATTATATTCCATATTTTTTGTTATACCTGATAAATTTAAACATATTTACGGTTTTTATCCATACGACGAAATAAATAAAACAATAAATATGTTTAAAATTAAATGTGATAAAATGACAATAGTATTAATTAATTATGGAAATATAGATAAAAAATTACCTATTATAAATTATAATAAATATATACCTTATGAAAAAAATAAGGAATCTTATTTACCATAATTTATTATATTTTTACTACTATTAAATCGATGATCTTAAAGATTGGAGTTGTGCATCAAAGTTAATGGATATAGGGTTTTCATCATTATTTTTACTTAATAAATCACCTAAAATAAAAAGACTACCATCTTTCATTTGGTTATTATCTTCATCTAAATCATAATAATCAACATTTGTACCACCCTTTTTATTTTTTATTTTGTTCTTTTTATCTTTCATTTTATTTTCTTCTTTTATTGTTTTAATATATTTATCAAAACCCATTTTATCATTGTTTTTATACTTTTTATATAAACTTGGTATTATAATTATAAATGTTTTTGAAAACATACTAAGTTTTTTTTTACTTTTAGAGCATGTAAAACATCCGCCTAACATTTTATTATTATTTATAGCATTCATATTTTTTTTTCTACCTCCTATACTTTTATTAAGATATAAATAATTTATAGCATCATTATTGTCATTATTAATATTGCACCCATCAGTTATTGGTTTATTTGTTCCAGCACAAATTGATAATTGATGTATTAAATTATTTACCAATATTTTTTCTTTTGTAAATAATTGTTCATCGAGTGCATCTCGTGATTTTTTTAAATCACTAACATTATTATCAATAAACCACCCACCTATTGTTTTTTTTTTCATATTTATCTAAACTATATAAATATAATAGTGATTTATATAATAAATAATGATTATAGAATATATATTTGATGATGTAAATATAAATGATAATGATATAAATAATTGCGAATATAAGAATGATGAAAATGATAATTTTATTGTTAATATTTGTACTGTAAATGCTGAAAATAATATTAGCAACATATATCATTTATTTCCATTGACAATTAAATGTTTTATAATAACATCAATTATATCTTTATATTTATTATAATTGTTTTATTATTTATATTTAATTTATTTTTATTAATAGTAAGAATGTCTTCTAGTATTATTGCATCGGGTGTAACGAGGGGTGCTTTTTATATTTCTACTAATGATTTGGAAATTAATGGAGATGTTATAGCAACTAAATTTATAGGATCAGGTGAAAAATTAACTAATATAAATCTTGATAATATAAATAAAGGTAAAGCTTTAAGTAAATTATATGGAGGAACTAATAATAATATATATATAAATCAAGGTATTGTTTTTAATAATAATTCTTTATTAGATAGTGAAAATAAATTAACAACATCATCTAAATTATTATGGAATAATCAAGAAAATATTTTATATATAAATGGTTGCGATATTGTTGCCGATAATTCTAATTACGTTAAAAGTACATCTAATATATTATTGAATAACATAAATATAACTTCTAATATTATTATAAATGATATTTTTAATCATATTGAAAATACATTAGGTATTGATAATACATTTGGTATTCCTATAGCCAGTACAAATAAGGCAGGTATTGTAAAAGTTGGTGAAGGATTATTTATGTCAAGTGATGGATTTTTAAGTATGTATCCTGAAGATATAAATATTCCCACACCATCAACCATACCAAATATAAATATATATAATTTAAACCAAACATTAGTAAAATCAATATATAAAAAAATCATCTTTACATATAATCCAAATTTAGGAACAACATTTGATAATAATCCACAAACAAAAAACATTGATACAATTTTACCATTTTGGTATAATTTTAATTCTATAAATGAAGAAATTTATATATTAAATAAAGGAAATTTATCATTATTCAATATTACATCAAATAATTCACCAAATCTTATTTTGAAAGGTAACGCAAAAATATATCCATATACAAATAATAGTTTAGACTTTGAATATACACCTTTAAATAATAAATATGCTTATTTAGATGGTACCGAAAATACATATATTGAATTACCTGAAATATGTAATATTAGAGAATTATTTATTAAAAGTAATATTGGAGGCGACACAGATGGTATAACATTTTCATTTTGGTTTAAAATAAGTGAAGCAATAAACAATAAATCATTATTATACTTTGGAACTCAAGATAAGGCATATTATATTAATATTGGTATATCTGGTAATTCTCTATTATTAAATATTTTTAATTTTAGTTCAAACGAGTATAAAATAACACAATATACAGATTTATTTAATAATAAATGGAAACATTTTTGTTGGTCTATAGATGGAAATGGCAATTGGTATATATACATAAATGGTATAAAAGAGCCTGATATTAACTCTAAAATGATAATAGGTGAAAAGGCAATATATACAGATAAATATATTGGGAGGTCTAGATATGAAACTGATAATACTTTAAAGTTTTCTATAGCAGATTTTAGAATTTATAATAAAGTTTTATCTTCTTCGGAAGTAGATGAATTATATAATACTAACAATTATACAAAATATATTATTACATTATATGATAATGATAATGGAACAAATTGCGATTTAATAATGATTGGTGGAGGAGGAGGAGGTTCTGTAGGTGGTGGTGGAGGTGCAGGAAAAGTTATATATATTGATAATGCTTTATTATATGCTAACAATTATACTATTAAAGTTGGAAGAGGTGGTTCTGGTAATTACAATACACAAAATAATTCAAGTGGTAATGATACAGTATTTAATACAATAATAGCTAAAGGAGGTGGTTCGTATAATATAAATAATGGTCTTGGGGGTTCAGGATCTGGTGGTGGTGGTTTAAATACGGAAAATATTATATCAACAAATTATTCTTTTTTAAATGCTGATAATATATATTTATACGGAAATAATGGATATTTTGACATCAATGAAAATTATAATGGTGGTGGAGGAGGGGGTAGTGGTTCTATTGGTAAAAATATAGACGGTGGTGATGGTATTTATAAAATTTTAACAGATAAAGGTAATATTATTTTTAAAGAATATTTTGATTTATCAAATAATGATAATATAGGCGAATATAATCCCATATATGATAGAATATATTTTGCTGGCGGTGGAGCAAGTTATTATTTAAATGCTAAAGGTGGAATTGGTGGGGGGGGGGATGGTAGTATTGAATATAATGAATCAATTATATATAAGGGGAAACATGGTTCAGGTGGGGGGGGATATATGAATAATGGAGCAATTGGTGGCGACGGTATTATTATTTTTAGATATATAGACAAATTAGTACAAAATTTAAACATACCTTATTATGTTACAGACGCTAGCAATGCTATTTCTACAAGAATAACTAACCTTGTTACTGATAATATAACAGAGGAACTTGAATCAAGTAATAAATTTATAGTTAACCATTTATATAATAATAATTTAACCGTGAATGGCTCCCTTAATATAAATAGTAATTTAACTGTTCTTGGAGAAACGACAAACCTCTATACAGATGTAAATATTAGGGATAAAATATCAATTATCAATGATAGTCAAGGTGTAGCTTTTGATTTAACACAAAAAAATAATACTGACAGTATCTTAAATATATCTAACTTTAACAATCAAGTTTTTACTATAACAAAAGATGGAAATGTTGGCATCGGTGTAACCAATCCAGTAGATTTTAAGCTATCGATTAAGGGAAATGTTGATATAGATGGTGATGAATTTAAATATACTATCAGCGGTCGTGATATTATTAATGATACATGCAATTATATTAAAGATACACGCAATTTTATTTCTACAAGAATAACTAAACTTGTTACTGATAATATAACAGAAGAACTTGAATCTAGTAATAAATTTATAGTTAACCATTTGTATAATAATGATTTAACCGTTAATGGCTCCGTTATTATAAATAGTAATTTAACTGTTCTTGGAGAAACGACATATCTCTATACAGACGTGTATACTACAGAGCAATTAATAGTTAATAATGAAGGTAATGGTGTAGCTTTTGATTTAACGCAAAAAAATAATACTGATAGCATCTTTAATGTATCTAACTTTAACAATCAAGTTTTTACTATAACAAAAGATGGAAATGTCGGTATAGGCGTAACCAATCCAGTAGATTTTAAGCTATCTATTAAGGGAAATGTTGATATAGATGGTGAAGAATTTAAATATACTATTGGTGGTCGCGATATTATTAATGATACATGCAATTATGTTTTAGATACAA
>Ga0222713_10000633_pt1 | contig 39696 bp, 38 predicted proteins | sample C33_649DmetaG_FD_165061 | JGI IMG/M metagenome (GOLD analysis project Ga0222713, IMG submission 165061) | Estuarine water microbial communities from San Francisco Bay, California, United States - C33_649D | ecosystem: Environmental > Aquatic > Marine > Unclassified | place: USA: California... | reverse complement strand
CATCGACTTCCCGATGAACCGGTACGCTTCACATCAACTGGCCTAAGCCAACTGCTCATCCACTGCCAAAAAATTGGGGCTTCAGACATTACGCTACAAACAGGCGAGCCTGTCCTTGCCGAAAGTTACGGCCAACTATTACGCATTACTCAACGGAAATTATCCAACACCGAAGTAGCCGAAATACTCAATGTTATCTATGGACCTAATGGGAGCGCACAGATATTAAGTGGTGTTGATATCGATACACACTACGAGTTTCGGCCTAATCGCAATGAGCGCTATCGGTTTCGAGTGAATGCCACAGGTTGTTTGGTTGAAGGCCATGATGCCATACAAATCAGTTTCCGCAGCATTCCAAATACACCACCTAAAATGTCGGATCTCAATTTAGAAAGCCAATTAGTTTCCGCTTTAGCGCCCGCGCAAGGCATTGTCTATGTCACAGGTGCAACCGGTTCTGGGAAAACGACTTTATTAGCCTCCATTATCCGCGATCTTGCTGAACAGGCGGATTCTAATCGAAAAATTTTGACTTATGAAGCGCCAATAGAATTTGTGTATGACAAGATAACGATGCCCAGTACCATTATCAGCCAATCTGAAATACCGAGACATCTCCCCAGCTTCGCAGCGGGTGTACGCAATGCGTTGCGACGTAAACCTCGGCTTATTTTAGTGGGTGAAGCACGTGATTCTGAAACCATCAGTGCCGCCATCGAAGCCGCATTAACCGGGCACCCTGTTTATACCACGTTACATAGTAACGGGGTAGCAGAAACACTGAGGCGACTTGTTAACTCTTTTCCTGCTGAAGAAGCTAAAGCGCGAATGATTGATATTATCGAAACAATACGTGTTATTATTTGGCAGCAGTTGGTACCAAGTACGGATGAAAAACGCATTGCTTTGCGTGAATTTTTGGTTTTTGATGAAAAATTAAGGGATTTTTTATTGGATTCCAAATTGAATAACATCAGTGCAACAACACGACATCTGTTAAAAGAACATGGTCAACCGATGTCTGTGGATGCCAAAAAAAAATTCGATGCCGGTCTCATCAGTGAAAGGGTTTATAAACGACTCATTCTAAGTACTGAAATGGCTGAACAACATGACGAATGATGATAAGAATCTAAACGTATGGGAACCGACTACAACATTACCAATGTTACATTTACGTGCAAAATTGTTAGCTAACATTCGCCAATTTTTTGCCGAACGCGATGTATTAGAAGTAGAAACCCCATTACTCTGTCAAACAACAGTAACGGATCCTCATTTACACAGCTTTCAAACCCAGTATTGTTTAGATAATAAGCTCCAAGCACAAACACTTTATCTACAAACCTCTCCTGAATTTGCGATGAAACGGTTATTGGCAGCCGGATCAGGACCTATCTATCAGATTTTTAAAGCGTTTCGTAATCATGGGGAATCGGGACGTTACCACAATCCCGAATTTAGTCTATTAGAATGGTATCGCCCAGGTTATAATCATCATCAATTAATGGACGAAGTGGAAGTATTATTAAAAAAATGGCTGAATTGTGAAGCAGCACAGCGTTTAAGTTATGCGGAGGTTTTCCAACGTTATCTGGATATTGACCCCCATCAACTTTCTATTGAAACATTAAAAAGAATTATGCTTCGTTTAGGTTTTACAACTGAAAATTTTGCATTAACTCATCAGGCCGATTACTTAAATTTTCTAATGGCTCATGTCATTGAGCCACAATTACCTCCGCATTTAATCTTTATATACGATTATCCGACAACATTAGCGGCTTTAGCAAAAATCCGCTCCGGAAATCCGGCTGTAGCGGAGCGGTTTGAGGTTTATTTTCAACGGATTGAACTTGCCAATGGCTTTCATGAATTAAATGATGCGAGAGAACAACAACAACGCTTTCAAGAGGATAAGCTTGCACGCACCCGTTATGGTTATTCTCAAGTTCCTATCGATAACTTTCTCCTCGCTGCTTTAACGCACGGTTTACCGGATTGCTCCGGTGTCGCTTTGGGTTTAGATCGTTTGCTGATGCTTATAGCAAAAGCAAATGAGATATCTGAAGTGATTAGCTTTCCTATCCAACGTGCTTAAATTAATTACTTTTTTATTTTTACATTTTTTTCAAAAATTTATTCAACTTCGTCACTTTGAATTATTTTAACGCCCACTGTTTTCATTTCAGATATTGCTAAACACCCATCTTCTGGATTAACATTCACTGCCCGGCACCCATCTTCAATCAAATACGTTTTAAAACCTAATTTACAAGCATCCAACACCGTATATTTAACACAATAATCCGTTGCGACGCCCATAATATAAACTTCAGTAATCTGCAATTCTTTGAGAAACTCAGCCAAGCCGGTCTGTTTTTTGTGATCGTTATCATAAAAACCACTATAACTATCAATATTAGGATCACTGCCTTTACGAAAGACTTTGATAACATGATCCAGCTTAAGATTTCTCACAAATTCAGCGCCTTGGGTGTTTTGTACGCAATGTACTGGCCATAACATTTGTGATAAGCCCGCTTGTTGAATAAATTCACCTGGGAAACATCCTTTATGATTTTTTGCAAAACTAAAATGATCTTCGGGATGCCAATCTTGTGTTGCAATAACATATTGAAAATGTTGTTGCACCCGGTTAGCCACTGGAATCACCTCGTCAGCATGATCCACTGCTAAGCGCCCTCCAGGCATAAAATCATTTTGTAAATCTACTAAAATCAAGGCTTTTTTCATAAAAATTTGATTCCATGAACGAAGAAAATTATTATATTAATGAAGCTAAATAGGTGGCATCATCTCCTATGGTATTTTAATCTTTTTTCTTTAAGCAGGAAAGGGAGAAAATATAAGTAAATTGAATAATCTAAAACTCTCCGCTGCTATAGCGCTAACCTATAGCTATTGCTTCTACAATTTTTACTCTTTTTATGATTGCTACCGGTTGGATTTATTCACTATGAAAAATGGATCGGCATTTATACTGGCGGGCTTCTCGGCTTTATTAATTACTGCTGTAGTTTTTCCTCCTAATGTAAAGCTTATTTTATCCGCCCGTAGATTCTTTAGCTTTTAAAATAAGTTGTAATTTTAGATCATAGAGATTTTCCTCTAAACCTACTGGATAGGCATGCGGATTGAGCAAGCGTCGAATACTCTCATGAAATTGCTGCAACTCCTGACAGGTTTTTTCTCGGCTCGATTTCAACGTAGGTCTTTTATAAACTAATTGGCCTCGATTAAAAATAGGCAACAATAAATCGCGATGTGGTGTTTTTTGGGGAATAGTACGCCTTTTAGTGGGATCGGCTGGATCGATAATCCGAATAGTTTTTTTGGAAAGATCCAATCTTTCATCATAAATGGCATCGGCCATCGCCGAACCATTGACTTTATCGGAATAATAACGTCTCACGGATAAAATACCTGGCGTGGAAATCTTGATGGCTTGCTCAGATAACTTTACCTTATTTTGCCAAATACCCGCTGCCGATTTAATCGCACTGAGTTTATAAATGCCTTCAAGCGCAGGCTGTTCATAGGCCGTAATTAAATGCGTGCCCACTCCCCATACATTGATGCGTGCACCTTGTTCTTTTAAACTCGCAATCACTAAAGGATCCAGATCATTACTCCCGACTATCGCGGCATCGGTATACCCCGCTGCATCTAACAGTTGACGTGCACGCTGACTTAAATAAGCTAAATCGCCTGAATCTAAACGAATACCCGCTAATTTAAAGCCGTTAGGCTTTAATTCATTCGCAACCTTAATCGCACTTTTTACGCCTTCAAGCGTGTTGTAAGTATCTACTAAAAAAATACAGCCCTCAGGAAAGATTTCTGCGTAAGTACGAAACGCTTCGAGCTCATTCGCAAAACAGAGCACCCAACTATGTGCATGTGTCCCACGTACTGGAATACCTAACAATTTCCCCGCTAAAACATTGGATGTCGCAGAACAACCGCCTATATAAGCCGCTCGGCTCGCCATTAAAGCACCATCAAAACCTTGTGCTCGACGTAAGCCAAATTCCAAAACCGGCTCACCTCTCGTCGCCTGTAGTAAACGCGCCGCACTTGTTGCAATGAGACTTTGAAAATTGATGACATTCAATAAAATACTTTCCAATAACTGACACTGTAATAAAGGTCCTCTAACGCGGATTAAAGGTTCCTGTGCAAAAACTACCGTCCCTTCTTCAACCGCATGGATATCACAAGAAAATTTTATTTGCCGTAAATAAACTAAAAACTCCGTACTAAATAATGGCTTAGCCTGTGTATCGGTCAATCCCGCTAAATAGTGAATATCTTCTTCAGTAAATTGAAAATTAACAAGGTAATCAATAAGTGTACCCAAACCGGCACAAATCGCATACCGGCTATTAAAAGGCGCTTTACGGAAACTATGATAAAAAATTGCCTCGCGCTCGTGAATTCCAGCCTTCCAATAACCGTAGGCCATAGTCAATTGGTAAAAATCGGTTAATAAAACTAAAGAGGATTTATATAATTGTGTTAATGAGTTTTGCATTCGCTTTCGAAATTAAGTTAAAGGCGTTATTTGATCGAATAGACGAAAATAAATCACAGCCAGTGTGAAATAAAATCAAATAATATGCAAGCCGTAGCGAAAGTTCCACTTTGTTCCATCGTTCTTTCCTTGAATGGCTGCGCATACGAATGAGCTCCAGCCATGCAAGGATCTTTCGCTGTTATTGAAAAATTCGCATTGTTTGATCAAATAATTATCAGCCGCCAGTTTGTTTTTCTCGAATTTCATCCAAGGTTTTACAATCAATACAAAGATTGGCGGTAGGACGTGCTTCTAAACGGCGAATACCAATTTCAACGCCACAAGCATTACAGAAGCCATAATGACCTTCATCGAGTTGCTGCAAGGCATCCTCAATTTTCTTTATAAGTTTGCGTTCACGGTCACGTGCGCGAAGCTCAAGATTAAATTCCTCTTCCTGAGTGGCACGATCGCTCATATCGGACAAAGAGACACCCTCATCTTGCAGATGATGCACAGTTCGACCCATATCTTCTAGCAACACGCGTTTTCGCTGCAATAATAAACGGCGAAAATACGCTTGCTGACTCGAGCTCATATAGTCTTCCCCAGGACGTTCCTTATAAGGCGCTATATTTAAATCGACTTCTGAATGCGTAATAGTCAATTCGGGCCTTTTTTCTGGTAAAGAACGTTGTTTTTTAGACTCATTTTTAGATTTTTTATGTTCTGCCATTTTAGTTTCTATTGATGATTGTTGTTCTACCGCAGGGCGCGCCTGGGAATCAGACTTTGCTTGCTGTTGTTTTTTTTTAGAAGGAACTCGGGTTGCCTTCGCTACTTTTGTTAATGTTTTTTTAGCTACAGGCTTTCTACTTCGGGTAACGCGGGAGGACGTCGACGTTTTCTTCGAGGTTTTGCTTTTACTAGGCTTTTTTTTTACCCGACTAGCTACTTTTTTTTTAGCTTTTCTGCGCGCAGGTTTACGACGAGTCATTGACTTCTTGCGTGCTGGAGCTTTTCTACGACGTCTACGCGTTGCGGTCGTCTTTTTAGCCGTTTTTCTACGACGACGCTTTGGCGCAGCCATACCTATTTTTTTCTTTCTTCGTACTGTTTTTCTTTTACGTGCAGGCTTTGCAGCGGTTGAGCGTTTTTTACGACGCTTTGGAGCTGCTGATTTTCTTTTTACTGGCATAAAAAGTTCTCCTCTTGAGAATTTAACATTTGCCGGAATTGGCACACACACATAAACCAAACACATCTATACCAAAAATAATTTGACATGGCAAACATTTCAAAGAACCGGCCATGTCGCTTCTTTTTATTAATGGTTTATAGATCATATTTTCAATTAATTCCATTTTCCACTACTCACTCGTCGATGACCTGCCAAATCTTTGTGATTTTTTATCTCCCGATAGCCATATTTTAAAAAAAACTCCTTAACATAATCCGCCTGCTGGTAACCATGTTCTAAAAATAAAACCCCCTCATCGCGCAGATATTCACGCGCTTGTCGAATAATAATTTCTAAATCGTTTAAACCTTTTTTACCTGAAATTAAAGCATTTTTCGGTTCGTAAGCCAAAGCACGTTCAGTTTGCCAGTGTGAATCATCGATAGCGAGATAAGGTGGGTTACTCAGAATAATATCAAATTTTTCCCTAACACTTAACGCCCCACACCAATCGCCTTGACGTAATTCGATTGTTTGTAGGTGATAATGGTGGATGTTATGTTCAGCAACCCGTAAAGCACCGGGGGAACAATCCGTTGCAACGAATTGCCATGCCGGTCTAGACAAAGCTAATGCAACAGAAATGGCCGCCGAACCGGTTCCCAAATCCGCTATATTGCGTTGTTGATTACAAAAATTATCTAGCACTTGTTGTACTAATAACTCTGTTTCCGGTCGAGGGATGAGCACTTCGGGTGTCACTACAAACGACAATGACCAAAATTCCTGTCGCCCTAATAAATAGGCGATAGGTTCTCCTAATTGTCGACGGTTAATCAATCGTTGTATGTTTTTTTGCTGGGAAGTCGTCAGTAATCTATCTGGATCTTGGCTGTGCAATTGAGCACGCGTTAGTCCTAACCCATGAGCAAATAACAATTCGCTATCTAAATAAGCGCTGGGACTGGTTTGTTTTAACTCTTGAATCGCCCAACGCCACAAAGAAACTAATAACATAGGGAAGAATACTTAGAATTATTAGGGATTTTGCTTACGTCGAATATAAGAGACAAAAAACAGGATAATTAATAAAGGTAATAAAATCGGTAGTAAAATCGGAAATAATAGAACCGCAATAATCGTCCAAATAGCGGCAATCGCACCAATGATCAATGCCCCCGTCCAAGTTAAAATAAACAGAAGTAAAATACCTAATGAAAAAAAGAAGACTGAAGCGACTAAAAATCCCCAGACGCTAAAACTAATCACCGCAGCGCCCGTAAATAAAGCCAGTGCAATATGGCCGCCCATAATAAGCAATAATAAAATAAACAACGCCATAGCCAGTGATCGAAACATTAACATTTCCTCCGTTATAGATATACGCTTTCCACTTGAATTTTTTCAGCGTTGCCACTCAACGCGCAATCCTTCTGTCGCCAAAAATCCAATAGTTGTGAACCCTTTGGAGCTTAAATTTTTTCTGCTAGGGCTATTCACCCAAGGCGGCTAACTCATCCGCCTGATATTCGCGGGTTAAAGATTGGATCACTGGCTCTAAGTGGCCTTCCATAATATCAGATAATTGATACAGTGTAAGATTAATCCGGTGATCCGTTAAACGTCCTTGCGGAAAATTATAAGTACGGATACGTTCTGAACGATCGCCGCTACCCACCAGATTCCGACGCGTCTCGGCTTCTTCGCGTTGTTGCTTGGTTTTTTCTGCGGCCAGTAATTTTGAATGTAACAAAGACATGGCACGTGCACGATTCTTATGTTGTGAACGCTCATCTTGACATTCAACCACTAAACCGCTAGGTAAATGCGTAATGCGGATAGCGGAATCCGTCTTTTGTACATGTTGCCCTCCCGCACCAGAAGCACGAAAGGTATCAATTTTTAAATCGGCTGGATTAATTGTGACATCATCCATGAGTTCAATTTCGGGTAAGATGGCCACCGTGCAGGTCGAGGTATGTACTCTTCCTTGTGCTTCTGTTTCAGGGACCCGTTGGACGCGATGTGCACCCGATTCAAATTTCAAGTGCGCATAAACAGCAGTTCCTGAAATTCGCGCAATGATTTCTTTATAACCTCCTTTTTCACTTGCATTCAACTGCATAATTTCTACTTTCCAAGATTGGTTTTCTGCATAACGCGAATACATGCGAAAAAGATCACCCGCAAAAATAGCCGCTTCATCTCCTCCGGCCGCAGCCCGTATTTCTAAAAAAACATTACACTGATCGTTAGGATCTTGTGGCAATAATAAACGCTCTAATGCTTTTTCTAATTCGGTTTGTTTCCGTTTAGCGATTTTAATTTCTTCTGCAGCCAACGCTCGAACGGCTAAATCCTCATCATGTAGACACTGTTCTGCTTGGTTTAAGATGGTTAAGTTAGTCCGATATTGCTGAAAACATTGTACGACAGGGCCTAACTGCACATACTCCTTAGATAAGTCACGAAAATAATTGTGATCATTAATTACGTCTTTATCGCCCAATAATGCGGTTAATTCTTCGTAACGTTCAACAATTAGGGTCAATCTATTGAATAAAGAGGTCTTCATACGACCACTTTATACCGAAACCTAACAGTTAAGTCGAGTACTGAATAAGACGTTAGATAGGTTTTGTGAAATTGAATCTTAATGATTCATAAGCTATTCTGAAAATGAGTAGACCGTTATAGCGGGCGCTATAAGGTTTTACACTATATAACCTAAGAGGATAGTATGAAAAAATTATTACTAATGGCTTCAGCTATTTGCATGGGTTTATTAAGTAGCATCCATGTGGCTAATGCCTACCCAGGCTACCCAGGCCAAAGTGCTTGTGCATTTAATGCTCACTTAATAAAAAAGGCGGGTTTTGTTCCTGGAGCATATTATGACTGCGCAACCATACGTCAGTTATTGTCCAGACTTAACGTCACACCACGTGCTTGTGTAAAAATTGCACCTTGTTGTCAATATTGTTATGTTTGCAGCGAATATCATCATCTCGCTACCAATAAATTAATTCCAAACCGAGGCCCAACTATTTATTGGCATACTTCACAACCTTTTTAATAAAAAAGGAACAGGGCAATGGGCAATTTTAGGTATCCCTTCTTTGTGAAGGGATATTTTTTCGTACCTGATAGGCTGCACTCGAATTTTTGACTAGGCTACTATGCTATTTGTAATCCTCATGTCAATAAATGAATGTGGCTCATCTCAAGTGATAGCTTGTCAAAAATCCCATGGCGGTAAGTATATTTCGCCCAATATTTTTTGATAAAGTTTAAGTTATTTATCTGGTATGCATCATGTCAAAATTACCGGTGGCGGCTATAGTCACTTCATCACTGCATGAAAATCAGATTGATTGTGTCGGTCCATGGACACTCAACAGCATGCATAAAAAAACGTTAGATCTCTCCTTTACAAAACTAAACCAAAACACCACTTCACCCATCACTTTAAATGCTGAAGCCATTACGCATATGGACAGTAGCGGCGCTTGGCAGCTTTATCAATGGAAAAAACAATTAGCTAAAAATAGAACGGTGAAACTTATTGGTTTGAATAAAAAACAGCTTGTGCTCTTTGAGATGATTGAGCAAGCCGCTCATCAATTAAAACCGATAGCTTATCCAAAAAGTTATATGGGTTTAGCTTTATTGGGTAAAAAAACCATTGAAGCCTGGCAGGAACTTAAATCATTTTTATATTTTATTGGTAAAACCTTCATTACCGCTTGGCAGACTGTTTGGCATCCTAAGCAACTGCGTGGTCGCGCGATCCTGAGTGTCATTGAAAATACCGGTTTAGATGCCTTAGGCATTATTGCCTTATTATCTTTTATGATTGGTATCGTCCTAACCTATCAAATGGCTTTTCAATTGAAAAATTTCGGTGCGACACTTTTTATTATTGATGTACTCGGTCTCGCGATATTACGTGAATTTGCGCCGTTGTTAACAGCGATTATGGTAGCCGGTCGCAGTGGCTCTGCCTTTACTGCGCAACTGGGCATGATGAAGATCAAAGAAGAAATTGATGCTTTAAACACCCTGGGTGTTTTACCCGCCCAATTATTAGTTTTACCGCGTATTTGGGGCTTACTGTTAGCTTTACCACTTTTGACGATTTGGGCTGATATTTTTGGTTTGATCGGCGGCATGGTAATGGCACAAAGTATGCTAAATATCGGTTACATGGATTTCTTACAACGTTTTCCAAAGGCGGTATCATTATCTTCACTGGTAATAGGCATCTGTAAAGCACCTGTATTTGCACTCATTATCGCCAGCACCGCCTGCTTTCAAGGTCTACGCGTCAGTGGCAGTGCGGATAGTGTGGGCAAACAAACCACAAGGAGTGTCGTTCAATGTATCTTTTTTATCATCGTAGCCGATGCCTTGTTTTCAATTTTATTTAGTACGTTAAATATTTAAAATAATTTTCAATTTCAAACCTAAGTCATAACTAAAAAGTACAATCACGCTCAACCCGTCGACAGACACATGCGAGGGAGGCTAAAAAATTACCTTATAATATCGACTTTTACTGGGCATGAGTATAAATCACGCTATACTCAATTTATGCCATACCACGATCCGGTCATCCATGTTGAAAATGTTAAATTAAGCCTCGCTGGCCAATGGATTCATCGTGGTATTAATTTACGTGTACAACAGGGCGAAATTATTGCCATTGTAGGAGGAAGCGGTTCTGGAAAATCAATGTTGCTACGCGAAATTTTAGCCTTAGTTACACCCACCTCTGGAGATATTAAAGTATTTGGTAAAAATTTAAACAAAATTTCTTCAAGCGAGTTACTCAAACTACAATGTCGTTGGGGTGTATTATTTCAACAATCGGCACTGTTTACATCGCTTAACGTGATTGAAAATATATCCTTCCCATTACAAGAACATACTCAATTAGACAAAACAACGATCAAAGATCTCGCTTTAATAAAACTCTTAGCCGTCGGTTTACCCATAGAATCCGCTACAAAATATCCTGCTGAACTCAGTGGCGGTATGCTTAAACGCACGGCTCTTGCGCGTGCTTTGGTGATGGATCCCGAATTACTATTACTAGATGAACCCACAGCCGGTTTGGACCCAAAAGGTTCGGAAGAATTTGATGCGCTCGTTTTAAATCTACGCAATATTTTAGGATTAACCATCCTTATGGTAACGCATGATCTCGATACCTTATGGCAAATTGCCGATAAAGTGGCTTTTTTAAATGAGGGGCGCATATTAGAATTTGCCCCTATGGCAAAACTCATACAATCCAAACAAGCCGCTATAGCCGCTTACTTTCAAGGGCCGCGGGGACGCACCGCACAACATCTTTATGAGGGAAACCATGGAATCTAAAGTCAATTATACCTTAGTCGGTGCTTTTGTTCTTATTTTAACTGCCACCCTTATTGTTTTCATTGTATGGTTATCGACGGGATTATCCACCAAACGTTATAAAAATTATCTCGTCATCATGCAGGAGTCTGTCGCCGGTTTAGGTGTTAAATCTTCCGTAAAATATAACGGAGTCAATGTCGGTATCGTTAAGAAAATTTTTTTAAATAAACAGAATCCTGAACAAGTTCGCTTAGTCATCCAAGTTGAAGTGCATACACCTATCACAGTAGGCACCACTGCCATGTTAAATAGTCAAGGTTTCACTGGAATTACTTACCTGGCATTACAAGGAAGCGATATTAACTTAAACCCTATTCCAGTGCTTCCAGGTGAGAAATATCCTATTATTAAAAGCAAACCTTCTTGGTTTTTCCGTTTAGATACGGCATTACACGATTTAAATAGGAATATGAATCAAATTACACAGGATATTAATAACGTATTAGGGGGTGAAAATCCTATATTACTTAGGAAAATTTTAAATAATTTATCGACAACAAGCCAACATTTAGCTGCACAAAGCAAACGTCTGGATACTATTCTAATTAATACTGCACGTTCGACACGTGCATTTCCTTCTTTAATGAATACCTTAACTCAACAAACACTTCCTTCTACCAATCAAGTATTAAATAATTTAAGTCTTATGACCAATAACTTACTTGAAGTTTCTGACAATCTAAGACAAAACCCAAGCATATTAATACGCGGCCAAAAACCACTTCCCTTAGGGCCAGGAGAATAATAAAGTGCTTAACTTTTTAGCGTACAAGGGTTTTATTAAGCACGATCGCTTACGCAAAATTGTGATCTGTTTGCTCAGTTTCTGCTTGTTATCTGCCTGTTCCCTATTAGAGCCGATTAAACTACCGCCCATGCATTATTTTACATTAGCAATGCCCGATACGGACTGGGACTGCTGCACACCACAAGGATGTAGCACGATATTGGTCAATCCTCCGCGTGCGAATGCGCTTTACAACAGTCCACGTATGATTTATATCCCTACTTGTTATCAAATCCAATATTTTGCGCAAAACCGCTGGGCCGATACTCCCACACAAATGTTACAGTTTCTATTAGTCAACGCTTTACAACACACCGGTTATTTCCAAGCCATTATTAATACCCCTTCTAGTACTTACTATGATTGGATACTTAATACACAATTACTCAGCTTTCAACAAGAATTTACTACATTTCCTAGTCGTTTTCGTATCGCGATGCGTGCACAGCTCATCGATGGTCGATCCCGACATGTCATCGCGACTGAAAATTTTGTTGCGGTAAAAACCGCAGTCTATGATAACCCTTACGGTGGTGCACTGGCCGCCAACCTGGCTACACAAGAAATACTCGATAAAATTAACTGTTTTTGTTTAAGAAACTTAACCTGAATCACTGGAATCCTAAACCTTTACATCCATAGCTTGTATTTGCATTCACGCTTCAAGTCCATGCTGATTAGGAAATAATATCATTATATTTAAATGCTCATTCTGTTTTGGCTCTTCAGCTCTATTATAAATCTTATAAATCTTATAAATCTTTTTACTTACCTTCTTTCTTAACGAACAATAATCATTATTTCTTTTTTTAAATTTTCGTATCGGTAACATGGCCATACTTATCCTGAATTAAAAATTATTAAAAAGTTTTTAAGTGAGTAAACGCAAGAGTATAAATAGACTATATTAAGCCTATATTAAATAAAAATTAAATTTAATTACTTTATATTAATAAAGCTGACTCAAAATCCACCTTCTTTTTTCTAATGCTTTCTTTCAATGTTTTTGGCATAACCCATCTTATTATTTATTTTAGTTTAAAAATAGTGAATTTTATTCTAAAAATAAATTATAAGCTCTAATAAGTATAAAAAATTCTAAATAACTTAATATAATTTGTTATACTTGGATGAAAATTTAATGAGCTTATTTAAAAACTAAAATTTAATGACTCGATTTTTCCCGCTATTATTAGTTTGTTATGAAATAATTAATTATCTAGCCAACGATATGTATTTGCCGGCTTTGCCAAGCCTCATCTCTGATCTTGGGCTCCCTATCGGATTAGCGCAACAAACCGTAACGGCATGGTTTCTCGGTGCCAGCGCATTTCATTTATTATGGGGTCCCATCTCGGATCGGTTTGGCAGAAGAACTGTCCTGCTGATTGGTGGCGCATTCTTTACGACGGCTACATGGGTTTGTGTCTTCTCCTCGACCCTAAGTAGCTTACTCATTGCACGGTTTATTCAAGGCGCCGTCGTATCTACATTAGGAACTGCCGCTTATGCAAGCATTTATGAAAGTTATCATCGAAAAAAATCGATACAAATTTTAACTTTGATGAGCAGTGTCGTGATGTTAGCACCGGCTATTGGCCCCTTAGTCGGTGGAATCTTTTTACAATGGTTGAACTGGCGCAGTATTTTTGTTTTTTTAGCGTTAAGTGCCAGTATTATTTGGTTGGGCTTATGTTTTATCATGCCAGAAACACTTTCTAGCATGAATCGATTAACCTTCAGATGGTCGAATGTGATCAGTCACTATTCTCAGATACTAAAGAATAAAGCCTTCATATTTAATTTAGTGATTATCAATTTTAATAATTTAGCTAAGGTTGTTTGGATTATCGGTGGACCATTTTTAATTGCTATTCAATTTAAACTGAATATTTTATACTTTGGTTTAATCCAAATTCTGATATTTGGCAGTCAGATACTCGGCGCACAGCTGGTCAAACGAATTATTCATCGTGTGGAAATCAATCGTTTAATTAATCAAGGTCTAAACATTTCCTTTATCGCAAGCCTGCTGGCTCTCGCTTTGAGTTTTATTTTCTCTAATAAACTCATCGGGCTTATTCTTTGCTTAATAATTTTTTGTTTTGGTACTGCACTTTCCAGCCCATTACAGCGACTCTGCATCGAAACCTGTCCAGAACAGCCCATCCAAGCACGTATGAATGTGTATGCCACTTCAATCAGTTTCTTCTGTAGCTTAGGCAGCTTTTTATTTAGTTTTACCTATACAGTTAGTTTGTTTTGGTTTGCGAGCTTATTGTTTATATTCGCGAGTCTCGCCAGATTAATACGTTGGCTTAGCTTAAAATATTTTTTTTGTATTTAATGTTTTATTTTAAAACTGAGATCAATAACGCTTAAGTCTGAATTTTTCTTATGCCAATAATTACGAATCAAGGTATCTATACCAAAGAACTGTGTGTTGATAGTAAAAAATATCTCAGTCATTTATTAATCGGAAAGTTTGGAATCAATCCAAATTTTTTGACTTGGGACCATCTGCTGACGATCAAATTTAATGTGAACGACGCCATTGAAATATATCAAAAAACGCTATCCAAGGAAGAAATTGAAAATGAATTAATCAAACTCGAATGCCAAAACCACCAAAAAGCGTATCTCGCATCCAAAAAATAGCCCGTTAAGTTATGTGATAAACGCGGCTTGATCGGGATTGGTTTGCTTATTACAGTGAACAGCTTCTATTTTTTTATTCTACCTTTATTAAGTGTCACAATGACGATCATCAGTACGCTATGTTTAACTATAATAACCTGCCTAGTTTGTTATTTTATCGCTCCGGTTTTTATCCGCAAAAACCAAGATGATCCCAAACATGATAAAGAATATTCTGCTATAGAACAAAATCTTCAGGAAATAATCACCAAAAAAATTAAAGGGGGAATTGAAGCAGAAACCCAACAAGAAATAAATAACCCTCTACCCAGAATTCGAAATGTATCCAAACCAAGCTCAACAACCCTATTTTTTAAATCTGAAAAAAAAGAGAATTCTATTCATCAAAAACATTCCATAACGTCGTCCATTCTTCTTTTTTATTCAGTTTAATGGCTTCATTTAATGCGACACTCGGTGTATGTGTGAGTTTATTCGTTAAACGATAAGCTAGCTGCTGGATAACCTCTTCTTGTGTATGACCTTTTCTTAATAAAGCTAAGGCTTTTTTGACTTCTGCATCACGAAATTGTTCCGCCTGTTGACGGTAGGCGCAGAGGATGGGTGCAGCCGCTTTTATCTTCATTTTTTCTAGATAGTGTTGAACCTTTTCTTCGATCATACTTTCTGCTTTTAGGGCAGCGGCCTTTCGGCATAGTTGATTTTTCTCGATGAGACGATGCAAATCATCGAGTGTGTAAAGATAGACGTCTTCCAACTCGTTGGCACTCGATTCAATATCCCTAGGCATACCGAGATCAACCATAAATAAAGGACGACGTTTACGTTTCTTTAAAGCCTGTTCTAACATTGATTTCTTAATTAAAGGAAAATCACTTGCGGTGGCAGCCATTAAGATATCCGCTTGATGTAAAAAATAGGGAATAGCATTTAAACAAATCGTTTGGCCAGCTATCGTTTTCCCCAGTTTTTCTGCGGATTGTGGCGTACGATTAGCAATCCAGAAATGACGCACACCTTGTGAAAATAAATGCTTGGCGACTAAAGAAATGGTCTCACCCGCTCCCACCAATAAAACCTTTGTATCCGGCAAATGGGCAAAAATCTGCTTAGCGCACGTCACGGCGGCAAAAGCAAGAGAGACTGGATGCACAGTAATATCTGTCGCACCACGTACCTGTTTACTCACAGAAAAGATATACTGAAATAAACGATTAAAATGTGAACCAACGCCTCCTAAAGAGTGTGCCAGCGTATAAGCCTTCTTTATTTGACCAAAGATTTGCGGCTCACCTAAGATTTTAGAATCTAAACCGCTGGCTAAACGCAATAAATGTCTTAAAGCTTGTTCTTGCTGATAGACGTACCAATGGGATTTTAAGCTCTCTTCGGGAAGTTTCTTATAGTGATAGAGCCAATTTATGGTCGATTTTGCATCCCCATTAATACAATAAAATTCTGTACGATGGCAGGTCGATAAAATCACTGCCTCTTCCGTACGTGTATCCTGCAACAAAGCACGTAAAGAGCTCGCTAAATAATCCTTAGTAAAGCTAAGTTTCTCCAAAACCGTTAAGTCGGCTGTTTCATGATTGATTCCACAAGCGAGTAATTTCATAATAGTGACACGGCTCTCCCCACCAGACTCGCCCATTCCTTTCGATAATGAATATCGATTATTTTAAATCCTGCGGCAGAATATGCTTGCTGCACGGCATTAATTTGTTTAATTAAAATCCCTGCTAATACACAATAGGCATCCGATTTAATTAAGGATCTAAAATAAGTGGCTAAATCCATTAAGGGTTGAGCCAAAATATTAGCAAGCAAAATATCGACGGGTTCTTTCCTTTGAAAATCCATCGGCAAAACAATCTTTAATTTTTCTATAGGTATGTCATTTTGTTCGGCATTTACTCGGGTTGCGGTTAATGCTTGTGGATCGTGATCGATAGCCGTGACCTGTTTTGCGCCACACTTTAGCGCGGCTATTGCTAAGATACCGGAACCACAACCGTAATCAATCACAGTTTTTTCGTTCAATGGATGATGACTGTCTAACCATTCTAAGCATAAGGCCGTGCTCGGATGTGTACCGGTACCAAACGCTAAACCCGGATCTAAACGAATATTTACAACCGCTTCTACGGGTAGTTCATAAGCACTCGGACAGACCCAAAGCTTTTTTCCAAAACACATCGGTTTAAAATCTTGCAACCACATTCGTTCCCACGCTTGGTCGGCTAATATTTCACTATGAATGGCTAAAATAATTTTTTCATCAAATGATTGTTTCAAAGAACCGAGCAATGCCAGTAATGAAGCTTGTTCATTAAAAACAGCACTAATTTTAACGTATTGCCAAAGTGGCGTACTATCTAAAGGAGGCTCATAGATGCTCTGTGAACTTGAATAGAGAGTCTGTTCCTCCCACGGCTGCCAAGTCACTGATAACGCATTGGCGTTTTCTAGAAAATCACTCACGCTTTCAGTATGTTCACGCCGCGTATTTAAATGTAGTTGTAAGTAACGCATAGAATTACAATGCTAAACGTTGCTCAAGATAATGGATATTAGTTCCTCCTTTAATAAAATTAGCATCGCGCACCAAGGCTTGATGCATGGCAATATTCGTCTGTATCCCTTCGATAACAATTTCATCCAAAGCATTACGCAATCGGGCTATAGCAATTTCACGCGTTTCACCATAGGCAATCAGTTTACCAATTAAGGAGTCATAATAAGGGGGTACAGCATATCCCGTATAAATGGGCGTATCAACACGAATCCCAGGACCACCTGGAGGATGATAGAGAGTAATGGTTCCAGGTGAGGGTATAAATGTTCTTGGATCTTCGGCATTAATTCGACATTCTATCGCGTGACCACGTATTGCGATTTGTTTTTGTTTGTAATTTAACTTTTCTCCTGAGGCAATACGCAATTGCTCAACCACTAAATCAACACCCGTAATCATTTCAGTAATCGGATGCTCGACTTGAATACGTGTATTCATTTCGATGAAATAAAAATGACCCTTTTCGTAAAGAAATTCAAAGGTACCTACGCCCCGATAATTCATATCACAACAAGCCTTAACGCACAACTCACCCATATGTTGGCGTTGTTTTTCAGTAATCCCGACCGCAGGCGCTTCTTCAATCACTTTTTGATGGCGCCTTTGCATCGAACAATCACGTTCACCCAAATGAATCGCATGACCTTGACCATCACCTAAGACTTGAATTTCAATATGTCTTGGATTGGTTAAAAACTTTTCAAGATAGATACTCGCATTTTTAAAATTAGCTTCTGCTTCCTTTCGCGTGAGTGATATGGCATTTAAAAGTGCTGCTTCGCTATGAACCACACGTATCCCTCGTCCGCCACCCCCTCCTGCCGCTTTGATCAATACTGGATAACCAATTTTTTGCGCGATTTTTAAATTTTTTTTATCGTCATTATCTAACTCACCTTCAGAGCCGGGCACGCAGGGAATTTTAGCTTTACGCATCGCCGCAATCGCCGATACCTTATCACCCATCATCTGGATAGTCAGCGGTTCAGGTCCGATAAAAACAAAACCGCTTTGTTGTACACGTTCGGCAAAATCTGCATTTTCAGAAAGGAAACCATAACCCGGATGGATACCCATCGCGTCCGTAATCTCAGCTGCACTAATAATGGCAGGGATATTTAAATAACTGTTCACCGCCGGCGGAGGACCGATACAAACCGTTTCATCAGCTAATTTCACATGCTTTAAATTCACATCGGCTGTCGAATGTAAGGCAACCGTTTGTATCCCTAATTCTTTACAAGCACGTAAAATACGTAAAGCAATTTCACCGCGATTTGCAATAACGATTTTATTTAGCATTATTTTTACCTACTCATTTCTCTAATCTACTCCAACAACGAAACATCCATTAACAAGTTTCTATTCAATAATAAATAAAGCCTGATTGTATTCAACAGGGGTCCCATTTTCTACTAATCGCGCTTTAATCACACCCGCTTTATCCGCTTCAATCTGATTCATCATTTTCATTGCTTCGACAATGCAGAGTACTTCACCAAGCTTCACTGTCTGGCCTAAAGTCACAAAAGGGGCCGCATCTGGACTGGGTGCTAAATAAACAGTCCCTACCATCGGAGAGCGTACTTTATGACCGGTAATTTCAGCACTTGAAGGAGCGGTTGTCTGAACTGAAGAGGTCATTCCATCTGAGGAATTAGGCTGTACCCGTGTCTTAGGCGGTGCAGATAATAAATCGCGCTTAATACGTATCGTCTCATTCCCTTCTGAAAACTCAATTTCAGTCAAACCATGCTCATTTAGGAGTTTAATCAGCTGATTAATTTTTTCTGCATCCATAAAAAAATGGCCTCTTTTTTAAAAAAGAATAGGCCGCTTATTGGAGCATATCTTAACAGACTTTGCTAGTAGGGTATTGTTTCATTTGAAATAGATACGCATAAATCTCTGTCAAAAAATCAATCGCTATGAGTATTTTTTTAAATTTGCTAAGCTTAACGGATATGTCTAAACCCGATTTAAAAACTTCGAAGCGTACCAAGCAACGAACATTGGCTGAAATAAGTTGCACACAATTGTCAGGCGTTGGACCGAAAATAACCCGGTACCTTGCTAAATGTGGGATACATAATCTACAAGATCTTCTTTTTCACTTACCGTTACGTTATGAAAATAGAACCCAGCTCACGCCCATTAAAGAACTACGTCAGGGTACTCATGCGCTCATTAGCGGCATTATTCAGCAGGATACTCATGCTATTAAAAAGAAAAAAAGCTACTCTTTTCAATTAAGCGATGAAACAGGCTGTATCCAGCTACGTTTTTTTAATATGAAACCTAAACAAATTCAACCGTTCAAAAAAGGCTTGCGTTTACTTTGCTTTGGCGAAGTACGTGCTAAAAAAAACCGATTTTTCGAACTTGAAATGCTTCATCCAGATTACGCGTTTTTACGTCATCATAACCCGTTAATTCTACCTCAATATTTAACCAGCGTTTATCCGAGCACACAGGGCATGCCACAACGTCTATGGCATAAACTCATCAGCCAAGTCTTGCATTTATTATTCAGGCAGACTGAAACACAATTAATTAAAAAACAGCAACATTATTTTCCAGAATATTTACCCGAGTCTTTATTAAAACGGATAAAATTTCCTTCACTGTTAGAAGCCCTATATTATATTCATCGTCCTCCCGCCGATGCCCCTTTACAAGAATTAGCCACTGGAAAACATATTATGCAACAACGTTTAGCCTTGGAAGAATTACTGGCTCATTCACTGAGTGTACAACAAATGAAAAAAAAACGTGCCGAAGAGACCGCTCCCCCATTAAAAATAGATCCTGCACTCACGAAACGATTACTAACCGCTTTACCGTTTCAGTTAACTCGTGCACAAAAACGGGTTATTAAAGAAATAAATCAAGATATGCAATCGGTTATTCCTATGCAACGCTTATTACAAGGCGATGTCGGTTCAGGTAAAACGGTAGTCGCCGCCTTTGCAACATTACTAGCCATTGCGAATCACTATCAAGTCGCTTTTATGGCACCTACTGAATTATTAAGTGAACAACATTACCAGCATTTTTATCGCTGGCTAACACCTTTAGGTTTTCATGTCGTCTGCTTAAACTCTGGCTTGCAAGGTAAAGCAAAAAAACAAATTCTCACCGAAATAAAAACAGGTAAAGCTCAGGTTGCCATTGGCACTCATGCACTTTTTCAAGAAGGTGTGCATTTTATCAATTTAGGTTTCATTATTGTCGATGAACAACATCGCTTTGGTGTACAACAACGTTTAGCGCTATGGAAAAAAGGTCAACAAGAAAATCTACAAGCACATCAATTGTTTATGACCGCCACACCCATTCCTCGTACTTTAGCCATGACCAGTTTCACTGATTTAGATATTTCTTTTCTTGATGAATTACCGCCCGGCCGTTTGCCAGTACAAACGATCGTGCTTTCCGATCATCGACGTGCACAAGTGATCGAAAAAGTACGCGCAACCTGTACGCAAAAAAAGCAAGTTTATTGGGTGTGTCCACTCATCGAAGAATCGGATTTGCAACATTATCAAGCCGCCGAAACAACATTCAAAACCTTAAAAGCAAACTTAACCGATCTGCGTTTAGGCTTAATACACGGAAGAATGTCATCCACTGAAAAAGAAAAAGTAATGCGTGACTTTAAAAAAGGCGAGATTGATTTATTGGTCGCTACTTCGGTTATCGAAGTCGGTGTTGATGTCAGTGGTGCTAACTTAATTGTCATAGAAAATTCAGAACGACTGGGTTTAGCACAATTGCATCAATTGCGCGGACGTGTCGGTCGAAGTGAAACAAAAAGTTTTTGTATTTTACTTTATCAATCCTTATCACCCCTCGCCAAAGAACGTTTAGGTATACTGCGAAGCAGTAACGACGGTTTCATGATTGCAAAACGCGATTTAGAATTGCGCGGCCCCGGTGAAATCTGGGGTTTACGGCAAACCGGTTGGCAACAGTTACGCATCGCCGATCTAAAACGGGATCATGATTTAGTCCCGCATGTCTTAAACCTTAGCACTGCACTCCATAGTAAATATCCCTATTTGATACCGCCAATTATTCAACGTTGGGCGACTCCCCAAAGCGAGATACAGTGCAGCAAAGTTTAAACTAACTGATAAAACTAACCTAAATGCGGTTATTGTAAGATCTCATAAAACAATCCGCCGCCAATAGCGTTACAGATATTTTATTAAAATCAACGACAGACTGCATTTTAAAGCGTGTTACGCCTATAAGTTATATCATCATTGGCTTCATAAGCGCTACAAACGCTAATTTCAGATGATGAAATATAAAACCGAGTGGAATTCAGTTTGGAAGCCTTCTTTTCAACAACTTGTTGTTTAAAATCTAAAAAGGCATCCTCTTCTAAAGAGGATACGGTATCTACAGAAAAAGAACGTTTAAAAAAAAAGAATTTAAATCGTAAGTTTTCTTCTTTTAATTGATTATATAATTCTGGGTCGGTATTAACTTTTTTATCTCGCATTTTCTTCCCTAAAAATTTTAGACTTCAGAAGCTCAAACCATTATCTCCAAATTTTTTATATTTTTTTAATTCATTTAATTACTCCGTTTTTTTCTTCTTAGGGAGATACAAATCAGTAATCGTTCCCTCAAAGATTTCACTGGCTAACATCACTGTCTCAGAGAGTGTGGGATGCGGATGTATAGTCAATGCAATATCTTCTGCCTCACAACCCATTTCGATGGCCAATGCCATTTCAGCAATGAGTTCGCCGGCATTAGGGCCCACTATGCCTGCACCCAAAATGCGTTGCGTTTTGGGATCAAATAATAATTTAGTTAAACCCTCATCACGCCCTTGCCCTAACGAACGACCGCTCGCTAACCAAGGAAAAACCGCTTTTTCATAAGCGATATTTTTCTCTTTAGCAATTATTTCAGTTAAACCAACCCAAGCAATTTCTGGATCGGTATAAGCAACCGAAGGAATACAACGCGGTTCAAAAAAGTGTTTTTTTCCAGCAATAACCTCTGCGGCAACACGCCCTTCCGCCGATGCTTTATGCGCTAACATCGGATTACCCACGACATCGCCAATAGCAAAGATATGTGGAATATTCGTTCTTAATTGATTATCGACAGGGATAAAACCTTGATCAGTCACATTGATTCCTATCGCTTCAGCACCGATAAGTTTTCCATTAGGCTGACGACCTACAGCCGATAAAATTCGATCAAATCGTTTTGGTTTAGAGTTTTCTTGACCTTCAAAAGTCACCCATAAACCCTCTTTTTTCGCTTCAACCTTGGTTACTTTTGTTTTTAATAAAAACTGATACTGTTTTTGTAAACGTTTATATAAAGGCATGACAATATCCTTATCCGCACCATTAACGATCATATCGCCCGCTTCTACCACCGTAATATCACTGCCCAGAGCATAATAAACGGTAGCCATTTCCATACCGATGATGCCCCCTCCTAACACTAAGAGGCTCCCTTTGATTTCTTTTAATTCAAGTGCACCCGTTGAATCCATAATCCGCGGATCATTAGGCAAAAAAGGTAAACGTATCGGCTGCGAACCCACCGCAATAATGGCGTGTTCGAATACAATTTTTTGTTTTCCAACGGTTAATTCATTTTTTCCAGTAAATTGTCCTTCCCCAAAAATACATTCAACTTTACGTTGTTTAGCTAATAACGATAACCCGCCCGTTAATTTTTTTACGATGCTGTCTTTCCAATTCCGCAATTGCTTGACATCAATTTGGGCTTTGCCAAAACTCACACCAAACTCGGCCATGGCACTGGCCTCTTCAATAACCTTTGCCGCATGTAACAAGGCTTTGGAGGGAATACAGCCAATATTTAAACAAACTCCACCTAAAGTCGATTCTCTTTCAACTAATATAACTTTTTTACCTAAATCCGCCGCGCGAAACGCAGCACTATAACCTCCAGGTCCACTGCCCAATACGAGTACTTCGGTTTTTTTAATTTCTAGTTCAGCCATATTTTCCTCAGAAGTAATTTATAAATAAACAATATAAGTGTTTTTGTTTGAGAATATCACAATAACCAACGACGTATGTCTGATAAGCAGGCCGTTAAGTGCATAATAAAACGAGCCCCTTCCGCGCCATCAATCACACGATGGTCATAGGATAATGACAAAGGCAACATTAAACGCGGCACAAACTCGCCATCTTGATAAATGGGTTTGAGCTGCGCTTTAGAAACACCTAAAATAGCGACATCCGGTAGATTAACGATCGGTGTAAATGCCGTACCACCAATGCCACCTAAACTAGAAATAGTAAATGAACTGCCTTGCAAATCGGCACCCGCCAATTGCTTTGCACGTGCTTTTTGACTCACAGCGCCTAATTCTTGCGCTAATTCTAAAAGACTTTTTTTATCCACATCGCGTATTACAGGGACCACTAAGCCTTCGGGTGTATCGACGGCAATTCCAACATGATAATATTTTTTTAGAATTAATTCCTCGCCATTGGCCGATAAAGACGCGTTAAAAGTTGGAAAGGCTTTTAAGCTAGTCACTACGGCCTTCATAATAAACACTAAGGGCGTTAATTTAACATTTTGCTTGGTAGCAAAACCCGCTTGGGCTTTGCGGAAAACCTCCAATTCAGTAATATCGGCCTCGTTAAATTGAGTCACATGCGGAATCAACAACCAATTACGATGTAAATACTGTGCCGTTAATTTTTTAATCCGTGATAAGGACTGAGTTTCTGTTTTTCCAAATTGATTAAAGTCGATTTCAGGTGCTTTAGGTAAGCCCAGTGGACTATTAAAACTTTGATTAAGCTGTGATTTAACAAACTTTTGTAAATCTTCCTTGATAAGTCGGCCTTTTTGACCTGTTCCTTTAATTCGATTGAGATCAATACCAAACTCTCGCGCTAAGCGTCGAACACCCGGTCCGGCATGAATATCTCCCTGATCTTCATCCCCATCTTCTGACACTTCGTCTTTATTAGTGAGTTCCGGTTTGGATTTTTGGGTAATATCGGCGCTCAATTTTCTTTCTTTCTCTACATTCTCTTTCTCTGCATTCGGTGCAACTGCCGTTTCAGTTAATTTTTCAACCGACGTGCTCGCTTCTTCTGTTTCCAATATAGCAATCAAATCACCTTTAGAAACGTTATCACCCACTTTAACCTTTAATTCTTTTAACTTTCCAGCGATAGGGGATGGAATATCCATCGAAGCTTTATCACTTTCTAATGTAATTAACGCCTCTTCAACCGCAATATCTTGGCCTATTTTAACAGGTATTTCGATAATGGCTGCGGCAGCAACATTACCTAAATCCGGAACATGTATTTCTTTTAAACTGGACAAATTATTTCTCCTCGATACGCTTTGCATTTGAGTTTTTATCTAGGTTGCCGTTCAATTCGTAAATCTTAGGTTATACTCAACGCTAATCGTGACTCTTTCCAAAAATCCCACTTGAAATTTAAATAGTAAAAGGATTGGGTTTTTCAGGATCAATGGCATATTTCTTAAGTGCCTGTTTAATCTCAGTGGTACTGACTAAACCCTCAGCCAATAAAGCATATAAACTGGCAATGACAATATAATAACGATTCACTTCAAAAAATTGTCGTAAATTTTCGCGTGTGTCACTCCGTCCATAACCGTCGGTACCCAGCACGACATAAGGTGCTTTAAAAAATCCACGAATTTGATCGGCATTTAAACGAACATAATCAGTAGCCGCAACAACGGGCCCTAATCGATCGTCGAGACATTCACCGACATAACTTTGTTGTTCAGGTTCATTAGGGTGTAATAAATTATGACGTGTCACACTTAAGGCTTGTTTACGTAATTCTGAAAAACTGGTTACACTCCAAATATCCGCTGTCACACCAAAGTCTTTTTTTAATAACTCTCCAGCGGCTATCACTTCATTTAAAATTGTACCTGAGCCTAATAACTGCACATGACGTTGACTCGGTTTAGTTTCAGAAAATAAATACATCCCTTTGATAATACCTTCCTGATGCGCTTCATTAAATGGAGGATGCAAGTAATTTTCACTCATTAAGGTCAAATAATAAAACGCATTTTCCTGATTCTGAATCATACGTCGCAAACCCTCTTGTATCACGACAGCTAATTCATAACCGAAACAAAGGTCATAAGTCACGCAATTGGGTACCACTGAAAAAAATAAGAGATTATGCCCATCTTGGTGTTGCAATCCTTCACCTGCGAGTGTTGTTCTGCCCGCTGTTGCACCTAAAATAAAGCCGCGTGCTTGCATATCCCCCGCACCCCATACAAAATCTCCTACGCGTTGATAACCAAACATTGAGTAGTAAATGTAAAAAGGAATCATAATTAAATTATTCGTACTATAAGAGGTAGCCGCCGCTATCCACGAGCAAAATGCGCCCCCTTCATTAATTCCTTCTTCTAATAATTGACCTTGTTTATCTTCACGGTAATACATTAATTGACCCGCATCGACCGGGTCATAGCGTTGACCCACTGGAGAATAAATTCCAATCTGACGGAATAAACCTTCCATACCAAAAGTACGTGATTCATCAGGGACTATCGGAACAATACGGGGACCTAAGATTTTATCTTTTAACAAATGACGAAGAATTTCCACAAATATCATCGTCGTAGAGATTTCCCGTTGCTTTGATCCAAGTAAAATATTTTTAAACTGACTTAAGGGCGGTGCACTTAAACTTTCGTCTGCACGTATCCGACGTGCGGGTAAATAACCCCCCAGTTTTTTTCGTTGTTCTTTTAAATAATTGATTTCCGGACTTTTTTCATTAGGGACGTAAAAACTCAAATTTTCAATATCCGTATCACTTATCGAAAGTTGGAAACGATCCCGAAATACGCGTAATTCTTCTTCAGTCATCTTTTTTTGTTGGTGTGTAATATTCTGACCTTCACCTGCCGTACCCATACCATATCCTTTAATGGTTTTGGCTAAGATAACGGTAGGCTGACCCTGATGTTCTACAGCGGCTTTATAAGCGGCATAGACTTTTTTAATATCGTGGCCGCCGCGTCTTAAAAGCCAGAGTTGCTCATCACTCATATCGGCAACCATTTCTTTTAATTCGGGATATTTTGCAAAAAAGCGCTCACGGATATAAGCACCATTTTTAGCGCGGAAATTTTGATATTCACCATCGATGGTTTCCATCATTAATTGAGGTAATAAGCCGTGCTTATCTTTTTTGAATAACGGATCCCAAGCACTCCCCCATAACACTTTGATCACATTCCAACCGGCACCGCGAAATACACTTTCTAGCTCTTGCACTATCTTGCCATTTCCTCGCACAGGTCCATCCAGTCGTTGCAGGTTGCAGTTAATCACAAAAATGAGATTATCTAATTTTTCACGCGCAGCAATACACAATGCCCCGAGTGATTCCGGTTCATCCATTTCTCCATCGCCACAAAACATCCATACCTTTCTACGCTCTTGATTTTCTAAAAGTCCACGATTTTGTAAATATTTTAAAAAGCGCGCCTGGTAAATGGCTTGCATGGGCCCTAAACCCATGGAGACGGTTGGAAATTGCCAAAATTCTGGCATAAGCCAAGGATGTGGATAAGAAGAGATCCCCTTTCCCCCAATTTCTTGACGAAAATGACTTAATTGTTCTTTTGTTAAACGCCCTTCTAAAAAAGCGCGCGCATATATACCTGGTGAAGAGTGCCCTTGGATATATAATAAGTCACCACCGTGTTGCGTATTAGGTCCATGAAAAAAATGATTAAAGCCCACTTCATATAAGGTTGCTGCCGAGGCATAAGTGGCAATATGACCCCCTAATTCGGAAGAAATTTTACCCGCTTGTAACACCATCATCACCGCATTCCATCGGATTAATGCGGCAATACGTTTCTCAAGCTTTTCATCTCCCGGGAAAGAGGGTTCTAATTCCACAGGAATGGTGTTCACATAAGCAGTATTGAGACCTACCGATAAATCTAAACCACGTTGACGCGCTTTATTGACCAGCTGTTGGATAAGAAATTGTGCCCTATCTGCACCTTCATACTTTAAAACAGATAATAGGGCATCGATCCACTCTTTGGTTTCAAGTGGGTCCTTATCTAAGTAAGGAGTTTGCTGCGTCATATGAGGCTTACCTTTAGAAAAATATTCTTTTATTCTTTATGCGCTTGCACTTGAGTTTTTGTTTATAACAGCACACCCAGCGTAACCGCGAATACAATAATTAAAAAGAGAATTAAATCGCGATCGATCAGTTTTAATGCGGAATCATAATTTTCATTTGTAAACTCTGCCGTCTCGTCTAAACCCAATGCAATACGACCACTTTTTTCAATTAATTCTCGATTAAATGAGGTATCCCTCAATAAATAATCCAGACAAAATTGGCTAGTTTGGACAAAATTTCCTGCTAAAGCAAATAAAATTGAAAATAAACGTACCGGTAACCAATCCAATAATGATCGAACTTGTTGAGCATATTTTCCTAAAGCGGGATAACTGGGATCGATATGTGCAGAACGTTCAACTAAACGATACACTAATGCTGCAATAGGACCTAATAACGCCATCCAGAAAATCACTGCAAACAAGGATTCATTAGCTTGCCAAAATATCGGCTGATGAATTTCTTTAGTATCGAAAATGTTAATAGGCCCTAAACAATAAAAAAGTACCGCCGCACCCACTAAAAAGGCTAATAGACCTTGGATAAAGGCAGCACTTAAAAAATAAATCACCGTGATTGGAATAACGATAGGTAATATGACGAGCAATAAAGGAATAAAATAATGTTGTGCCCAGTTATAATTTTTAGTGATGTCATTAATTTTACTGACATATTGCTCAAACCAATTAAAGCGAGCAAGAAGGTTACCTCGATGTAAAAAGCGCTCGAGTCCTAAGCATAATAGCAATGAAATAAATGTCATGATCTTCCTCCGGGCATCCTGCCCATTATTGAGAGATTATTATTCGTATTGAAAAGACATAGTTTAGTCTACTCGCATCTTTTCATTCAAGGCCAAAGGTGTAGGATAGCGTAATACCACCCAATAAGATGAACCCACAAATGTCAAAATAGTGACCGCTTGAATCAAATAATTGGCTTTATCGCCAATTAAAGCGGGTGTTGTTTCCGCGGCTAAATAAGCAATCAATAAAGAGAACTCACTGGCTTGACCTAAACGTACACCCACTTCGCGAGCAATATATTTTTTTTCGCCCGACATTTGCAATAATACCTGAAATAACCAAGGTTTAATGAGTAACACCAATCCGGCTAGTAATAAGGCCGGTATAAATACCATCGGTAAATAATGTAAGTCAAAACTTGCCCCAATAGCAAAGAAAAACATAATTAAACAAAAATCGCGCAATGGTTTTAAATTATCCGCAATAAAAACAGCAATCGGTCCTTCAGCGATCGACACCCCCGCTAAAAAAGCACCTATTTCTGCAGATAAACCCAATGCGCGTGATAATTCCGCTAATCCTAAACACCAACCGAGTGCAACCAAAAAAAGATATTCTTGTACCCGATCAAAACGAACAAATAATTTACTAATAACATAACGTTGTACAACAAAAGCAAAAGCGAGTAAGGAAGGAAATGTAACTAAAGTTAAAATGAGATCCGCCCATTTTGAACCGGTCAAATGTGCACCATGAACAAATAACAACATACCGATGGCTAATAAGTCTTGTAGTAACAAAACACTGATCATCGTTTCACCAATCGGTTTATGATGTAATGCGAGTGTAGGCAATAATTTGAGACCGATAATCGTACTGGAAAAGATTAAGCTGGCGCCTATTAACAAACTTTCTAAGAGAGTGAAACTAAATAAATAACCCACGGCAAAACCCAATGCAGTAAACAACGCACTAAAGACTAAGGTAACCAATGCGGTTTTACGCAAGCTTCGATAAAACTCTTGAGGGGTTAAATCCAAACCGACTAAAAATAACAAAAAGATAATACCGATATCACCAATACCGCGTGCTAAACCTAAATTAGGCACTAATTTCAAACCACTCGGACCTAAAATTAAGCCTAATAAAATATAAGCCACTAAGAGGGATTGGCGTGTGTGGAGTGCAATCGTCGCTAATACGGCCGCACCGGTAAAAATAACAAAAATAGAAAAAACAAAACTATGATCCATTACTCCTCCAGGCAAAGCAAAGAAGCGTTACCTCCGGCTGCCGTTGTATTGATGGATAATGAGCGCTCCAAGCATAAACGAGGTAAATAATAGGGTCCCCCTGCTTTAGGCCCCGTTCCTGAAAGACCTTCACCACCAAAAGGTTGTACCCCCACAACCGCACCAATCATAGAACGATTAACATACTGATTACCGACATGAACCTGACGTGAAATCGTCTCCACGGTATGCTGTATCCGGCTTTGTATCCCTAAGGTCAAACCATATCCCGTGCGGTTAATCGCATGGATCACTTGTTCACGATCCTTAGCCGCATAACGGATAACATGTAAGATAGGGCCAAAAACTTCTCGCTTTAAAAGATCCAAATGGCTTAACTCAAATAAACTGGGTGCAAAAAAATGCATTGGATCTAATCCAGAAGGAAGCTTACATTGATAAATTAATTTTGCTTCTTGAGACATGCGATCAAAATGTTCTTGTAAGGTTTTCTTGGCAGCACTATCGATGACGGGACCTACATCCGTAGATAATTCATTCGGATCGCCTATTTTGAGTTCAACCATTGCACCTACAAGCATTTCAATCAGCGAGCCAGCCATCTCCTCTTGAACAAACAACACACGTAATGCCGAACAGCGCTGTCCGGCACTACCAAAAGCTGAATTTAATACGTCAACGACAACTTGCTCCTTGAGCGCCGAGGTATCCACTATCATCGCATTCTGCCCACCTGTCTCAGCAATAAAAGGTAAAATACCCCCTTCGCGACTTGCCAAACCCTGATTAATTTCACGGGCTGTTTCGGTGGATCCGGTAAATACAATGCCTTTAATACGTGGATCAAAGGTTATTTTAGGCCCCATGTCGGCACCACTGGCCGGTAAAAGTTGCAATACCTCTCCTGGAATTCCTGCTTCATGCAAAAGTTGCACAGCCGCCATTGCTATTAAAGGAGTTTGACTGGCAGGCTTAGCAATCACTGTGTTACCTGTCACTAAAGCCGCCGTCACTTGACCAATAAAAATTGCTAAAGGAAAATTCCATGGACTAATACAAGCGATAACGCCTCGGCCTTGCATACTTAACCAATTTTCCTCACCGGTGGGTCCAGGCAATAATTGAGGATTTAAATCTAAACGAGCACGCATGGCATAATAACGACAAAAATCAACGGCTTCGCGCACTTCAGCCAGTGCGTCATTCAATGTCTTCCCACCTTCTTTAACAGCGAGTGCCATAAACTCACTTAAACGCCGTTCAAACAGATCCGCCGCACGTTCTAAGCAAGCCGCTCGACTCTCGATTGATGTATTGGCCCAAGTAAAGTTTATTTGATGCGCATGGCTTATCGCCTGTTCCAACTGTTCACTCCTTGCCAAACTGACCTGTCCAACAATTTCCTGAGGATTAGCGGGATTGCAGACAGCACGTGTTTTTTCACCTTCTACTAAAACGCCCTTAATTAAGGGGCCCGCAACATAAGATTTTTTAGCCGCCACTTCAATTTCACTGGCCAGTGGTTCCCAAGTTTGGCTATCAGAAAAATCGATACCTCGAGAATTTTTTCGTCCGGGTTCATAGATATCTTTTGGTAAAGGAATTTTAGGATGCGGAATTTCATCTAACTGAGAGCATTTTTGTATGGGATCCTCTAACATTTCTTCAATAGGAATGGTCGGATCAATGATACGATTAACAAAAGAAGTATTTGCACCATTTTCTAATAAACGTCTCACTAAGTAAGCCAGCAAATCTTCATGTCCCCCGACAGGCGCATAAACACGACAAGGAATATTAAGATGCGGAAGGCCTACAATATGATCATACAAAGTATAACCCATACCATGTAAACATTGCAGTTCAAAGTCGCGATTCTCTCCTGCCAACTCAAGTACTGTTGCTAAGGTATAGGCATTGTGTGTCGCAAACTGCGGATAGATTTCACTCGTATGGGCTAATAGTTTTTTTGCACAGGCAACAAAACAAACATCGGTCGCTACTTTACGCGTGAAGACTGGATAGGATTGTAATCCCTTTAATTGTGCATTTTTAATTTCATTATCCCAATAAGCGCCTTTGATTAATCGAACCATCCAACGTTTTTTTTGTTTTTTGGCTAAATCAATCAACCAATCGATCACAGAAGATGCGCGTTTTTGATACGACTGAACGGCCAAACCAAAGCCTTCCCAATGCGCTAAATCCGGATCACAAAATACCGCGCCGATAATATCCAAAGAAATATCTAAACGCTCCGCTTCCTCCGCATCGACTGTCAGTGTGATGTGATTGTCTTTTGCCGCTAATGCTAATTTTTTTAACTGCTTAATTAAAAAAGGAACCACTGTCTCTTTTTTTGCAAACTCATAACGTGGATGTAACGCCGATAATTTTACTGAAATACCCGGTGCATCATTCAACGCTTTACCTAATGCGACTTTACCAATCTCCTTAATTGCGTTTTGATAGGCTTGAAAGTAACGCTCCGCATCTTTTGCAGTACGTGCGGCCTCACCTAACATATCGTAAGAAAAACGATAGCCTTTCTCTTCAAAAGCTTTGGCCCGCTTCAACGCTTCATCAATTCCCTGACCCATCACAAATTGACGCCCTAACATCTGCATGGCTTGTTTGACGGCCTTGCGAATAATAGGGGCACTCGTCCGGCCCACAAAACGACGGAGTACACTACTTAGACCCGTCGTTTGCTCTGACTTCAATAACTTGCCAGTTAACACTAAGCCCCACGTACTGGCATTGACAAAAAAAGAACTACTTTGGCCCAGATGCGAAGCCCAATCGGCATTAATAATTTTATCCTTTAATAAAGCATCCACGGTATCTTTATCGGGTATACGTAATAATGCTTCGGCTAAGCACATCAGAGTGATACCCTCCTCACTCGATAGATCATATTCATATAAGAAGGCATCTAAACCGCCTTTGGACAAACGCTGCGCACGAATTTTCTCTATGAGTTCAGCCGCACGTCGTGCTATTTTTTCGGTCACATTGCGAGGTAGCGCGGCCTGCTCTAATAAATGCTTTACGCAAATCGTCTCATCGGCGTAATAAGCTTTAGCTATCGCCAAACGTAACGGATTTTTTTTAACAGAATTTAAAGGAAACGACATTCGAACCCCTGTAAAATTTAACAATTATTTTTTTTATTTATTAATGCATGAATCGCTATTTTCGGCGGAACTACTGCACACTACTTTTTTTATTATGATTATGCGGCTAATCGTACATGAGCTCATCAAGCGGGGTTTGCACCCTTGAACCTCCATTTTGGATCAACTCACATAAGACATCAGTAATACAAAGATAACGTAAAACATTCGGTGTCACTTCATCAAAATTTGCTTTAACCCCAAGCAAAGATTGCTCAATTTCGTTAAAACTCACACCAATTCCATAACCTAAACAAAGTGAACAAAGTTGGTCAGCACGGCGAGCGATCGCAGGGAGTAATCCCACTTCAGAAAAAACCTCATCATAAGTAATGGCTCTACCTTTTAATGTAAAATTTGCGCGTAATGCCTTAGCGATGGAATGTAATGCTTTCTTTAATTCCACAGATTTATTCCTTCCACCAGGGTATCGCTATCTTGCGAGGGCCGGCCAATACGGTACGAAACCAACGTAAAAAAACCGTGACAGAAAAGCCATAACGTTCTAATAGGCCAAAAAACGCCATCGCGACGATAGCTAATAGGAAGCTCCAAACGCGAATATGTATCAAAAATAAAAGTAACGGAAAAGCGGCACGTGCATCGATCAAAAAGAACCGTGGTATACGTGCTGAATCTCGCCAATGTGCTGCTGTAGGAACTCGCGCCATAGTATTCCTTTCGCCCTTATAACCCCATCTGATTAATATTCTATCATTATAAGGCGGGAATCATACAGCAACTAATAGCAGATTTAAAGCGAGAATAAAGTAAAAATTTCGCGGGGAAAAGCCAAAATGTGTCAATTCTGAAAGCTTACAATAAGACCTATTTAACCCACTTTAACAAAAATAAACGGTGCCTTCATGCTCGACCGGAAAGCATTCCCAATTTCATCGACAACACCGCTTCGCCGTAGCACTTTATTTTCGGCATAAATCTAGCGAACTAAAAATCTCATAATTCAAATTGTCACCCTAGTTAGGATGGACACATCGAGCAAACCAAAAAAGTTGCAAAATAAACTTATTTTGTGCCAATATTAATCGACGGTAGGTTCTTAGCACCAACAGGGAATTTATTTTTCTACGTCAAATTACAGAAATACCAATTTTAAAATGGAGTTTTTTATGCGATCGACTAGAAAAAAGGTTCGATTTTCTGATGAAAGTAACAGTAAAGATTATCCTCAAACGACGGATCTTTCTGCTAGTTTTTCTGGTATGGTTGTAGATGAAGCTCGTAATGCGGTTGGCGCTACTGGTGCAACACCTAAACAGTTCGATAGCGCCCTGAAAAAGAAAGTTAACGAAGCCAAGCAAATTGAGATAAAGAAAAATACAGCTTTTCGTGAATATTTATTATCCGATGAAAAAATATCCACTGGCCTAGGGTCATTTACTCACTACCTTACATCGCACTCAGCGTGGACTGAAGCTGAAGCGACGATTAATCAGATGAAAAAAAAAGCTAAAATAGCAGATTCGTCGTTACAAAGCGTCCCCCAAGTTCACAGGAGTAATTCTCATTCCTTCTTCTACGACTCGTCAGAATCTTATTCAGTAGAACCAGAAGGAAAGACAACCTCTTCTAGTCAGAGTACCTGGAATAGTCCGCGTTGAAGAAAAAATAATTTTTATTTTTAAAAATACTCATCAAAATACTCATCCCACCATTTTTTGTTTTAATAGTTTTTTCGGAAATTGCCGCTATTCTTGTAAGCTGCATCTTTTTTTTCATAACCCAACGTATCATTCACCTCCTTACTACAAAAACTTCAGTTAACACTTAAAAAATCATCGCTTGCAAACCAGGAACGATCATTCATCTTAGTAACAATACGAGAGAAAGATAATTAAACGTTAAGCCGAATGCTAATAGATTCTATGCATAATTTAGTCAACATAACTGTTAAATTCCAACCTCACATTATTAAGAAATAGATTCCTAATAATTGCTAAATTCAATGAAATTGATTACAATCCTTGGCCCTTAGGCCGAATAGCTCAGTCGGTAGAGCAGAAGACTGAAAATCTTTGTGTCGGTGGTTCGATTCCACCTTCGGCCACCAGATAAATCAAACACTTACATCACTTTCAAACTTTCCAAAAAATTTGTCTGCGCGACTTTTGCGCGACACCTGATTTTACATGGCTCTTTTAAGCACCGTGAGTAACGGTATACCTTGCCCTACTCCACAAACTTTATTTGCAGCATGAATTAAATTACTTAATTCCGCTTGTGAGTAATGAGTAGTCATACGACTACTTTTATGTCCTAATAAATCTTGGCGATCTTCGAAGCTTACACCTGCTGCACGTAACCGCCGCCCAAAAGTATGTTTAAGATCATGCACTCGCACCTTTGGTAATCCTGCACGAGCACTTGCCTTTAACCATGCCGAATTAAGCATACGCGTAGTGGGTTTCCCTAAATAAGTAAAAACATATTTAGGATGGATACTACGAACCTGATTAATTACAGAATGCGCAATATCATTTAAAACAACTAAGCGATCTTGACGATTTTTCACAAACTTTCCAGGAATGATGAATACTGAACTCCCATTTAAGCGAACTTCCCATTGCCACTGCAACTTGCATACTTCTTGATCGCGACATCCTGTATTAACAGCAAACAATGCCATTCGCCTCAAGTGTACAGGCAACTCATTAAATAAACGTGCTTGCTCCTGTCGATCTAACGGGTAAGGTTGCTGTCTATCTAACTCGGAAAATAACCGGATTTTAGGAGCAACAGCTATCCAAGTTAAACCATACTCATCTAACCATTCACTAGCCGCTAAATTTAAAATTCGACGAACAATCTGTAACCCATGGTTAATCGTTTTCGTCTTTACACCTTCTTTTCGACGAACACCTATATAAGACTGCAAAGTCCCCATATGAATTCCGTCTAAAGGTAAACCTCCTATGAACTTATCAAGTATCCTAATGTTACCTGCATCAACATGAAGACTTGCTTTATGTTGATGTTCCATCAAATATTTAGTCGCTGCTTCCTGAAAAGTCCGCTTTGGTCTTATTCCATAGACACTGGCTTGACGAATCTGTTCAAGACGTCGAATTAAGTAACGTTCGGCTTCTTCGAGCAAGCCTGATCCAGTGCTTTCTGAAATGCGACGGCCGTTGACTTTTTTGTTAATGTGCCAAATGTTCCCGCGTTTAACGAGTCCTGGCATTTTTTTTCTTCCCATGGTTGTCCCCTTTTAAATGGAGGACAACCCTTACATTGCTTATAATCATCCACCCACGCATCTAAATCAAGTCGATCAAATGCAATTCCTATTTCCCCAATTGGAATTACTGTTAAATAAGGCCTCACTTCTTCATTAAATCGATGTCGATCCATACCTAAATAATTCGGTGCGTCCCGTAAACGAATGAGTCTTGGCTGCATATTCTTATCCTTATTTTTAAATTACCTGTTAACCAGATTACTAAAATTATTCGCAACACAGGTTGCAAGAATCTTATATAGACTTGTTTGGTTCATATTCATAAAAAAAATAAATGGAGTGGATAAGTATGGAGATAAACGCTTTTGAGATATTTATTCAATGTTGTGGAACAGTAGAAAAGGCGGCCAGTATTTTGAAAACCTCACATCAAAATGTCAGTTCTATGCGAAATGGTCGTACTTGGATAAATCCTAAATTTGCACGAAGAGTTGTAAAATATTTGTGGGAACAAGCGAAATATAAGGTAGATCCTTTAGATTTAATCTCGCCGATAGAGCGAAATGAATTGAAGTCGTTATCGCTGCCTTTTACGCATCACCCTATTAAATTAATGAATGTTTCGATAACTCATGTGAAATGTGATTTTTCAGTTTCTAGTTTAGCCTATCCAGCACAAGGTCCTTTAAATCAATTCAGACCTATTATTATCGATGAAAATCAACAACTCATAGCCAATCCAAGCACTTATTTTGTTTATCAGCAACAGAATAAAAAAACAGTTCCTGCTTGGCACTTTTCTTTATCCGATCTACTAGCAAAAAAATATGAGTCGGCTGTACTCGTGCAAACTTTTTTAATCTGTGAACGCGCTGCTATTGGAATTGCGACGAAAAAATATTTAGGAAACCGCCAAGGTCCTCGTTTTCACAAACCGATTCGTCGAAATTTCGACGAAATAAAAGGAAGAACAGATGAATTGATAGCTGCTTTACTTGGATTTGGTTGTAAAGATAGTTATCGCTACGCTGAGAAAATTCAATTACTCGGCAGTTCTGAACTGGTAAAAGCCGTTGATGAAGGAAAGCTAAGAACTTCCGCAGCAGCACTCCTAACTCGCTTCACTCATAGAAAACAACAAAAAATATTAACTTTAGATATAGATTTAATAAGGCAAGATCATGATGGTAGTTGGCCAACGGTACTCGGTGTAGCGGAGGTAATGAAGTAAAACGAGAGCCAGCTTGAGTTAAACGAAATAGACCATGACGACGATAAAAAATCCGCTCATGTTGTAATAGATTATGCTGTATTAATTTATTAACTATTTGGTAGTTACGCGGTTTTCGTAAAGCAAAACGTTCGTTGATCTGGGGTATTTCGCAAAAACCAAATTCATTAATAAATTGTAAAATGGCTACATCACGCGATGTTAATTTCAAAAAGAATCTTCCTAATTATTCTTATAATTAAAAAGTGGACCCCATTTTACGAAAAGAAGCAAGTTATTTAGAATAAAAAATTTAATCAAAAACAGAAGTTATCCACATGAGGGGATTCCTCAAAAAATCCAACGATTGTGGGTAACTTCTGTCCTTCCTTCAGTTTTATTATTATTATTTTTCACTTTTTATTTTCTAATTTATCTTCGCTCACCCGCCCAATAGCCATGACCTCAGTTTTACAAGACTCGAAGAGACGATGGAAAAGTGAGGTCATGGCTAGCTTTCACAGCGTGAAATGGGCGGGGATCCCTGTTAAATCAAGCCAAAAGGCATTTTAGAGTCTACTCTAATCAAGTTATAGAACGCAGTATAGGCCGCAATTTCAGCCAATAAGTATGACCTAATTTTTAGACAATTTCAGTCTCATCAAACAATTTCTTATCACCTTCAACAATTGCTTTAGCATTAGCAGTAATTTTTTCAAACGACCAATTCCACCAAGCTAGATTAATTAATTTATGAATCGTTTCATCATCAAATCGTTTACGAATCAATTGAGCAGGATTACCACCAACAATTGCATAGGCTTCGACATCTTTGGTTACAACGGCTTGCGATGCAATAATGGCGCCATCACCCACTTTTACTCCAGGCATGATCATCGCATCATAGCCAATCCAAACGTCATTGCCGATGATCGTGTCTCCTTTATAATCGGGTGTAAGCGGCACATCTTGCCATTCACTACCAAACACACGAAACGGGAAACTCGAAAAACCATCGGTGGCATGATTAGCTCCATTCATAATGAAGCGTACATTAGTGGCTATTTGACAGAACTTGCCGATAATCAGCTTATCGCCAATGAAGTCGAAGTGATACAACACATTTTTGTTAAAATTCTCAACGTTTTCAGGATCATCATAGTAGGTATAGTCGCCTACGATAATGTTCGGGCTCTTTACAATATTTTTTAAAAAGCATAGCCGAGCTATATTAACCATGGGAAATTTAATATTTGGATTAATGATATTCTCTTTTCTCTTGTAATTCACTTGCTCCTCCGGTTCAATCTATATAAAACATGTCGACTAAGAGGGCTATTTTTTGGTAGCTTTGGGTGATCAAAATCGTCTTGTGGATTATGACGCATACCGATTTTTTCCATTACACGACGCGATCTTATATTATTTTCTACGGTAAATGAAACAACTTCTTCTAACTTCAGTGTAGTGAAAGCAAAATCGACTACGGATTTTGCAGCCTCGGTAGCATAACCCTTTCCCCAATATTTAGAATCTAATCGCCAAGCAATTTCAATAGTAGGCGTAAAATGCGCCTCAATTGAAGGAATCAACAACCCAACAAAACCTATAAATTTACCATTTGATCTTAATTCCATAGCATATGCAGTAAAACCATACTTTTCATAGTGATTATTAAAAAGTTGAATTAAGTTTTTTGTTGCAACTCGATCTCCAATTTTAGGCAGAAATTCACAAACTAAAGGATCTTGATTAATCGCTGACATGGAATCAAGATCTTGTTCTTTCCAAGTTCTAAGTATTAAACGCTTTGTTTTCAAGATAATCATAGGCTTTAATTCGATAAATGTATGGTATTGGCTAGTAGACTTCCCAAAAATCCGAATAAATTCATGGCACTAGAAAATACAGCTACTTTAATACCTGTAGAAGCATTAGATGATTCTATCGCTTTACGATGCAAAGTATAAAAAATCAGGCCTGTGCTCAACATAAATAATGATAAAAAGAAAATAACTATTTTGAATTGTTTAGGAATTAATACAAAACACAATGCAGTCAAGATGGCAAAAACAGTACTCATCTTTAAACCTTCTCGAATAACTTGATCTAACTTAGAAATGAAGCAACGAATAAGATTGGTGCCGATAATAAAACCAGCATAGCTTATAGCTTGTAAGCATCCAAACAGGATTATACTTAAGCCTAGCCAGTGAATGAGATAAAATGGACTAAGTGTATCCCATAGCATCATAGCGGCAAACAAAACACAAAAAGGCAACGTATAAGCTAAGAACCTTTTGTTACTCAATACCGATTTATAATCTTTTATTATCTTACTCCAGGAAATACGCTTTCCAGTCATTTTAATGACCGTTTCAGGCATGCTTATAAATAATAAAATAACAGAAATGCAGGCAATAGCAGCTAAAAGAAAAAATAACCCTCTCCAATGCAACCAGGTTAATAAAAAACTTCCTAATAAAGGACCTATTGCCGGGGATAAGACGGTTATGCTGCCCATCCAAGCTAAAGTTTTAAGCACTTGCTCGTTATTCATTAACTCATGAATCGTGGCATAGCCCGCTACTAAAATGCTACTTACAACACATCCCTGAATAAATCGAGCTAATAAAAAAATTTCAATAGAGTTCGTGATTGCACATAACAAGGTGGCTAGAATGAAAAAAGCACCACCCATTATCAAAATCTTTCTACGGCCTAAGTGATCTGCTAATGGTCCTAAAATAAC